>Ga0190265_10000336_pt1 | contig 36534 bp, 35 predicted proteins | sample Popmic124T_FD_133135 | JGI IMG/M metagenome (GOLD analysis project Ga0190265, IMG submission 133135) | Populus adjacent soil microbial communities from riparian zone of Indian Creek, Utah, USA - 124 T | ecosystem: Environmental > Terrestrial > Soil > Riparian zone | place: USA: Utah | collected... | reverse complement strand
CGGCTTCGAGCGGATCGTCCGATTCGACCAGCTCGAGATGGGCCTGGCCGCCTTCGAACAAGGTGGTGAACAGGCTGCGGAAATGGCGGTCGACGTCCTGGAAGGCGGCGAGCAGCCGGGCGCGGCCTTCGCGGTTCAGGCTGCCGATCGAGCCGCGCAGGCGGTGGATGGCGACGCCCAGTTCCTCGCGCTCGGCCTGGGAGGCGAGGCGGCTTTCCTCGAGCTCGTTCAATTCCGATTCGGCGACGAGGTTGACCGGACCGATCCGCTCGCGCTCCTGGGTCTGGCGTTCGAGCCGGCCGGATTCGATCGAGACGTCGGCGATCGACTCCTCCTTGAAGTCGGCCGTTTCGGGGAGGAGCGGCGGCGGGCATTCGAACTTCTCGCCCGAGATCCGCGCCATCTCTTCGCGGCGCGAGTCCTGCGCCTCGGCGCGGGCGGCGGCGCCGGCGCGGGCCTCGCGGGCCGCGGCCTGGGCCTCGCCGGCCTCGGCGAGCTTCGCCTCGGTGACGCGCAGCGCCTCCTCGCCGGCGCGCTCGTGGGCGGCGGCGGCCAAAGCGGCTTCGGCGGCGGCGGCCGATTCGGCGGTCAGCGCGTCGATCCGGCGGTCGAGATTCTGAGGCGCCTCGGCGAGGCGGCGGGCCTCCTCGTCGGCCTCGGCGACGCGGCGGCCGAACTCGGCGTGGCGTTTGTCGGCCTCGGCGGCCCGCGCCTGCCAGTCGGCCCGCTCCTTGCGCGCGGCCTCGGCGCGCTGCCTGTCGGCGCTGACCGCGCGGGCATAAGTGGCGGCCTCGGCGCGGACCTCGGCGAGCGCGGCCTGGGCGCGCTCGGCGGCGGCGCGGAGCTCGGCGACCTGCGCCTCGGTCGCGTCGGCGTCGGGCAGGCCGGCGGCGACGCCCTCGGCCTCGGCCAGGGCGCGGCGGGCTTCGCCGAGATCGGCGTCGGCCAAGGCGGCGCGTTCGGCGAGGCCGGTGCGCCTGAGCTCGAGCCGTTCGATCTCGACTTGGGCGCTGTCCTCGGCCCGGCCGGCGTCGCGGATCGCGGCGCTCGATTCGGCCTCGGCGCGGCGGCCGGAGTCGGCGGCCTCCCGGGCGGACTGCATCGCGGCGTGCGCCTCGGCGGTGGCGCGCTCGGCGGCTTCGGCGGCGGCCGCGGCGGCGGGGAGCGCGGTCTCGATCTCGGCGAGGCGGTTGACCCGGATCAGCCGCTCGGCGGCGGCGGCGCCCATGCCGGTGGCATGATAGCCGTCCCAGCGGCGCAGGCGCCCGTCCAGCGTGACGAGGCGCTGGCCGACGGCGAGCGGAGCGCCGGGATCGGTCTCGGCGACGCCGATCTGGCGGAGGCGGCGGAGCAAGGCCGGCGGCGCCTCGACATGGCCGGCGAGCGCGGACGTGCCGGCGGGGAGGGCGGGATCGCCGGGCTGCGGATCGGCGCCGGCCCAGCGGCGCGGCCCGTCGCCGAGGCTCGCGTCGAGGTCCTCGCCCAAGGCGGCCGCGAGGGCGCGTTCGTAGCCGGGCTGCGCCTTGATATGGTTGATCGCGCGGTCGCCGCCCGAGGTCTCGACCGCCTTGATCAGCGCCTGCGCCTCGGACTGGAGCGCGGACAAGGCGGCGCGGACGGAGGCGGCCTCGCTTTCGGCACCGTCGCGCGCGACGGCGGCCTTCTGACGCCTCGCCTCGGCTGACGCGATGGCCTCGCCGGCCCCGGCGAGAGCGGCCTCGGCCTGCTCGCGCCTGGCACGGGCCGCCTGAAGGGTTTCGAGGAGACCGGCGTCGCCGCCGAGGCCGGCCACCTGCCCGGCGATGCGGCCGGCCTCGGCTTCGGCGCGGGCCAGCTTCTGGCGGGCGGCGTCGAGCGCGGCCAAAGCGACCCGCGCTTCCGCCTGCTCGGCGGCCTGGACCGCGCGGGCCTTGCCGAGCGCCGTTTCGGCGGCGCGCGCCTCGTCCTCATGCTCGACGGTGCGGACGTCGATCGTGCCGCGGCGGCTCTCGGCGTCGGCGAGGCGGGCGGCGATCGCCGCCAGCTCCTCCTCGAGCCGGGCGATGGCGGCGGCGGCGTCGAGGCGGAGCGAATCCTCGCGGCCGCGGTCGGCGGCGAGGGTGCGGCGGTGCTCGTCGAGCTCGGCGATGCGGCGGCGCACGCCGTCGCGCTCGGCGCGCAGGGCGGCGAGCTTGTGGCCAAGCTCGGAGGCGCGTTCGCGCGCGGCTTCGGCCGCCTTGCGGCGCTCGGCGAGGCCGGCCGCGGCCTCGGTCTGCCAGGCGGCGGCGGCGCGCTGCGCCTCGGCGGCGCGGGCGACCGCGGCGCCGGCCGCTTCGGCGTCGTTGCGCGCGGCTTCGGCGGCGCGGGCGGCCTCGCGCCAGCGGGCGAAGATGAGGCGGGCTTCGGCGATCCGGATCTGATCGGTGAGCTTGCGGTAGCGCTCGGCGGCGCGCGCCTGACGCCGCAAGGCGAGCGCGCGCAGCTCCATGTCGGCGAGGATCTCGTCGAGCCGGACGAGGTTCGCCTCGGTGGCGCGCAGCTTCTGCTCGGCATCCTTGCGGCGGACATGGAGGCCGGCGATGCCGGCCGCCTCCTCGAGCATCAGCCGGCGCTCGGTCGGCTTGGCGGCGATCACCGCGCTGATCTTGCCCTGGCTGACCAGAGCCGGCGAATGGGCGCCGGTCGCCGCGTCTGCGAACAGCAAGGCGACGTCCTTCTGGCGGACGTCGCGGCCGTTGACTCGATAGGCGCTGCCCGCGCCGCGCTCGATCCGGCGGGTGACCTCGACCTCGCCGGGCGCGATCGCGGCGTCGCCGCCGATATCGCCGCTGTCGCGCTCGACCAGCATGGCGACCTCGGCGAAATCCCGCGCCGGGCGGAGCGCGGTGCCGGCGAAGATGACGTCGTCCATGCCGCCGCCGCGCATCGACTTGGGCGAAGATTCGCCCATCACCCAGCGGATCGCCTCGAGCACGTTCGATTTGCCGCAGCCGTTCGGGCCAACGATGCCGGTCAGGCCGTCCTCGACGCGCAACTCGGCGGGCTCGACGAAGCTCTTGAAGCCGGACAGTTTGAGCCGTTTTACCCGCACGTTTGGTTCCGCCCCCTTCCCGCCGCTACCGGCCGCGCAGCAGCGGTTCGATCCCCGACCAGGTGTTGGTATCGGTGATCGTGCGGCCGTTGACGACGAAGGTCGGCGTGCCGGTGACTCCATATTGCCGGTTGGCGGCGTTCTGAACCGCCTCGATGCGATCGAAATTCGCCGCGCTGGTGAGGCAGGCGCGCTGGGCCGCGGGCGTGAGGCCGTGACGGGCCGCGACCCGATCGAGGCCGAGCAAGGCCGCGAGGCGCTGGACCTGCTGCAGAGGCGGCAAGGCGTTTAGCTGGTTGCGCTGGGTCTGGGTCAGAGCGTCGGCCCGGCCGAGCCATTGCGCCTGGGTGCTCAGCAGCTCGTGGCTCATCGCGAAATGCGCGCGCGGGCTGGCGCAGCGGGCGAGCACGGTCGCCGCCGCGTCGGGCGCGCTGATCAGGATGTTGCGATATTCGACGCTGACCCGGCCGGAGCGTACATAGGCCGGGAACAGCCGGCCGGCGCTTTCGGCGTGGAACGAGGCGCAATGCGGGCAGGCGAGCGAGAGGTACTCGATCACCTTCACCGGCGCGGCCGGATTGCCCATGCGGAAGCCGCCTTCGGCGGTGGCGACGACCATCCGCGTCCAATCCCGCTGCGCCGGCGGCGCCCGGCGCTGGGCGAGGCCGTCGGCCGCGGCCAGCGCCAGGGCCGCGCCGGCGGCCAGAGCGGCGAGGACGGTGCGCCGCCTCACCTCAGTTGCCGATCGCCGTGCGCAGCTGCGGCTCGATCATCGCCCAGGTACTGGCCTGCTGCTGCTCGCCGTTGATGAAGAAGGTCGGCGTCCCGCCGACTCCTTCCTGGGTCGACGCGCGCTGGGTGCCCTCGGTCAGCCCCTGGATCGCCTGGCGGTCGGCGAGGCACTGGTTGAACCGCGCCTCGGGCATGCCGCGGCGGGCGAAGAAGGTGTCGGCGTCCATCGCCCGCGCGAGCGGGGCGATCTGCTGCTCGGGCGGCAGCGCGTTGAGAGTCCGGGCCTCATTCTCGTCGATCGCCATCATGAACTCGGTCTGCTGCGCGAACACCTGCTCGATGGTGCCGAAATAGGCGGCCGGCGGCTGGCAGCGCGAGAGCAGCGACAGCACCAGATCCGGCCCGCCGAGGAGGAAGTTGCGGAACTCCCAGCTGACCTGGCCCGAGCGGACATAGGTGTCGCGCAACGCCGCGGTGCCGGAATCGGAGAAGGCCTTGCAGGCCGGGCAGGTGAGCGACGCATATTCGACCAGCTTCACCGGCGCGTCGGGATTGCCCATTCGATAGCCGCCCTCGGGCGTCTGGGTCACGATCTCGGTCCAATTGCCGTTATTGGGCGCCGCGATCCGCTCGAGCGGCGCTGCGGCGTTGCCGGTCGCGACCGCGTTGCCGTCGCCGCCGCCGCAGCCGGCGAGGAGAAGGCCGAGCGCGAGCGCCCCGGTGCTGAGCTGTGCTTTCATCGCTTTCTGTCTCCACCAATTCTGCCGACGACCGGTATCGTCGTCACCACCGGCGCCCCATCGCCGGAGGAAAGACCGCGCGCAAGCGATTCCAGACAGGCGCGCAGCTCGGGATCGGCGACTTCGCGTAAAGATTCTCCCAATTCGGCCGAAATCGGGCGGAGCGAGGGCGGCGCCGCTCGCGGCCTCGCCGCGGCCGCCTTGACGACGCCCTGGCGGAAGGCGACGCGCTCGACCGCCGGATAGCCGAAGAAGCGGTTGACCCGCTCGACGATCGTCGGCGCGACATGCTGGAGCAAAGGCGCGTGCGCGCCCTCGACGACCAAGGTGAGCACGCCGCAGCTCTTCTTGCCCTGCGGGAAGCGGATCGATTCGGGCGAGGAGACGGCGGCATAGCGAAGGCCGACGATCTCGTTCCAGCGGCTGACGATCGAGGACTGGACGAAGCCGAAGCGGCGGAAGGCGGCACCGCCGGCCTGCGGCAGCAGATCGGAGACCGCGCGCGCCCGCTTCGAACGCGCCGGCTCCGCCGCCTTTCCGCCTCTGGTCCCGCCCGTCTGCTTCACTTTGCTTTTCACTCGCGGGCCGAGCATGGCATAGGCGCACCATGCCCGTCGATGCCGCCCAGGCTCTTTTGTGTTGGTATGTTGTGGATAAGCGCCGGCTGCCCTGGCGCGCCGAGGGCGGCGCCAGGCCCGACCCCTATCGTGTCTGGCTTTCCGAGGTGATGCTCCAGCAGACCAGTGTCGCCGCGGTGAAGCCCTATTTCGTCGCGTTCACCGCGCGCTGGCCGGACGTCGCGGCGCTGGCGGCAGCCGAGGACGGCGAGGTCATGGCCGCCTGGGCCGGGCTCGGCTATTATGCGCGGGCGCGCAACCTGCTGGCCTGCGCGCGGGCGGTCGCGAACGGCCATAGCGGCCGGTTTCCGGACGAGGAAACCGAGCTGCGCAAGCTGCCCGGCATCGGCGCCTATACCGCCGCCGCGATCGCCGCGATCGCCTTCGGCAAGCGCGCCGTGGTGGTCGACGGCAATGTCGAGCGGGTGATTTCGCGCCTGCACGCGATCGGGGAGCCGCTGCCGCGCGCCCGGCCGCGGATCAGGGCGTTGGCCGATGCGATGACCCCCGAGAATGCCGGCGATTTCGCCCAGGCGGTGATGGACCTGGGCGCGACGATCTGCACGCCGCGCAATCCCGATTGCGGGCGCTGCCCGTTGACGGAGCATTGCGCCGCCTGGCGCGCGGGCGATCCCACGCGCTATCCGGTGAAGGCGCCCAAGGCAACGCGCCCCCATCGTACCGGCGACGCCTATTGGCTCGAGCATGACGGCCAGGTGCTGCTCGTGCGCCGAGCGAAAAAGGGCCTGCTCGGCGGCATGCTGGCGCTGCCCACCGAGCAGCCGATCGAAGCCGAGTGGCGCGAGGCCGGCGCGGTCGACCATGTCTTCACCCATTTCGCGCTGACCATGCGGCTCAGATGCGCGGAAGCCAGGGAACGGCCCGAGGGCATTTGGTGGCCGGTGGAGCGCGTCGCCGAAGCGGGCCTTCCCACTCTGTTCGCCAAGCTCGCCGCGCGGGGCGCCGACTGGCGGAACACCGCGTGAGCGCCCCGGGCTTCACCGGAGCGGGGCTGGACCGGGCCGATCATCTCAGGCTCGACGCGGAACGGATGGCGGCGATGATGGCCGATGGCGAGGCGCGGCTGCTCAGGCTCGCTGAGCTCGATCCGGTGCTCGATCAGGAGGGGCGGCTCGCCTGGGCGCCGTTCGCCGGCGCGGAAGGCGAGCATCTGTTCCTCGGGCTCGACGGCGGCTCGCCCTTGTTCGCGCCTTTGGTGCGGACCGGGGCGCTGGGGCAGCGGGCCTGGTCCGTGTTCCGGCTGCTGGCGCTGATGAGCGCGAAGGACGCGGCGATCTGGGGCGCGGCGCGCTCCTTGAACGAATGGCACAACCGGCACCGTTTTTGCGGAATTTGCGGGGCGGGCACCGATGCGTTCCGCGCCGGCTGGGGCCGCAAATGCTCCGGCTGCGGGGCCGAGCATTTCCCGCGCGTCGATCCGGTGGTGATCATGCTGGCCGAGCATCGCGGCAAGGCGCTGATCGCCCGCCAGCACCAATATCCGGCCGGCCGCTATTCGGCGCTAGCCGGCTTCGTCGAGCCGGGCGAGTCGATCGAGGAGGCGGTGGCCCGCGAATTGATGGAGGAAGCCGGCGTCGCGGTCACCGACGTCCGCTACCTGGCGAGCCAGCCCTGGCCCTTTCCGGGCTCGCTGATGATCGCCTGCCTCGCCAAGGCGGAAAGCGACACGATCAGGCTCGACACGGCGGAGCTGGAGGACGCGATCTGGGTGACTCGCGGCGAGGCCGAAGCGGCGCTCGCCGGCGATCCGGGCGCGCCGTTTTTGGCGCCGCCGCCTTTTGCCATTGCCAACACGCTGCTGACGCGCTGGATAGAGGAACGTTGATGAGGAGGCTGGGATGAAGAGCTCATATCTGCTGGCGGGCGCCGCGGCGCTGATCGCGCTTGGCGGCTGCGTCGGCAACCCGGCCGACCGGCGCGCGGTGCTGAACGTGTCGATGACCGGGATCCAGGAGGTGCCGGGCCCGGGCGACGCCGACGGCAACGGCACCGCCGAAATCCAGGTGACCCCGGCCGAGGGACGGCTGTGCTGGAGCGTCTACGCGCGCGGCATCGACGCCGCCACCGCCGCCCATATCCACCGCGGCGCGGCCGGCAGCGCGGGGCCGCCGGTGGTGACTCTGACCACGCCCGACGCGGCCGGGCGCAGCGAGGGCTGCGCGACGATCGACCCCGGCCTGGCGCGCGAGATCGCGACCCGGGGCCACGAATTCTACCTCAACGTCCACACCCAGCCGCATCCGGCCGGCGCGATCCGGGGTCAACTCAGGGGCCGGCTGGCTATGCCGACGCCGGGCCAGGGCGGCTAGCGCGCGGCTTCCTCGGCTTCGCCTTCGGCCGGGTGGGGGCCGCCGGCTCGGCCGACGCCTCCGGTTCGGGCTCGGCCTGCGGCTCCGGCTGCGGATCGTCCTTGGCGGCCGCCCGCTCGTCCTGGGCCTTGCGCAGGCCTTCCTCGAAGCCTTCGAGGAAACGGCGGAAGCCGTCGATCGCGGCGGTGCGGAACGCCTCGGCGACCTTCGATCCGTCGACGTCGATCCGCGTCTCGGTGCACATGCGATATTCCTTCCCTTGCTGCTCCCGGTCGTCGGCGAAGCGGTCCGCGCGCCGGACGCGGCCGGCGGCGGCCATCGCCGCGGCGGCGAAATCGCGGACCAGCGGATTCGCCACCGCCTTGATCGCCTTCTTGGCTTTCTTGCGGACCTTCCTGGGCAGCTTCAGCGCCCCGACCCGCTTTGGAATCCTGACCACCTTCCGTCCTCCTGTGTATTAATATAATAACACACCTGGCGCGGTTCAAGCGCTCATTCGACGAGGATCCGAGCGCTCATGCCGAGGGCGCGGTGGGCGAGGTTGGCGCTTCGGGCGCGGTAGCGGCCGGGAGCGGGGACGAGCGCGATGACGCGGCGCTCGCCCGGCGCCAGCCGGAAGTGGCCGCGGCGGAGGGCGCGCGCGTCGCGGCTCCGGATCCGCGCGGCGCGGAAGAAGGCGGGCGCGCTGACGCTTAAGGTCGCGCGGCTGTTGTTGACGAAGTGGAGCTTGACCGGCCGGCCGGCTTCGAGACGGATCGTCTCGGGCTCGTAGGCGTAGGGGCGGAGCAGGATCGGCGCCTCGGGCGCGGTCCGCCATTCCGGCTCGCGCTGCGCGGCGGCGGGCGCGGCGAGGAGCATTGCGCAGAGCAGCAGCGGCAGACGGTGCATGGGGCTTCCTTCGCTCCCGAAAATGACAGAAGCCCCTAACACGTTCCCTCGGCACCGGCACTATTTGCGGGTTCTCCTAGGCTTGTCAGCCCAGTCGCCGCCGCGCAAAATCCGCGCATCCAGGGTCAGGGGGATGCCGATGCAACGCGTGACGTTCCTGAAAATGCTGTTCTGGCTGGCCTGCGCGACGCTCGCCGCGCCGCAGGCGGCGCGGGCGCAGGATACCGCGCCATTGATATCGGGCGACGAGCTGCGCGGCCCCGACGTCCCGCATCGGCGGATCAAATATGGCCGCCATGTCGACCAGGCGATCCGCTACTCGCGCCGGCCGTCGTCGCAGCGGCCGCCGCTCGTCATTCTCGTCGGCGATCAGGGCTGGCGCGGCGAGGTCGAGCACTATCCGATGCACCTGCTGCGCTCCGCCCTGTGGCAGCAGGGCTATGCCTTCGCCGCCATCGACTATCGCACCACGAACCGTCCCGACCTCGAATCGTCGCTTGCCAATATCATCGCGGCGCTGCGCTATCTGCTCGAACAATCCGATGAGCTCGGCTTCGATTCCGGCCGGATCGTGCTGATCGGCAACGGCCCGGGCGCCTATTTCGTCACTCTTCTCGGTACGGATCCGGCCACGCATCTCGACACGCGGACGGCCGCGGCGATCAAGGGCGTGGTGAGCATCAACGGCGAGATTTTCGACGTCCGGCAACGGCTGCGCGAGGTGAACCCGTTTCGGCGGGACATTCTGACCAGGGTGTTCGGCGAGGATGCCGCCCACCAGGCCCGGATGTCGCCCGCCCGCCATCTCGCGGCGCCGAACGCGCCGGCATTCCTGTTTCAGGCGGTGAGCAGCAACGTCCAGCTCCAGGAGCAGGCCTATCAGATGCACGAGCTGCTGCGGCGCGAGGGGACGGCCGCCGGCTACGCGCCTCTCGTGCCCTGGCGCCGGGAATTGTCGAACAGCTATTATGGCGGCCAGGGCAATCTCGGCGTCCACAGCCTGCTGGAGTTTCTCGTCAGGACCGTCGGGCCGGCTCGCCCAGCCGGCTAGAAGCGCAGCGGCTTCACCCTTTTGACGCCGGGGATCGCCTCGACCGCCGCCACCACGTCGGGCGCGATTCGGCCGTCGACCGAGACCAGAGCCACCGCCTCGCCGCCCGCCTCGCGCCGGCCCAAATGGAAGGTGGCGATGTTGACGCCGGCTTCGCCCAGGGTGGTGCCAAGCCGGCCGATGAAGCCGGGCGCGTCCTCGTTGACGATGTAGATCATGTCGCCGCCGAGATCGGCCTCGACGGCGATGCCGAACATGTCGACGAGCCGCGGCGCGGCGTTGCCGAACAGCGTGCCGGCGACCGAGCGCTCGCCCTTGGCCGTGGTCACGGTGACGCGCAGCAGGGTGTGGTAATCGCCTTCGCGGTCGTGGCGGATCTCGCGCAAGTCGAGGCCGCGCTCCTTCGCCAGGAAGGGCGCGTTCACCATGTTTACCGTATCGGAATAGACGCGCATCAGGCCGGCGAGGACGGCGCCGGTGATCGGCTTCTGGCTCAATTGGGCGGCGGCGCCCTCGACCTCGACCGAGACGCCGGCGATATGGCGGCCCTCGACCTGGCCGACGAGGCTGCCGAGCTTCTCGGCGAGCTCCATATAGGGCCTGAGGCGCGGCGCCTCCTCGGCGGAGAGCGAGGGCATGTTGAGCGCGTTGGTGACGCCGCCGCGCATCAGCAGGTCCGACATCTGCTCGGCGACCTGGATCGCGACGTTGACCTGTGCCTCGGTGGTCGAGGCGCCGAGATGGGGGGTTGCGACGAGGCCGGGCGCGCCGAACAAAGGGTTGTCGGTTGCGGGCTCCATGGCGAAGACGTCGAGGGCGGCGCCGGCGACGTGGCCGCTGTCGAGCGCCTCCTTGAGCGCGGCCTCGTCGATCAGGCCGCCGCGCGCGCAATTGACGATGCGCACCCCCGCCTTGGTCCTGGCGAGGTTGTCGCGGCTCAGGATGTTGCGGGTCTGATCGGTCAGCGGCGTGTGCAGGGTGATGAAGTCGGCGCGGCCGAGGAGCTGGTCGAGCTCGACCTTCTCGACGCCCAGCTCGAGCGCGCGTTCGGGGGTCAGGAAGGGATCGTAGGCAATCACCTTCATCCTGAGGCCGAGCGCGCGGTCGGCGACGATCGAGCCGATATTGCCGCAGCCGATCAGGCCCAGCGTCTTCGACGTCAGCTCGACGCCCATGAAGCGGTTCTTCTCCCAGCGCCCGGCCTGGGTGGAAATGTCCGCGGCGGGGAGCTCGCGGGCGAGCGCGAACATCAGCGCGACGGCATGCTCTGCGGTGGTGATCGAATTGCCGAACGGCGTGTTCATGACGACGACGCCGCGCGCGGTGGCGGCGGGAACGTCGACATTATCGACGCCGACGCCGGCGCGGCCGATCACCTTGAGGTTCGCCGCCGCGTCGAGCAAGTCGGCGCTGACCTTGGTCGCCGAGCGTATGGCGAGGCCGTCATAATCGGCGATGATCGCCTTGAGCGCGTCCTTCGACAGGCCGGGCCGCTCGTCGACCTCGACGCCGTTGGCGCGGAAGATCTCCGCGGCTTTCGGGTCCATCGGGTCGGAAATCAGGACTTTGGGCATATTCTCTTCTTTCGTCATACCGGCGAAGGCCGGGATCTCGTGGAGTGAAGGGTTCAGCGCGTGTCCGCCCTGAGACCCCGGCCTTCGCCGGGGTGACGATCAGCCGTTCGCCATCGCCTCGTGAAAGGCCCAGTCGAGCCAGGGGCCGAGCGCTTCGATGTCCGCGCTGTCGACGGTGGCGCCGCACCAGACGCGCAGGCCGGGCGGGGCGTCGCGATAGGAAGCGACGTCATAGGCCGCGCCTTCGAGTTCGAGCAAAGCGGCGATCTCCTTCGCCAGCGCGCGTTTCGCTTCCTCGTCGAGGTCGGCGACGGCGGCGCCAGCGAAGGCGAGGCAGACGCTGGTGTTGCTGCGCGTCGCCGGATCGGCCGCGAGATGCTCGATCCAGGCGGTGCGCTCGACCCAGGCGGAGAGGGCGGCGGCGTTGGCGTCGGCGCGGGCGATCAGCTCGTAGAGGCCGCCGTGCAGTTGGGCCCATTCCAGTGCCCAGATATAATCCTCGACCGCCAGCATCGAGGGCGTGTTGATCGTCTCCCCCTTGAAGACGCCCTCGATCAGCTTGCCCCCTTTGGTGAGGCGGAAGATCTTAGGCAGCGGCCAGGCGGGCGCATAAGTCTCCAGCCGCTCGACGGCGCGCGGCGACAGGATCAGCATGCCGTGCGCGCCCTCGCCGCCGAGCACCTTCTGCCAGGAGAAAGTGACGACATCGAGCTTGTCCCAGGGGAGGTCGACCGCGAACACGGCCGAGGTGGCGTCGCAAATGGTGAGGCCGGCGCGGTCGCCGGCGATCCAATCGCCGTCGGGGACGCGGACGCCCGACGTGGTGCCGTTCCAGGTGAAGACGACGTCGCTGTCGCAGTCAACGGCGGCAAGGTCGGGCAGCGCGCCATAAGGCGCGCGAAGGACCGCGGCGTCGAGCTTTAATTGTTTGGCGACGTCGGTCACCCAGCCTTCGCCGAAGCTCTCCCAGGCGAGCAAGGTGACCGGGCGCGCGCCGAGCAGGTTCCACAACGCCATCTCGACCGCGCCGGTATCGGAGGCGGGGACGATGCCGATCCGGTGCGAGGCGGGGACGTGCAGCACGTGCCGGGTCGCCTCGATGGCGTGGCCGAGGCGCGCCTTGCCGAGCTTCGAGCGGTGCGAGCGCCCGAGCGAGCCGGTGGCCAGCTTTTGCGGGGACCAGCCCGGCGGCTTGGCGCAGGGGCCGGAAGAGAAAAAGGGCCGCGCGGGCTTCGTTTCAGGCTTTTCCCGGCGCGCGGGCGCGCCGACGGTGGCCGGCTTGGGGTACGTCACTGTCAAACTCTCCTCGCAGAGAGCACGCGCCGCGTTGGGACGGCGTGGCCCGTCGACGGGATTAGACGCCGAAGCCGCCTGCCGCAAGGCGCCCACGCTTCGACTCCTCCTTGACCTTGTCGCCGTCATGACTCACCACCGTCGCGTGCGGTGGGGGATCATCCTGGCGGTGCTGGCCCTGAGCGCGTGCATCCCGCGCGGCGAGGAAAGGCGCGCGCCGCCGCGGGCGCAGACGCCGGCGCGGGCCGAGCGCAACAGCCCGGAAACGCTGCAATGCCATATCGACCTCGCCCGCGAGCGGATCCAGTTCCGCGCGCTTCCCGACCAGCGCTTTTCGGGCGGCTGCTCGGCGCTCGGCGCGGTGCAGCTGCTCGACCTGGGCACGCCGGCCGCCAATTTGCGGGCGATGACCTGCCCGCTCGCCCGCCAGTTCGCGCGCTGGGTCCGCGAATCGGTGCAGCCGGCGGCGGACCAGTGGCTGGGCAGGCGGGTGCAGCGGGTCGAGACGTTCGGCACCTATGCCTGCCGCTCGGTCAACAGCCAGCCCGGGGCGCGGCTCAGCGAGCATGGCTATGCCAATGCGGTGGACGTGTCGGGCTTTACCCTCGCCGACGGCCGGCGGGTGACGGTGCAGGACGGCTGGAACGGCGAGGATGAGAGGGTGCGGCGCTTCCTGCGCGCCGTCCACCAGGGCGGCTGCCGGCGCTTCAACATCGGCCTTTCGCCCGATTCCGACGCCTATCATTACAACCACATGCATTTCGACATGGGGCGCGGTCCTTATTGCCGGTAGTTCCGTCATGCCAGCGAAGGCTGCATCCATGCCGAGTCTGTATGGACCCCAGCCTTCGCGGGGGTGACGAGAAGAGAATTCACCTTCCGCGGAATCCCATCTACACGCAGCCGATGACCGACCCCGTTCCCCCCGAGCGCGTCTTCCAGCCGGCCCGCGAAGAGGCCGAGACCGCCGCGCAGGCGACTCAGAGCCCGCAGACGATCGATCCCGCCTACCGGCTCGCCTTCCAGGACATGGACTTCCTGCTGCGCGAGGACCTGCGGCCGGTGCGCTTCCAGCTCGAGCTGCTGAAGCCCGAATTGCTGCTCGACGAGGCCAGCATCGCCTCGACCTTCGTCTTCTACGGCTCGGCGCGGATCCCCGAGCCCGACAAGGCCGACGCCCTGATCGCCGCGGCGGCGACCGACCGCCAGCGCGCCATCGCCGAGCGGCTCAAGGCCAACAGCAAATATTATGACGTGTCGCGCCAGCTCGCCCGGCTCGCCAGCCGCGCCGATCCGGACGAAAAAGGGCAAAGGCATTTCGTCGTCTGCTCGGGCGGCGGCCCTTCGATCATGGAGGCGGCGAACCGGGGCGCGCAGGACGAGGGCAAGGAATCGATCGGGCTCAACATCGTGCTGCCGCACGAGCAATTGCCCAATCCCTATGTGACGCCGTCGCTGAGCTTCCAGTTCCACTATTTCGCCTTGCGCAAAATGCACTTCCTGCTGCGCGCCCGCGCGGTGGCGGTGTTCCCGGGCGGGTTCGGCACGTTCGACGAGGCGTTCGAATTGCTGACCCTTATCCAGACCGGCAAGGTGAAGCCGATCCCGATCCTGTTCTTCGGGCGGGAATTCTGGGAGCGGGTGATCGATTTCGAGGCGCTGGCCGACGAAGGCGTGATCGCGCACGACGATCTCAAGCTCTTCACCTTCTGCGAGAGCGCGGAGGAGGCATGGGCCTGCATCTGCCGCCATTATGACGGCAGCGGCGAGGTTCCCGGCTGCTGAGCTCCGTTAATGTGCGGCCGGGGCGGGGGCGGCCTGGTTGGCTGCCGGACCGCCGACATCGCCTTCGGCGGCGTTGCCCTCGACCGCATTGCCTTCCGCCGCATTGGCTTCGGCCGGAGCGGCGGCGGGCGGCGGCGGGATCTGGAGCGAGCCGCCCCGCTGGTTGAGGAACAGCATCACGTCGGCGCGGTCCTGCGGATCGCTGAGGCCGGCGAAGGTCATCTTCGTGCCCTGGGCGAAAGCGCGCGGCGAGCGCAGCCACTGGCTCATTTCCTCCCAGCCCCAGCTGCCGCCCTTCGAGCGCAGCGCGTCGGAATAAGCATAGCCGGCGACATGGGCGAGCGGCGCGCCCATCGACGCCCACAAATTGGGGCCGGTGCCGTTGGCGCCGCCCTGTTCGGCATTGTGGCAGGCCGAGCATTTGCGGAACACCGCCTCGCCGCGGCCGGCGTCGGCGGTCTGCAGGAAATGGGCGATCGGCTGCTCGGCGGCGGCGCCCTCCTCGCCCTCTTCCTCGACGCCGGCGATCGGATAGCCCATCGTCTCCGGCCGCTCGGCCTTGAAAAGCTCCTCGGTGACCAGGGTCGCGCCAAGCAGGACGATGCCCGCGCCAAGCACCCACCCCGCAATCGTGTTGAAGCGACCGTCCATCTTGCCCTGGAACCTTTCGAGGATGCGCGGCCGTGACGAGGCCGAGCGGTAAACGGGTTAGAATGGGGCTCCCTTTATGCGGGCGGGGCGTCCGCCGCAAGCCGCGCCGTGACACCGACAGGCGCGCGCCGGAAGGGGGCGCGGCGGCGATCCGCGCGCTTCCCAGGCTTCGACTTATTCCCGTTATCCTCGTTATCCACAGGCGGAAACCGCTTGGTTTGATTCATTTTTCGTGACAGCTTCCGGATGTGGCCGAGACGATCTCCCGGCAACGGGGGAAAGCCTTCCCAGCCACAGCCCAGGCGGAAGCCGGGCCGGTCGCCTTCGGGTGAAAGGCCAGGCGGAAGCGGACGGCAGGGCGGCTGACGAAGCCGCCGCCAGGCGGACGATGGCGGGCTTGCCCTTCAGCGGATGCGAAAGCGGCAGGCTTCGTGAAGCGCCCATCGGTTCCGGAACGCCTTCGGGCTGGACGGAGCCGGCAGGCAGGACACCGGACCTTCGGGTTCAGGACCTGTCCGGCGGAAAGCGGGACCTCGGTCGGCGCGCCGCCACCGGCGAGGAAGAGCTTCGGCTCGGACTTGTCGGGCAGGACCGGGCTTCGGCCCGGGAGCTGCGAACCCGGCGGGACCCAGGATTTCGGTCCATGGCCTGCCTGGCGGAACCGAGGCTTCGGCCGAGGATCCCGCCGGACGCGGAACTTCCGGCTTCGGCCGAAGATCCGCCAAGGCGGGAAGAGGGACGCAAGTTCCGAATCCGCCGAGCGGCGAACCGCCAGGGCTTCGGCCCTGACGGGGAGCCCGCGGGGACGCCTGCAGCGGCTTCGGCCGTGAACGGACCCCGGAGGAAGCGGCGGCATGAACCCCCGGTTCAGGCTCCGTGACCTCGAAACCGCCCAGCGCGGAACGCCTCGCCTCCCAGGCCGGGTTCGACGCGACGGGACAGTGGGGGCCGGCGGCAACGCCGGCCCCCATGACTGTCCGGGTCCCGCGCTTCGTCATCGCGGCGCAAGCCGGACTCTCCCGGTCCTTTCGATCGCTGAAGAAGCGGGATGCCGGCTTTCGCCGGAATGACGGGAAAGCCCGCCGCCGGTCGTCGCGCCGCCGCCCCGTTTCGCGGCAGCCGGCTTGATCTCGGCGCCGGGCGCCGCGATAGTCCCGCCCGGGCGCGGGGGAGGCGCCGCACATGTTCTCACGCAGCACGCCCGCGGCCCCGCCCAAAGCCAAGCCGGGCCGGCCCGCCTCGCCCGGCCTGTCCTTCATCGGCCCCGAAACTCTGGTCAGCGGCGATCTCGTCACCGCCGCCCAGCTCCATGTCGACGGCCGAATCGACGGCGACGTCCGCTGCGGCCAGCTCATCCAGGGCGCCGAAGGCGTCATCGCCGGCAACATCCACGTCGGCGAGGCGCGGCTCGCGGGCACGGTCGAAGGCACGGTCTCGGCGGGCATGCTGATCGTCGAGGCCTCGGCGCGGATCCTCGGCGACGTCGCCTACGAGACGATCAGCATCGAGGCGGGCGCCCAGATCGAGGGCCGGCTGGGCCGGCGCTCGGCGCTCGCCCTCGGCGACGACGGGCCCGGGTTGATCGCCACCCCGGTCTCTTTCTCGCCGGCCGGCAAGGGCGCCTCGGCCGACGGCCGCGGGCTCTTCACCCTGCCCGATCCCGCCGCCGCCAACTGAGCCGATGAGCAGGCACGGCGCCGAGATCTTCTGGCGGTCCGACGGCGCGTTCGGCAGCGGCCGCTACAGCCGCCGGCACGAGCTGCGCTTCGACGGCGGCGCCGTCGTCGCCGGCTCATCCTCGCCGGCGGTGGTTCCCGCGCCGATGTCGGACCCGACCGGCGTCGATCCCGAGGAGGCGCTGGTCGCCTCCGCCTCCGCCTGCCACATGCTCTGGTTCCTGTCGCTGGCGCAGGCGGCCGGGCTCGACGTCGCCAGCTATCGCGACCGGGCCGAGGGCGAGATGGGCCGAATCGCGCCCGGGCGGATGGCGATCGTCCGGATCGCGCTGCGGCCTGAGATCGCCTTTGCCGGCCGCGCGCCCGACCCCGCCGAGCTCGAGCGGCTCCACCACCAGGCGCACGAGCGCTGCTTCATCGCCAATTCGCTCAATTGCGAGATCGTCGTCGAACGGCCGGACTGAGGCCGGCGCGATAGGGGGCGAGAAGGTCGCGCAGCAGGGCCAGCACCCAGGCGGAGGCCGAACCCTTGGGCCGGTAGGCCCAGCTCATCATCCCGCCGGCGACCAGCGCCTCGATCAGCCTGGCGAGCCGATCGGGATCGGCGTCGGCCCGGAGCTCGCCCGCAGCGCGGGCGGCGGCGGCCAGGGCGGCGAGCGCGGCCCGCATCCCGTCGGTCTGCCGGGCGAGCAAGTCCTGCAGCTCGGGATCGGCCAGGTCCTGCTGCAAATAGGCAAGGCCGCGCTGGAAGGCTGCCGGCGAGGCGGCGAGGCCGCTCATGCAGGCGGCATAGGCCTCCAGCGCCGCGAGCGGCGAGCCGTGCGCGGTGATCATCTGCCCGGCGTCCTCGGGGCCGGCTTCGGCCGCCTTGCGGGCGAGCGTAAGCAGAAGCTGCCGCTTGGAGCCAAAACGCTGGACCAGGGCGCCCGCCGTCATGCCGGCCTCGGCGCCGATCGCCGCCAGCGTCAGCTCGGACGGTGGCAGCAGGGACATGGCCCTGAGGGCGGCCTCGAACACTTGTTCATCGGAGACGCGGCGGGGCCGGGCGCACATCGGGCTTGACTTTCCTAAACGGCGGTTTAGTAAGTTTCTATACAAATGTTCAGTAACTTGGGTGGGACGGCAGATCAAGCGGAGGGTCGAGATGCGCAAGGTCACCTATGGTGCGGGCGTCAGCCTTGACGGTTACATCACCGGGCCGGACGAGGCGATCGACTGGCTGCTTTGGAGCGACGACGCCCAGGCGATCAGCAGCGAGAGCTGGAAGGGCGTCGACACCATGCTGATGGGGCGCAAAACCTACGAGTTCGCGGCGCGGAGCGGCGGCGGCGTTTCCAAGATCAAGACCTATATCTTCTCGCGGACTATGGCCGAAGCGCCCGCCGGCGCCGAGCTGGTCCGCGAGGACGCGGCCGGCTTCGTCGCGGCATTGAAGGCGACGCCGGGCGGCGACATCATCGTCATGGGCGGCGGCGAGCTGGGATCGGCGCTGATCGAGGGCGGAATGGTCGACGAGATCGGCCTCAACGTCCACCCGCTGCTGCTCGGCGGCGGCATCCCCTTCTTCCGGCCGATCGCGCGGCGCGTGCCCCTTACGCTCGTCGAGGCTCGGCCGATCGCCAGGGAGTGCGTGCTGCTGCGTTACCGCTGCTCCGGCGGTGCCGAACCGGTGCGGGCCGTCTAGGCTGTCGCGACATTCAGCGCCGTCGGGGAAAGGGACGGTCCCCTTTCCCGACGCCGGCGGAAATAGGGGACGGTTCCCATTTTTCGCGCCGTCCGCCGCCTTCGCCGGAAAGAGGGACTGTCCCTCTTCGAGCCGAGGAACGCCGGAATGTCGGCGGTCCTGGCCGAGGAGGGCGCGGTCGCGCTCGAAGCTGACTGGCCCTTTTCGGTTGGGGCATTGTCGAAGCCATGCCTTCCCTCTCCAGCGGGAAAGCAAGCCCTTCGACAGGCTCAGGGGCGAACGGATCGCGTTTCAACTCGAGGCAAGACCCCGCGAGCGCGGCACAATGCCGCGGCGGAGCGGAGAGGAGGGGATTCGAGGCGGCAGGGCCCGGAATCAAAATGGGAGCTGGTGTCGCCACCAGCCCCCACTTGTCCCAGGTCCAACGGCCGCGCCGGTGAGGGCTTGGCGTCTTTCCTGGGCGGGTCGGGCATCCTTCGAAGCAAGCTCCGACGGGGCCCTATCGGGTTCCGGCCGGGGTCTGACGACCCCGGTCGGTTCCCAATCAGATCCCCGAAGGGATCCGATCCGGGTCTCCGTCGAGGCGAACCTCGACGGTTTCCCTTTCGCGGCCCGTTAGCCCGAAGGCTCCGGTTTCCGCTGGACCTTCGAAGAAAGTGGGATCGGCCTAAGCCTCACGCTTCTTCTTCGACTGCCCAACCATCGTTTCCGTGGCTTGCGTCCCGAAGGACGCCGCCCGCTTCCGCGGTGGTCGCGGGTTGGAACTTCTCTCCGTTGCCGGAAATCCGCTCCTCATCGCGAAGGGCCACAGTGCATCGGCGTTCCGAGTCGCGCCAAGCGGAATCTGGCCGGTCGCGCCTGTGGATAACGGGGATATCGAGGATAAGTCCGCGCCGCGGCGCGTGTCCGCTCCTAATGATAGAAATAGGGGTCGAGGACGCTGACCTCGTGGATCGCGTCGACCGGGACATTGTTCTTCGCGCCGACGCTGCGGATCGCGTCGGGCGAGGGCGCGTCGTAGACGCAGAAGGTGCGCGTTCTGTCGGCGCTGACATAGGAATGGACCCAGGTCACCCCTTCGGCGGCATTGGCCGCGACGACTCGGGACAGCGCGCCGGCGCCGTCGGCATCGACGGGGATGTGAAAACCGTCGGGAAAGGTGCGTTCGACGATGTAGCGCGGCATAGGCGAATCTCCTGCCGGTGTCTCAGACGGCGCCGACGGCGCGGGCGAAGGCGAGGCTGTCGAACAGCTCGAAGAAGCGGGTCGCCCGGCCGTTCTCGAAATGCCAGATGTCGACCTTGGGAGTATCGACCTCGACGCCGGTCTCGCGGTTGCGCCAGGCGCAACGGCCGATCATCACCACGTCGTCGCCGTCGGCGACGAACTGGTAGGCGTCGAAATAGATCATCTCCCAGTCGCGGCCGAGGGCGGCGAAATAGCCCGCCGCCTGGTCGCGGCTGAGGTGCGAGCCGGCGATCTCGCTGGGCAGCTCGCCGCCGAGCACCGAGCGCATCTCGACCCGCTCGTCGAACAGCGCCAGGACTTCGTCCGCGCAGCCGCCCTTGGTCTCGCTCCAGCGCGCATAGACCTGTTCGAGCGCGGCCACGTTGGGGTTGTTGCGGGCCATGCTGCCCCTCCCGGTTGAAGCGGCAGGATAGCAGAAGCGGCGGCCCAGGCGAAGGGCAGCCCGCCGGCCGCGCCCGGGTCAAAGCGGCTCGATCGCCGTCGCCGGTTTCAGCCCTGCAACGCGGCGGGAACCCGGGCGCGGTTCTTGGCAAGCTCTTCCATCACCCGCCGGTGCAGCCAGATGTTCATCTCGGCGCTGCCGTCCTTGGCGCCGGTATAGCCCAGTTCGGTGGCGAGCGCCTTGCGGTTGTCGAGGCTGGAATCGAGATCGAGCAGCTTCATCAGATCGACGATCGAGCTTTTCCAGTTGAGCTCAGGTCCGCCCTTGGCGCGCTGCTTCGCCGCGAGCGCCGCCTCGACATCGACCGGCTGCTGGGCCTGGACCTGGGCGGCCTGGGACTGGGCCTGCGCGGCGGCGGCGCGCACGGCGTCGTTGATCATGGTCAGAACGCTCACCCGTTTTTTCCTCGCTATGGGACTATCGCGGCATAACGCGCTGGCGGCAGGTCGAGGTCCATGGGCCGCGCCTCCTATTTCCCTTGCGGCCGGGCCGATGGGGGCGGGTTGACGCGGATCGAACGCGCGCGAATAGATGCGGCGCGAACCGGGGAGCCGCCATGATCGCCTCATTGCTCCTGAGCCTGTCGCTGCAAGCCGCCGCCGCGGCGCCGCCCGCCGCAGCCCGGCCGGCCGATCGCATCCTCGCCATCCACAATCGCGAGCGCGCCCGGATCGGGGTGCCGCCGCTGGCGTGGAGCGCGCGCCTCGCGGGCGACGCGTCGGCCTACGCCGCCACGCTGGCCCGGCTCGGCCGCCTCCGGCATTCGCCGCCGGCGGCGCGGCCCGGCGCCGGCGAGAATCTGGCGATGGGCACGCACGGCCATCATGACGTCGCGACCCTGACCGGGCTCTGGGCCGCGGAAAAGCGGCTGTTCGAAAACGGGCTGTTCCCGCGGGTCAGCCGGAACGGCGACTGGCGATCGGTCGGCCATTATACGGCGATGATCTGGCGTGACACGACGAGCGTCGGCTGCGGCGCGGCCCGGGGCGGAGGGGAACTCTATCTCGTCTGCCGCTACGCGCCGGCCGGCAATGTCATCGGCCGGCGCGTCCATTGAGCGGCCGGCGGTTTCAGGGCGGGCCGTGGGCGCGGCGGCGTCTTGGGACGCATCGACGGCGGCGGCCCGATCAAATCGTCGCCGCAGGTCAGGATATCGGGACCAGCAGCGCCTCGGCCGCTTTCTTGGCGGCGGTGTCGGCGCGCATCCGCTCGGTGCGGGCAAGGCGGGCGGCCATCGCGTCCCAGGCGGCGGCGGCGCACAGCCAGCGCTCGCGGACATTGGCGAGCGGGGTGGCGGCGGCGTCGCGGCGGGCGTCGGCGGCGCGGTCGCGATAATATTGCTGGGTGAGCGTCATGCACGTCGCCTTTCGGGTGGCATCGCCTCGCGGCGGCGCGGGATGGGCCGGCAGAGCCCCGGCGAATCGAGACGGGTCCGGCCGGCGGCCGACTCCCTCCCGGCCGGGCCGGGAGGGAGGGATCGCGTCAGGCGCTCTGCAGGTTGACGGCGCTGGTCTTGCCGCGCTGGTCCTGCTCGAGCTCGTAGGAGACGCGCTGGTCCTGGTTGAGCGTGTTCATCCCGGCCTTCTCGACCGCGCTGATATGGACGAAGGCGTCGTTGCCGCCATCCTCGGGGGCGATGAAGCCGTAACCCTTCTGGGCGTTGAAAAATTTGACCTTGCCGATGGGCATGACCGTCTTCCTTTCTGGGTGGGCGGGCCGGATTGGCGCGCCCGGAGTGCCGGGGAAGCGGAAGAAGGAAGAAGGAGCCGCAAAGCACCGAAGACCGTCAATTGCGACCGTAGCAAGTCGAGCGATAGGCGCTTGGCGGCGAAATAGCAAATAAGCGGCCGGTGCCGCCGGACCGCAGCCGCCGGTTTCGGCCGTGGAACGAAGCGGCGCCGACACCGGTTGGGCGCAGCGACATGACCCCGCGACACGACCCCGAAGAGCCGCCGCGGCTCGACGCGCATCCCGGCGACGGCGCGGTGCGCGGCACCCAGCGGATGGAGATCTTCGCCGACGCGGTGTTCGCGATCGCCTTCACTTTGCCTTTGGTCGAGCTGCCCATGCCCGAGGCCGGCCCCGGCTTCGGCGCGGCGCTGACCGCGCTTTGGCCGGCCTATCTCGGCTACCTGCTCTCCACCCTGGTGATTGGCCTTTATTGGGTGCACCACCATTTTTCGGGCGCGATCTACCGGACGGCGGGCCATCATCTGCTGCTCGCCACCATGGTCTTCCTGATGACGATCGGCTTCATCGCCTTTCCGACCCGGGCCTTCGCCGAGCATCTCCACGACCCGGCGGCCCGCGAGGCCGGGGCGATCTTCTACGCCTGCGCGCTCGCGGCGATCGCCGTCGCCTGGCTGATCAAGTGGAAAACCGGTTGCGCCACCGGCGACGTCGACGACCGGCTGGAGGAGGCCTATGTCGCCCGCCTGACCCGCAGATATCAGGTGACGACAGCCTTGATGGTGGCGGCGGCCGGCCTGGCCTTCGTGCGCTGGGAGGCGGGGCTGGCGCTGGCCGCCGCCGTGCTCGCTTCCTACGTGCGAGCGCCGGAGACGCCGGTCTATGTCGAGGAGGCGCCGGTGGTCGAGGGCGAGAATTAGGGCGCCGAATTTCTCCAACTTCGCGCATATCGACCATGGCGGGCAAGTTCACGGGTCGTCACGAAATTCACGACTTTCACATGGAGTCGCGGGGGTGCCCGGGTCGAGAGGCGGGCCGAGGGGTGCGACGAAGCCTGAGGCGCCTGAGTTCGCGCGCCGATGCCATGGCGGAACAGGCCAGGCTAAATCCCGAACCGTAAGGAAGATGTTCTTGTTCTGTTCCAACACTGAACAACAGGGCAGGGACGGCGGCGCGACCGGCCCGCCGGTCGGCAAAGTATCGGATCATTGCCGCGTCGGGCAGCGCGGCAAAGCGAGGGTTTGACGGAAATCTGCCTGTGGATAACGAGGATAACGGGGATAAGTTGGAATTGACTGCCGCCGCGGTAGAATTCGCTGAAATCCCAGATACATAGCTGGACCCTAGCGTGGCGGCGGCTTCGCCACCTGCCATCCTCGGCCGGCCGTTGCCGGAACATAAGCAGATCAGACCAGCCATTGGCTGGCGATTCCCAGCAAAATGAAGCTCTTCGTCGCAGCAGCGGGGCGGCTCGCCCTTGTATCGCCTCGATTCCCTATGGTAATTACCGAGACTGGCGTCGGTGGACCGGTAATTACCGACGCCCTGTCCCGCTTAGCCATTTCGACGGCAGGAGACAGATATGACTTTCCGCCGCTGCGGTTATTTCCCGCGCTTCGCCAAGCTGCTGAGCCATCACGGCATTCGCGTCAACGAGGTGGTGAAGGGGACCGGGCTGACCGAGAAGTCGGTGCGGCGGATGGCGAACAATAACGGCTACAGCTTGTTCACGTCGGTGGAGAAGGTGGTCGCATTCCTGAACGGCCGCAATCTCGTGCTCGAGGCCGGACAGGAGTTTGCCGAAGCGGAAGGCTGATGGCCCGGCGCAAGGGCTCCTGCTTCCACATCGCGCCGATCGGCGAGGAGGGCACGCCCACCCGCATGCTCTCGGACATGGCGCTGGCCTATATCGTCCGGCCGGCGCTCGGCGAGCGCTACGACATCAGGCGCGCCGACGAGGATGCCCGGCCCGGGCCGATCAGCCCGCAGGTGATCCGCGACATCGACGCGGCCGACCTCGTCGTCTGCGATCTCACCGAGCTGAACCCGAACGTGATGTACGAACTCGGTTTCGCGCACAGCCGGGCAAAGCGGGTCATCCAGATCGCCGATATGAGCACCAAGCTCCCCTTCGACCTGGCGCAGTTCCGGACCATCTTCTTCAACGGGCCGGACCCGAAGAGCCACCAGCGGGCCATGGAGGACGTGCAGAAGGCCGAGCGGGAGCTGCGCAACGCGGGGCGGATCTCGAACCTGATCACCGACAGCCTCGAGCATCTCACCTATGAGGACGTCAGGAACGGGACCTGGGGCTACGACCGGCAGCTCGGGGAGCTGCGCCGCCGGCTCCACCTTCTCGAGCGGCAGGCGCCGGGCGCGCGCGCCGCCGATCCGGTCGGCGCAACGATCGATCGCGCCGAGCGGGTGCTGACCGGGCCGGCGCGGGCCGGCGCGGACGGCGGCAACCGCCAGGCGGAGGCGGCCGGCGAGGTGATCGACCTGCTCGCGGGCCGGGACGGCTTCGACCGCGTCGCGATCGACAGGCGGAACGAGCGGCGACTGATCGTCTACGGCGATACCTCGCTCGACACGTCGGACGTGGCAGCGCTGACCGATGGCTTCGACGTCGAATTCCGCCTGCGCCGGGGCACGACGGAGGGCTTCGGATGACGCCGGGCCTCGAGCTCAGGGAAAGAGGGACACAATGGCCGCCTATGCCGCCGCAAGCGTCGCGCTGATCGTCATGGCGGGAATTGTCGCGATGCTCCTGATCGCGGCGATTTCCGGCCGAAAGATCGAGATTACGCGCAGCAAGATCACGCTGTGGCCGAGGATCGCTCCCCGCAAGCCCGGCAAGGACTAGGCCTGCGCGGCGAGGCGCGCTTCGGCCTTCGCCGGGGCAGGCAGGCTCAGGATGATCCTTCGACCCCGGATCGGCGTCCGGGGCAGGCAGGCTCAGGACGAGCGGATGGCGGCTTGATCTTCGGGGCCGTCGCGGCCAATCCGGCGATCCCTGGGCCACGGCAACCAGGAAGCAGGCCCGCTTGCCGACCGTAATGCCGCTCAGGCGGATACCCGGTTTGTCGTGGGGCGGCGGGCTGAAACCTTTCAAGCACTTGCACAGAGGCGTCCTTCGACCCCGGCCTTCGCCGGGGCAGGCAGGCTCAGGATGAGCGGGGAGGAAGTTTGGTTCACGCGAAGGCGCGAAGGACGCGAAGGGCCTGAGCTGCTCCGGGCCGAAGGCCCCTTCGACGGGGACGGCGCGCCGGGCGGCTGGGAGGTTTGAAGCGCTTCGCGCCCCTTCTCTTCGCGCCTTCGCGCCTTTGCGTGAAACAACAGGGAGCTGGTCAGGCGCTCAGACCCATTTGACCTTGGCTCAGGACAGGCAAAGACGACGCGCGTCCCGCTTCAGCGAGGCAAGGCAGGCTCCGCCGCCGGTGAACTCGGCGACTTCGTGATCCTTCGACAGGCTCAGGATGATCGGAGGGCGAGGTCGATCTTGAGCGCGAGCGCGGGGAGATCGGGCGCCGGGGTGCGGACCAGCTTCTTGAGGGCGTGGAAGAAGACCGCATTGGCATTGTCGTAGAGGTCCTCGTCCGGCTCGTGCGCGAGCGCCTTCAGCCTGGCTTCGGCGTGGCGGAGAAGGGCGAGGTTTCGCCGCCAGGCTTCGTCACCCTGAACTTGTTTCAGGGTCCATCTCGTTGAAGGTCGTGCGGGTGGAGGAATGGATCCTGAATCGAGTTCAGGATGACGGACAAGGGGCCCTTCGACGGCGCTCAGGAGCCCGGCTCGCAGCCCGGGCCATGCAGGAACGGCGCACGCAGCGCCTAGCAAGGCGCGGCGCGAGACTCTATGCTCACGGGCAGCCATGACTCGCCCCTTCGAGGCGGGTTGGTGGGTCGCCGATTCGTCGGCCTCCGGGTTTTCGTGCACGAAAAATAGGGGCGGGTCAATAGCCGATCAGCAAAAAAGACCCCGCGGCCGCCCCCGGACCGGTGAATCCCCGACAAAGGGCGTGCGCATCCCCATTGAGCTGGAGACGCGCATCACCGCCTGGATCGAACGTCAGCCCGATCCCAAGCCCTCACGGTCGGAAGCAATCCGCCGGCTGATCGAAAGGGGCCTCAGGAAGAACTAGCGACGAACACGTGAAAAATCTTCCTGTCGCTCTTGAAGTCCTACTTAGCCTCCCTATGTGCCGCACCCCGACGCGCGTCAGCCGGCGGGAAGGCTAAACTGTCGGGAAAGGGTCTACAATAGCCTGAGCGCAAAAAGCTGGCGAATTGAATGGAGTAGCACATGAGTAGCGCCATTCACGCCGCCGCCGAGTAATTAAGATGCTCGGCGAGGCGGATCGAATCCCAGATTTGATACGCTTCGTCCCAAAAATCATCAGCGCTTTTCTAGCGTGGATAAGAAGACTGCGCAAAGAAAGCCCGTTGGGTAGACGAAGTAGAGTAGAGTACAGAGAATTCCAATGGGGTGGACTTTCGTATAAGTCCTACACGTTCGAGCAGAGCGGACCTCCCATTGAAGACGCGGCAGCGGACCGTGTAATCGAGCAGGCGCAGTCAAAGCGCCTCTCTATGCACGAGGGCTCCGAGAGGGACGAGCAAGTGGCTCGTCCGACATAATTCGGGATGGTCTGGGCATCCAAGGGCGGCTCTCCGAGCCGCCCTTTCCTTTTGGGACCGTCCGCCTACCCACCGAGCTTACGGCAGCGACCACCGCCTGGATCGACTGCCAGCCCAATCCCAAGCCTTCCCGGTCCGACGCGATCCGGCGGTTGATCGAGAAGGGGCTGGGCGGCTGAATTGGGTTGTGTCCCGGAACTCCTGTCCCGGTATCGCTCCACGCAATTCGCGCCGCGGCTATGGAATGCGGACCCCGGTGGCGCGTTCGCAATGGTCGAGCACCTCGGGAAATTTCGCTTCATCATAGGATCCGTAGGGCCCGTCGGCACCGCGACGCTGGGCTTCGCGGATGACGCAGCGGCAAAGAGTCTGCCCGGGCTCCCGCGAAAGTCGGGTTTGCTGGATCAGCCCGACGCAGCGCGCTTCGCGCGAAGCATTCGCACGCCGGTCGAGCGAATTCAAATCGCTGCTCGTCGATGCCGAATCGGCGATAATGAGCGGGACGCCGACCGCGGCAAACAAGAGCGGAAACAACCAGCTTTTCATCGAAACTCTCCGTGACGGACAGACGCCTGATCGGAAATTTCGGTAAAGATCAGGTATATAGGCTTGGCCCGAAAGCGGTCGCCACGTTCGACAGCTTCCGCCACACGCCGGAGGAGAGGGGGCCGGAATGGGGGCCGCGATCAATGCCTGGATCGAACGTCAGCCCGAGCCGAAGCCCTCTCGTTCGGAGGCGATCCGGCGGATGATTGAGAAGGGGCTTGCGACCGGCTAGCCTGTCGCCTTCGGTTGACAGAGACACATGTGTCGTCTAAAAGCGACAAATGGCCGAGATCGTCGAAACGGAAGCGTTCGCGAACTGGCTGAAGGCGCTGCGCGATCCGCTCGGCCGGCGCCACGTTCTCAGACGGCTGGCGCGGATCGCCTCGACCGACAATTTCGGCGACCATGCGAGCGTCGGCGGCGGTGTGAGCGAACTCAGGATCGACGTCGGGCCGGGCTACCGGGTCTATTACACGATCCGGGAGGGGCGGGTCGTGTGGCTGCTCGGCGGGGGCGACAAGGATTCGCAGGAGCGGGACATTAGAAGAGCGAAGGAGATGGCTGGCGAGCTTGAGTGATTGACGGATCGATTGAAGGAACCGGGCAGATGACAATTAGGACACGGCCGTTCGACGCGGCCGATTATCTCGAAACCGACGCCGATCAGGCGGACCTGCTGAGCGACGCCGTCGACAGCGGCGATCCCCGCTACATCGCTTATGCGCTGGGCGCCGTCGCCCGCGCCCGCGGCGGCATCGCCAAGCTCGCGCGCGAGGCGGGCATGAACCGCCAGGCGCTGCACAAGGCGCTGAGCGAGAACGGCAACCCGACGCTGGAGACGGTGCTCAAGGTGCTGAAAGCGCTGGGGCTGCAGATGCGGATCGAGGCGGCGGAGGCAGCGTGAAGGAGCTTGAATTAGGTATAGTGTCCCCGGAACAAGATTGGCCTTCGGCCGGGAGGGAGCTTTGCGTCTTTGCGTGAGGAGAGTAAATAGCGGAGCAACTATTTGGCTATGACCTTTTTAGCTTGGCTAGGAGCTCCCCGGTCTCGCGAATGAGCACTTCTACATCAATACTTTGACCCTTGTGCTGCTTTTCGTATTCAATCGCCTTCGCCCGAATCTCCTCGGTCTCCTTGATGAAGTGTCGTTTCTGGTCATCCCTCCAGTTGGCAAAGTGTTTCTTGGCAATTTCGCCGTACATCCTGCCTGACTTGAACGGGTAATGCCGATTGTCCTCCAAGAACATTTGCTTAGTTAGACCCGTTGTAGCTTCAACGAAAAGGTCGTAGGCATCTTGCGAGTCCGCCACCGAGGCAGAATATTTCAGCAAATATCTGTTGAAGTAATTGTCTATACGTTTGAAATTAGGCTTTGGCTTCTTTTCCTCTCGAGCGTAGGCGTTCTCAAATGCATCCCCCGCGATGCCCAACTCATCAAAGGCAGTCGCAGCTATACCGAGCTGCAGCCAGTAGTCCGCAATCTTATGTGTGTTCTCAATTGGTCGAATGCTCTCATAGAACTGAAAGACGAGGTCCTTTTCAGAGCACCCGCGCATTATTGGCTGCAACCTATTGAATAGCATTAATCTGACATAAACATCGTCATAAAAATCGTAAGGATGCTTCGCTTTTATGGCTACGGAATATAGCTTCACCGCAGCCTCCACTATGAGCGCCCGATCTGGGATTCTCTGGAGGATAGATGAACTTAAAAGACCGCTCCGAGGGAACACGTTCCCGGACTGTACCAGCAAAAAGTATTTAATCTCGTCCGCATAATTTCGGAGCACGCTCTGCACAAATTGGGCATCGAAAGCGCCGATCCAGTCTGCAATACGGAACTGAACGCCTAAGACATTCACTATACATGCCGCCACGAAAACTTCCGTGGCCCGCCGATTAGTCAGTATGGGAGCTATAAGTACGTCTATTCTCTTTTGAACATCTTTGGATTCGACGATCTCGCTCAACACGCGATAAAGAGAACCCTCTAGCTTTCCAGCAATATAGCGCGCGTTGGTCTCGTCACTCGCTCCCGATCGTTCTCGCCAATATCCGCCAAAATCAATAAGCTCGGCAAACGGCTTAGCATCAGCATCAGCTATGCGGTCGAGCGTTACGTCGCACACCTGGGCTCCGAAGACTGGCTCATATATGAAGTCGCCAAACAACTCATGTTGCACAGCCTGCTCGGTCAGAATAAGCCGGTGCTTAGCGTTTCTGACTTGTGCGTAGTCGCGAATCGTTCGTCTAAAAGTCGAATAGCCCTCAAAGACAACGACAATTCTGTCGTCAATCTGAGCGAGGTTAGAAAGTTCGTCAGCTAGGTGTGGGCCGTGGACGGCGAAATAGGCACGGTATCCTTGACGGATAAACTCGGCGGCCATGCTCAGTGCGGCCGAAGTTTTTCCCGAGACAAACTCTCCGGTGATCACCACGTCTCGGAACATTCCCCGGCGAAGGACGTCTTGGGCCGTCAACTGCTGCTCGCGCTGAACCACAAATTGTCGGTCAGAAAAGACCGGAGTGCCGGCCACCACTTCATGTTCCGGTAGGACGCCGAAAATCAATTGAGCATCAAGCAGGCGAGCGGGTTCCGACGTGCGCTCGGTAGGCCCGCCACCACCAATCTCGCTGAGATTAGAATATCTCCGCGTTCCCTTGCCCGGCTCGTATTCCTTCAGGGTATCACGGGCACAATCGATTAAGGCTGACGCGCCTCCGCCTGGCGCTTGGCCATAGAGGGCGACGGTTTCCTCGTCTATTTCGTCGATTGTGGGGGATAAATAGAAGAAAGTCTTACCTCGAATGTTCGAGGAAAAGATCAGCCGAGATATGTCAAGATCGTAAAGGCTGTACCCCACGAAAATAACGGCCCGAGCGGTTTCTAAATCGCGGGCGAGGTAGGCATACCATGGAGATTTCTCCAAATTCCTATTCGCGTAGGACTGATCGGACAGGGAGAGATCTCGCTCCAATGACGCCGGAGAGACCCTGGAAAGCTGTCCATTGATATGGAGAACAGTTCCAATCCGTGCCTTCTCAGTGCCCGACTCGAGCACGCAGGAGTTGGTCGGCTGACGCCCCTTGCGGGAAGCTTCTATGGCATCGTCGTAGTTGGTCGTGTAGATGCGTCGCCAAGGCAGGCTATATAGGTCAGCAAGTCCCGGATTTACGCTTTTGACGGTGAGATTGTCCCGAAGAACATTATAGACTCCCTCGACGCCATTGCCCTTCCGGATTGCGAATCCGACTGCCTTATCAAGCGGGGGCACCGGCGTTTTGTCATCCGGCCGTTGTAGAATTCTATTGCTGAGTGTCGGTCCATTGGGAAGTGTCCCGTTAGGTCCCTCAACCAAGAAGCCAATTCCAGCGCCGACAAACAGAACTGCATCGCCGTCTGCAGCGATACGAATGGCGTCCTCGATTGATATCGCGCTCACGGGCTGAGGGTAGCGGCGGCCCCAGACCTGTCAATGTTCGCCTTATGCGGACGAGATCATTCAGCAGGCTCTCGCTCGCGCATCGAGGTCGAGGCCCCGGATTTCTTCTTCCGCACGGGGGCGATCTCGGTGCGTGGTCCCTGGAGCAAGGGCTTGAGGTAGCCGCCCGTGTAGGAGCGTGGTTCCTCCGCCACCTGCTCCGGTGTCCCCTCCGCCACGATCTCCCCGCCCTTGTCGCCGCCCTCCGGCCCCAAATCCAAGACCCAATCCGCCGTCTTGATCACCTCGAGATTGTGCTCGATCACCACCACGGTGTTGCCATGCTCGACCAGCGCGTGGAGCACCTCAAGCAGCTTCCGCACATCCTCGAAATGTAGACCCGTGGTCGGCTCGTCCAGGATATACAACGTCTGCCCGGTCGCCCTCCGGCTCAGCTCCTTCGCCAGCTTCACCCGCTGCGCCTCGCCGCCGCTGAGCGTCGTCGCCTGCTGCCCGACCTTGATATAGCCGAGCCCCACTTCCTCGAGCATCCGCATCTTGTCCCGGATCGGCGGCACCGCCTTGAACAGTTCGGCGGCGGCCTCCACCGTCATGTCGAGGATCTCGGCGATGCTGTGGCCCTTGAACTTCACTTCGAGGGTCTCGCGGTTGTAGCGCTGGCCGTGGCAGACGTCGCAGGTGACGTAGACGTCGGGCAGGAAGTGCATCTCGATCTTGATCAGGCCGTCGCCCGAGCACGCCTCGCAGCGGCCGCCCTTGACGTTGAACGAGAAGCGGCCGGGCTTGTAGCCGCGCGCCTGGCTTTCGGGCAGGCCGGCGAACCAGTCGCGGATCTGGGTGAAGGCGCCGGTATAGGTGGCGGGATTGGAGCGCGGGGTTCGGCCGATCGGCGACTGATCGATGTCGATCACCTTGTCGAGATATTCGAGCCCCGTCAGCTTGTCGTGGCGGCCGGCCTGGATGCGGGCGCCGTTCAGGTGGCGGGCGGCGGCGGCGTAGAGCGTGTCGATGGTGAAGCTCGATTTGCCCGAGCCGGAGACCCCGGTGACGCAGGTGAAGGTGCCGAGCGGGATCGCCGCGGTGACGCTCTTGAGGTTGTTGGCGGTGGCGCCGCTGAGAGTCAGCTTGCGGCCGGTGCCCTTGCGGCGCCTGGCGGGGATCGGGACGGCGCGGCGCCCGGTGAGGTAATCGGCGGTGAGGCTGCCTTCGCAGGCGAGCACGTCTTCCAATTTGCCGTGGGCGACGATGTGGCCGCCATGGAGGCCGGCGCCGGGGCCCATGTCGATAACGTAATCGGCGTGGCGGATCGCGTCCTCGTCATGCTCGACGACGAGCACGGTGTTGCCGAGATCGCGAAGGCGCTGGAGGGTGACGAGCAGGCGGTCGTTGTCGCGCTGGTGGAGGCCGATCGAGGGCTCGTCGAGGACGTAGAGCACGCCCGACAGGCCCGAGCCGATTTGGCTTGCGAGGCGGATTCGCTGGCTCTCGCCGCCGGAGAGCGTGCCCGAGGTGCGGTTGAGGTCGAGATAGTCGAGGCCGACATTGTTGAGGAAGCCGAGCCGCTCGTTGATCTCCTTGAGGATGGCTCGGGCGATCTCGTTCTGGGTCGGATTGAGCTTTTCGGAGAGGGTCGAGAACCAGGCCAAAGCGTGGCGGACGCTGCGGGCGGTGGCTTGCGAGATGTGTTCGTCGGCAATCTTGACGGCGAGCGGCTCGGGGCGGAGGCGGGCGCCCAGGCAGATCTCGCAGGGCGCGGCGCTCTGATATTTGCTGAGCTCCTCGCGCATCCAGGCGCTTTCGGTCTGCAGCATTCGGCGGTTGAGATTGCCGATCACGCCGTCGAACGGCTTCCTGACCTCGTAGCTCTTGCGGCCGTCGATGAAGCGCAGGGTGACCGGGCGGCCCCTGGTGCCGCCCAGGATGACGTCGTGGATTTCGGCGGGCAGCTCCTGCCACGGCGTTTCGAGGCTGAAGCCGAACTCGGCGGCGAGCGAGCCCAGCACCTGCATGTAATAAGGGCTGGGCGGGTTGGAGCGCGCCCAGGGCACGATTGCGCCCTTCCTGATGCTCAGCGCCTCGTTGGGGACGATCAGCTCGGCATCGAACAATTGCTTCTCGCCGAGCCCGTCGCAGCCGGGGCAGGCGCCCTGCGGCGCGTTGAACGAGAACAGGCGCGGCTCGATCTCGGCGATGGTGAAGCCGGAGACCGGGCAGGCGAATTTCTCGGAGAAGATGATTCGGCCTTCGGGGGCGTTGTCGGAGAGGATCGCGCGTTCGTGGGCTTCCTCCAGCGCCTTGGCGACGCCGGTGCGTTCAGTTCCCGGGGACAGTCCCCGTTCGGGGACAGTCCCCGCAGTCCGCGGCGCGCCGTCGCCGGGGACTGTCCCCGCATGGGGACTGTCCCCTCGTCCGCCGTCCGCCGGATCGAGATAGACGAGGCCGTCGGCGAGCTTGAGCGCCTGTTCGAGCGAATCCGCCAGCCGGGTCTCGATGCCGGGGCGGACGACGAGGCGATCGACGACGACCTCGATGTCGTGCTTGTACTTCTTGTCGAGCGCCGGCGCGTCCTCGATCTCGTGGAACTGGCCGTCGATGCGGACCCGGGTGAAGCCGGCCTTCTGCCATTCGGCCAGCTCCTTGCGATATTCGCCCTTGCGGCCGCGGACGACCGGGGCGAGCAGATAGAGCCGCGTGCCTTCGGGGAGCGCCATGGTGCGGTCGACCATCTGGCTGACGGTCTGGGCGGCGATCGGCAGGCCGGTGGCGGGCGAATAGGGCACGCCGACGCGAGCCCAGAGCAGGCGCATATAATCGTAGATTTCGGTGACGGTCGCGACCGTCGAGCGCGGGTTGCGCGACGTCGTCTTCTGCTCGATCGAGATTGCGGGGGAGAGGCCCTCGATATGGTCGACGTCGGGCTTCTGCATCATCTCGAGGAACTGGCGCGCATAGGCGCTCAGCGACTCGACGTAGCGGCGCTGCCCTTCGGCATAGATGGTGTCGAAGGCCAATGAGGATTTGCCCGAGCCGGAGAGGCCGGTGATCACCGTCAGCGTCTCGCGCGGGATATCGATATCGATATCCTTGAGATTGTGCTCGCGCGCGCCGCGGACGGAAAGATGGGTCAGCATGGCCGATCGTGTTCCAGATTTGTTCTGTTGTTAAACGGGGTCGCGCCGGGCGTCAACGCGGGTCGGGGCGAGATGGGGGCGCGGGGGCGCCGAGGCAAGGCGGTAAAGGGCGAATCCCAAGACTGCCGCGAGCCTGGCGCGCCCGCCATCTATCCGGCTTGCGCAGGCGCCGGGCCGAGTTATGGTAAGCAAGGCAGGCCGACTAACGGCGAAACTCCGCCAAGGGAGATCGCCGCCTTCGGAACGGGGGACAAATGACCCAGATCGCGCTCGACCGTTGGAAATGGCGGGAAGGAAGTGCCGACTTTCAGGCGAAATTGTCGGCTGTCGCGGCACGGTCGAACAACTCGCCCCAGACTGCGATCGGCGGGCAGGATATCGGGTTCTTCGTCAATAAATTGCTCGACAATCGAGACGTCCCGTCAGGATATATTGCAGCGATCCTCGATCTCACCCCAGAGCACTATATAGCCTACGGCGCCAAGTATCCGGAGCCGAATTCCAGGGCCGCTTTTCCCAACCGTTTGAATGAAGACAATCACATCGTCGCTGTCGGCATCCAGGGCGCCCTCCACGGATCGCCGCTTCAATTCTATTCCGACATCATGCCCGGACAGGGCTACACCGGCAAAGACGACATCGCCGTTACACGCAGCAATAATATCTACATGATCCAGGGGACAGCATTCCACGATACGACCAGCATGTACGACACGATGCTGCCATTCGTGCTCGCTACCGACCCCGCGTTTGCGGCCAAGTATGCACCCCAGATCAGCGGGGTGAGCCTGAACGAGATATATTACGGCAATTCCGATATCTTCATATCCGCGGTGTTCATGGGCGCCGAGGCTTATTTCGACAGCCTCATCGATGGGATCATCCCCCCGTCCGAAGATCTGGCGAGCTTCCTGGGGCCATGGGTCACCAGGGAAGACATATTGAGGCTCGCCATATCCGATAAGATCTATTTTGACAGCGTTACCAAGCTGGGGAATGCGGCCGGTCATCTGGCGGCGACGCTGGCTCAATATTACGGAGATTCCGATTTCGCGTCGCAAGTCGTCACGGCATCCTTTGCTGAGACGCTCGGCGGCTATCTCGGCGACAGCATCACCTTCGAGGTGGTGGGGACCAGCCTGTCCGCCGACACGATCGTGTCGCGCTTCTTCGGCGACTTCGCGCGCTCGACGACGGGATTCGCAAAAGACGCGCTGGCGTCGGCGCTGAACGAGGCGCTCGACATCGAAAGCCCGCTGGGACAGTTCGTGTCCAGCTCGATCACGTCCGCCGTCACCAACGTCTTCCTCGACGAGGCGATCGACCTGTTCGACATCGATCGCGACTTCGCGGAAGACGTCCTTGGCCTCGGAACCTCCGACCTCAGCTTTTCGCGCGTCGTGCTCGCCGGGGAAGTGCTCAACGTGGTCGAGACGTCCTTCGGCAATTTCCTTACGGGCCAGTTGTTCGGCTTCCTCGATGAGTTGTGGACCGACTTCAATCTCACCAATCTCGGCTCCAGCATCGGTGGAATCATCGGCGGCTTCATCGCGCCCGGGATCGGCAATTTCCTTGGCCAGGTCGCCGGCGGCATCATCTTCGACCTGATCGACGGCGATCCGCGCGCCTTCCATCGCGTCAGCTACGATGCGGCCAGCGGCGAGTTCGTCACCCAGTTCGTCTTTGCCGAAGACGACGGCCAGATCGAGACATCGGAGGCGCTGGCCGAATCCGCGATGGGATCGATCCAGCTCGCGACGATCCTCCTCGGCGGCGCGGTCCAGAGCATACAGCCGTTCGAATACGGCCATTACAACGAAGACCTCGTCTATAGCGGCGGCGGATCGGGCCGGGTTCGCTTCGAGGACGCCGAGGAGATGCTGGCGCGCGGCGTGCTCGCGCAGCTGCGCACGCTTCAGATCCAGGGCGGCAACGAATATGCCAAGAACCTGCTGGTCCGGCCGGGCTATAATCCGTCGCTCGACCAGTTCTTCGAGGATATCGGCGTCGCCGACCTCTACGATATCCACAAGGCCGATCCGTATCTGTTCGGCCTGCAGATGATCAATATCGCCGATGCCGGCGCCCGGCGTTTCGTGCTGACCGATTGGCAGGGCACGCTCGCAGCGGCCGGGGCGCTCGGCTTCAATGCCCTGCCGTTCAGCGACGGAAGCGAATTCCTGGTGCGCGTCAGCGGCAGCAAAGACATATCGGCCGGCGCCGGGAACGATTTCATCTACGCCGAGGACGGCACCGGCTGGCTTCGGGGCGGTGCCGGGAACGATATCATCCGCTTCGATTCGGCGATCCTGACGAACGGCTCGCGCGACGCGCTCTACGGGGATGAGGGAGACGATCGCTACGTCGGCGATTTCAGCGGCTTCGTCAAAGCGGCCGGGAGCGATCAACGGGGGATCAGCTTCTACCGGATGCATTCGGGCTGGTCGGTCCTCGACGGCCCCGACGGACTCGGCAAGGCGGACTTCAACGATTTCGAGCAGTTCGTCCTGACCGGAACGCGCTATGACGATTATGTCGATTTTGACAAGCTCGTCGTCGGCTTCGCCGGCGGCGGCGGAATCGACACCGTCAACCTGCAACTTGCCGCCGCGACCTCGTCCGTGGTCCTCGACCTCGGCCGCACCGATCAGCAGCTGATCTACGCATCGGCCGAGCTCAGCGGGATCGAGAAGGTCGACGACGTCATCACCGGATCGGGCAACGACACGATCCGGATCGGTACCACCCTGTTGATCGACGCCGTGCGCAACAATATCGACGCCAACGACGGCTATGACATTTTCGTCGGCGATTTCAGCGCCTACGCCAAAGCGGCCGGGAGCGACCAGAAGGGGATCAGCTTCCTCCGGTTGAATTCGGGCTGGTCGGTCCTCGACGGCCCCGACGGGCTCGGCAAGGCGGACCTCAACGATTTCGAGCAGTTCGTCCTGAGCGGGACGCGCTACGACGACCGTGCCGATTTCGATATGCGCGTCTTTGGCTTCGCCGCCGGCGAAGGGATCGACGCCGTCAACCTGCAGCTTGCCGCCGCGACCTCGTCCGTGGTCCTGAACCTCGACCGCGCCGATCAGCAGCTGATCTATGCGTCGGCCGAGCTCAGCGGGGTCGAGAAGGTCGATTGGGTCCTCACCGGATCGGGCAACGACACGATCCGGATCGGCGCCACGCTTCTGACCGACGCCGTGCGCAACAATATCGACGCCAACGACGGCTATGACATTTTCCTCGGCGATTTCAGCGCCTACGCCAAAGCGGCCGGGAGCGACCAGAAGGGGATCAGCTTCCTCCG
>Ga0190265_10000335_pt1 | contig 36592 bp, 28 predicted proteins | sample Popmic124T_FD_133135 | JGI IMG/M metagenome (GOLD analysis project Ga0190265, IMG submission 133135) | Populus adjacent soil microbial communities from riparian zone of Indian Creek, Utah, USA - 124 T | ecosystem: Environmental > Terrestrial > Soil > Riparian zone | place: USA: Utah | collected... | reverse complement strand
GTCGGCCAGCTCGGGGCGGCTCGCATTGCCCATGATCCTGGGCTGGGAGGGGCCGTATATGTCGGCATCGACGAGGCCGACCTTCCTGCCCATCCGCCCCAGCGCCACGGCGATATTGGCCGAGACCGTCGACTTGCCGACCCCGCCCTTGCCGCTGCCGATGGCGATGATGGTCCGCCGGACCTTCTCGGCGGTCATCGCCACACGGGTTTCGGCGACGCCGGGCAAGGCGATCGTCGCCGCGCGCACCCGGCGTTCCGCCTGCGCGCGCTCCTCGGCGGAAAGGCCGGTCGCGTCGAGCATCACGGTGGCGACGCCGTCCTTGACCCGGGCCATCGCCACCCGGCCGGCGAGGCCTTCCACCGCCGCCAGTGCCGCTTCAAGCCGGTCCCTCTCGTCGCTCATCGCCCGCCGATAGGCAAAGGATCGCGGCTTGGCACTGTTTTTCCGCCGCCGCGCTTCCTATAAGAGGCGCATGAAACGCATTTTTGGGTGGGGCCGACGCCTCGGTGCCGTGTTGAGCGACAATCGGGGCGGCCCCTGGGGGTCTGGCGGCGGCGGCGACGACGGGTCGGGCGACGGTGGCGGCCCGCGCAACCCGTGGGGCCCGCGCCGGAAGGCGCCGGGGCAGCGGCCCGAGGGCGGGCCCAATCCGTTCGACGAATTCCTGAAGAAGAGCCGCGCCCGTATCGGCACCGGCTTCCCGCGCGACGGCCGGCCTTACTGGGTCTACGGCCTGATCGCCTTTCTCGCGATCTGGATATTGTTCACCTCGGTCCACCGGATCGGCCCGCAGGAACGCGGTGTCGTCACCTTCATGGGCAAATATTCCGGGACCATGCAGCCCGGCATCGGCTTTTCCTGGCCCTCTCCGGTCGGCGGCGTCACCAAGCTCGACGTCGAGGAGATTCAGACCATCACCATTCCCGGGACCGGCGAGAATCTGATCCTGACCGGGGACCAGAATGTGATCAATCTGGCCTATTCGGTGCGCTGGAACATCAAGAGCCCCGAGCTCTATTTGTTCCAGATCGCCAATCCTGATTCGACCATCCGCGAAGTGGCGGAAAGCTCGATGCGCGCAGTCGTCGCGCGGGTCAGCCTGGACGACGCGCTCGGCGCCGGCCGCAGCGAGATCGAGCAGAGGGTCGAACAGAATATGCAGCGGCTGCTCGACGATTACGGCGCCGGCGTTCAGATCCAGGGCGTGGCGATCAACGCCTCGGCGCCGCCCGAGGCCGTCAACCAGGCCTTTCTCGATGTCTCGGCCGCGCAGCAGCAGGCCCAGAGCTTCATGAACGGCGCCCGCGCCTATGCGCTTCAACAGACCGCCCGCGCCCAGGGCGAGGCCGCGGCCTTCGAGAAGGTCTATGCCGAATATCGCGCCGCGCCGGACGTTACCCGACGGCGCATGTATTATGAGACGATGGAGCGGATCCTGAGCCGGGTCGACACCACTATCGTCGAGGCGCCCGGAGTCACGCCCTATCTGGCGCTGCCCGAAGTCCAGCGCCGCCAGCAAGCGGCGCCGCAAGCCGCCGAAGGAGCGCCCCAATGACCCGCACCCTGAGGCATCCGATCGCATTGGGGGTGATCGCCATCCTGCTTCTGATCCTGGTCGCGAGCACGTTTTCGATCGTGCCCGAAACCAAGCAGGGCGTGATCGTCCGCTTCGGCGAGGCGCAGCGCATCCTCAACAAATATCGACCCGGCGAGGAATTCGGCCGGACCGGGGCCGGCCTCGCCGTGCGCATCCCCTTCCTCGAGCAGGTGGTGTGGATCGACAAGCGCATCCAGTCGGTCGAGATGGAAAACCAGCAGGTGCTTTCCACCGACCAGCTGAGGCTCCAGGTCGACGCCTTCGCCCGCTATCGGATCGTCGATCCGCTGCGCATGTACATTTCGGCACGGACCGAGGAGAATGTCTCGAACCAGCTCAAGCCGATCCTCGGCTCGGCGCTCAGGAACGAGCTCGGCCGGCGCCCCTTCGCGGCCCTGCTCAGCCCCGAGCGCGGGCAGATGATGGACAATATTCAGAATGCGCTCAATCGCGTCGCGCGCCAATATGGCGCCGAGATCGTCGACGTCAGGATCAAGCGCGCCGATCTGCCCGACGGCACGCCGCTCGATTCGGCCTACGAACGGATGCGCACCGCGCGCCAGCAGGAGGCGGGCAGCATCCGCGCCCAGGGCCAGAAGCAGGCGCAGATCATCCGCGCCGAAGCCGACGCCGAGGCGGCCGCCACTTATGCCGGCGCCTTCAACCAGGATCCGGAATTCTACGATTTCTACCGGTCCATGCAGTCCTACGAGGCGAGCTTCATCAGCCCGGGCACCGCGCAAAATCCGCGCGGGCGGACCAGCATCATCCTGTCCCCGAGCAACGACTATCTGCGTCAGTTCAGGGGCAACAGATAGGAAATCCGCTTGGGCGATCATTCAAGAACGGTTAAGCGGCGCTACCTAGCCTGCGGCGGAGCTTCAAACGCCCGTCCGGGCCACAGCGACAGGCGGGACGAGGGCTCGCCAGCCTGGCGCGAACGAGATTAGGAAGGACCAGCACGTGCGTTATGTCTATGCCATTACCGGCGCCATTCTCCTCGGCGGTGCCGCCGCGACGCTGACCCTCAACCCCGTTTCGGCCCAAACCGCGCAGAACGAGCCGGGCACGGTGGCCGCGATGCCGCCAGGCGGCGCGCCGATGAGCTTCGCCAACCTCGCCGAGCGGCTGCAGCCGGCGGTGGTCAACATCTCGACGCGCCAGAGCGTACAGATCCAGCGCCGGCAGATGCCGCCGGGCTTCGAGGAATTCTTCCGCCGCTTCGGCGGCGAGGCGCCGGGCGGCGGTGGCGCGACCGAGGGCGAAAGCGAGGGCGGCGGCACCACCACCCAGCGTGGCGGCTCACTCGGCTCCGGCTTCATCATCTCGGCCGACGGCTATATCGTCACCAACAATCACGTCGTCGCGCCGGCCCGTCCCGACGCCGTCGTCGAACAGATCACCGTCACCCTGGCGGATCGCACCGAATATGAGGCCGAAGTTGTCGGCCGCGACGTCGCCTCCGACATCGCCGTGCTCAAGGTCAATCCCGCGCGGCCGCTGCCGTTCGTCCGCTTCGCCGATTCGACGCGGGTGCGGGTCGGCGACTGGGTCGTCGCCATCGGCAATCCGTTCGGGCTCGGCGGCACCGTCACCGCAGGTATCGTCTCGGCCCTGCACCGCAATATCGGCGCCGGTCTCTACGACCGCTACATCCAGACCGACGCGCCGATCAACATGGGGAATTCGGGCGGTCCGATGTTCGATCTCCAGGGTAATGTCATCGGCATCAACACCGCCCTGATCTCGCCGACCGGCGCCAATGTCGGCATCGGCTTCGCCATTCCGGCCGAGCAGGTCCGCCCCGTGGTCGAGGCGCTGCGCCGCGGCGAACGCTTCCGCCGCGGCTATATCGGCGTTGCCATGCAGGACGTCGACGAAGGCGTCGCCGCCGCGCTCGGAATCGATCGCAACCGCGGCACCCTGATCCGCTCGGTGACCCCGGGCGGCCCCGCCGATCGCGGCGGAGTCCAGCAGGGCGATGTCGTGGTCACCGTCGGCGGCACTGCGGTGACGCCCGATCAGACGCTCGCCTTTCTGATCGCGCAGCAGCCGATCGGCTCGCGGGTCCCGCTCGAGATCATCCGCCAGGGCCAGCGCCGCAACGTCACCGTCGCGGTCGCCGAACGGCCGACCGAAGAGGAACTGGCGCGGATCAACGGCGCCGAGGACGGCGAGGGCGCGGCGGCCGGCGAGGACGGCGGCGCCAAGCCGACCGAGGAGCAGTCCGCGGGCCAGCGTTCGGCCCGGCAGAGTCTGGGCCTCTCGCTGCAGGCGCTGACTCCGGCGCTCGCGCGCCAGCTCAACATTCGCGACGCCGCCGCCCGCGGCCTCGTCGTCGGCAGCGTCGATCCCAACAGCGATGCCGGCCAGAAGGGCATTCAGCCCGGCGACCTCATCCTGTCGATCAACCAGGCGGCGACGTTTACGCCGGAAGCGGCGGCGGCGGCGGTCGACGCGGCGCGCCGCGCCGGCCGAAGGTCGGTGCTGCTGCTGGTCCGCCGGGGCAACACGCCGCCCGCTTATGTCGGAGTCGAGCTCGCGCGCGCCGGGCGCTGACCGGTGGCGTCCGCGCCTGCCGATGCCCAATCCGCGGGGGGATCGCTGCGCGAGCTGACGCTGCGCGCGGTCCTGCTCGGCGGTGCGATCACCCTCGTCTTCACCGCGGCCAACGTCTATCTCGGCCTGCGCGTCGGGCTCACCTTCGCGACTTCGATCCCGGCCGCCGTCATCTCGATGGCGATCCTGCGGATGTTCGCCACCGGTACGATCCTGGAGAACAATATCGTCCAGACCGTCGCCTCGGCGGCGGGCACGCTGGCGGCGATCATCTTCGTCTTGCCGGGCCTGGTCATGGTCGGCTGGTGGAGCGGCTTTCCGTATTGGATGACCGCCTGCGCGACCGCGGTCGGCGGGATATTGGGGGTGATGTTCTCGGTGCCGCTCAGGCGCGCGCTGGTCGTCGAAACCGATCTTCCCTATCCCGAAGGCGTGGCTGCGGCCGAGGTGTTGAAATGCGGCACCGCGACCGAGGGCGATGAGGAGAACCGCAAGGGGCTGCGGCTCATCCTTGTCAGCTCGCTCGCCGCGGCCGGCTTCACGCTTGTCGCCAAGACCCGGCTGCTGGCCGAGGAGGCGGCGCATTTCTTCCATGTCGGCACGTCGTCGACCGCTCTGTCGGGCGGCCTGTCCTTCGCTCTGATCGGCGCCGGCCACCTGGTCGGGATTTCGGTCGGCATGGCGATGCTCGCCGGCCTCGTCATCGGCTGGTACGTCGTGCTGCCGATCCTCACCGCCGGAATGCCGGGCGCGGCCGAGGAAGTGGCGGGCGCCGTGTTCCGCTCGGACGTGCGCTTCTTCGGCGCCGGCGTGATCGGCGTCGCCGCGATCTGGACCCTGCTCAAGATCCTCGCGCCGATCGTCGGCGGCATCAAATCGGCGCTGGCCGCCTCGAAGCTCCGCGCGAGCGGCGCCGGAGCGCTGCCTCTGGTCGAGCGGGACATACCGATCAACATCGTCGGGCTCGTCATCCTCGGCGCGCTGGTGCCGATCGCGATCCTGCTGTGGCTGTTCGTCGCGGGCGGGCCGCTCGAAGGCTCGGCGGTGCCGCTGATCGGCGGGACCTTGCTGTTCGTGCTCGTGGCCGGCGTCGTGATCGCGTCCGTCTGCGGCTATATGGCGGGCCTGATCGGCGCGTCGAACAGCCCGATCTCGGGCATCGGCATCCTCGCCATCCTCGCCGCCTCGCTCCTCCTGGCCTTCTGGTTCGGCGGCAGCGGCAGCCCGGAGGAGCAAAGGGCCCTGATCGCCTATGCCCTGTTCACGACCGCCATCGTGTTCGGCATCGCCACCATCTCCAACGACAATCTCCAGGATCTCAAGACCGGCCAGCTGGTCGGCGCGACGCCGTGGCGCCAGCAGCTCGCCTTGGTCTACGGCGTCATCTTCGGCGCCATCGTCATCCCGCCGGTCCTGACCCTGCTCAACGCCGCCTACGGCTTCGTCGGCGCGCCGGGCGCCGGCCCGGGCGCGCTGGCGGCGCCGCAGGCGGGGCTCATCTCGGCGATCGCGACCGGCGTGCTCGGCGGCGACCTCAATTGGGGCATGATCCGGATCGGCGCCATGGTCGGCGTCGGCGCGATCATCGTCGATGAACTGCTCCGCAAGGCGGGCCTGCTGCGCCTGCCGCCGCTCGCGGTCGGCATCGGCATCTATCTGCCCATGGCCGCGACCCTGCCGGTGGTGATCGGCGCAATCCTCGGCAAGCTCTACGACCGCCGCGCCGCCCGCGCCCGCAATCCCGACTTCACCAAGCGCATGGGAGTCCTGCTCGCCACCGGCTTCATCGTCGGCGACAGCCTCCTCAACGTCGCCTTCGCGGGCGTGGTGGCCGCCACCGGCGATCCGGGCGCGATCGCCCTCGCCGGCCCCGGCTTCGCCACTTATGCGGTGCTGGCCGGCCTCGCGGTCTTCGCCGCGATGGTCGCCTGGCTCTACCGCTATACGGCTCGCGCGGCGGCGAGCCTCAGCCCCGCCGAGCGTCCAGCCAGCGGCTGATCTCGGGGCGGACCTGCTCGCGCACCCGCAGCCGGTCGCGGATCGAGGCGATGGCGCGATCCGCCGGAGCGCGCGACTGGGGCGTGAGATGCCGGTCGGCATAGCCGCCGATCTTGTCGATCATCGCCGGATCGACGGACCCCGAACCCAGCGCCGCGAAGTAGCGCGAGCGCGACGACGCGTCGACCAGGCCCTCGACCCGCGCCCGGTTCGCCAGCGCGAAATCGAAGGCGAGGTCGGGATGGACGGCGGCGACCGACGAGACGATCTGGCTGGCATTTGTGGCGCCCGGTTCGTCGGTCAAAGCGAGGTCGAGCGCACGCCGCGCCAGGGCCTCGTCGCGGACGCCGCCGAGCAGCCGGTAGATCTGGACCTTGACCAAGGGGTTGCGCTCCTCGCGCGCCATGACGCGCAGGCGCTCCCACTGGGCGGCGTCGGCATGAAAAGCGACGATGCCGAGGATCGTCTCGCGCAGCGGCCCCGCCGTCACCGACGCGTCGTTGGCGGCGAAGCGGCGCCGCGCTTCGGCCAAAGTGGCGGGATGGCCGAGGAAGCCCAATGTGCCGATCAGCTCATTGCGAAGCACCGAATCATTGGCGCGCTCGCCGGGGCGCTGGCGCCAGCCCAGACGCGTCATCGCGGGCTCCAGCCTGGCGAAGGCGTAGCGGGCGAGCATGTCGCGATGGGCGGGATCGTCCTCGGCGTACATGCGCGCAATCTGCGCCAGGATCCCTGCGATCCGCTCGGTGAGGCGGCTGTTGGCGCCGGGCGGGGCCGCGTCGATCAGGTCGAGCGCCGCCGCCGGAGACTGGTAGCCGGCCTGGCCCAGGGCCCAATTGTCGGCGAGCAGGCCGATCTGGTCGAGCGGCCGAAGCCGCGCATAATGGCGGGTGAGGCTCGCCAGCTGGGCCGGAGCGTAGAGCGTGCGATAATAGCCCGCCTGGCCGTAATTGACGACGAGCGGCCCGCAGCCCGGCACGGTGACCTCGGTTCGGCCCGCGACCAGAGTGCGCAGCGCCCGCCCGCCGGCATGAGCGATGACCGGCACCCGCCAGGACAGCGGCGCGGCGTCCTTGTTGTCGCGGCTGAACTGGCCCTGGACCAGGGTCAGGTGGGTGTTGCCGCCGCGGCAGGCGGCGTCGCCGACGCGGATCAGCGGCACGCCCGGCTGCAGCGTGAACTGGTGGGCGATGTCGGTGACCGGCGAATCGGACGCCTCCCCGATCGCGCGCCAGAGATCGTCGGACTGGGTGTTGCCGAGGCGGTGGCGCTGGATATAGGTCCTGACGCCGCTCCGCCACGCATCCTCGCCGACATAGTCTTCGAGCATGGTGATCACCGCCTCGCCCTTCTGGTAGGTGATCGCGTCGAAGGCCTGGCTGATCTGCTCCACGGTGGTGAGGCGCTGGACGACCGGGTGGGTGGTGCTGAGCGAATCGAGGTTGATCGCCGCCTCCCGCCCGTCGACCCGGCCCAATTCGGGCTCCCACTCGGGATGAAGCGCGGCGGTCGCCTTGGTCGCCATCCACGAGGCGAAGCCCTCGTTCAGCCACAGATCGTCCCACCAGGACATGGTGACCAGATTGCCGAACCATTGGTGGGCGATTTCATGCGCCGCGACCTCGAAGATCGCCTGGCGCCGCGCCTCGGTGGTGATCGAGGGGTCGACGAGAAGGATCGATTCGAAGCTGAAGATGGCGCCCCAATTCTCCATCGCGCCGAAGAACTGGCTCGAGCCCGGCCCGGCGACATTGTCGAGCTTGGGCAGCGGATAGGGCGTGCCGAAATAGTCGTTATACCAAGGCACGATCCGTGCCGAGCTTTCGAGCGCCCAGCGACCCTGCTCGCCGGCGCCGCGGCGGGTGACGACGCCGATCTCGGTGCCGGCGGCGGTGGTGGTGATCCGGTCGAGCTCGCCCGTTGCGAGGAAGAGCAGGTAGCTCGACATGGCCGGGCTGGTCTGGAAGCGAACGATGGAACTGCCGTCGGCCTGCGGCTCGCGGCCCGCCTCGGGCATGTTGCTGATCGCCTGCTGGCCGGCGGGAACGCGGACGCTGAGATCGTAGGGGGTGCGGAAATTGGGCTCGTCCCAGCCCGGGAAGAAGCGCCGAGCGTCGGGCGCCTCGAACTGGGTGAAGAGGCCGCGCTTGGGCCCCTCTTCCGTGGTGTAATCGAGCGCGAAGAGGCCGGCCGCCTGGGTGTTGATCTTGCCCGAATAGTCGATGTCGAGGCGGTGGCGGCCGGGCCGGACCGGCGCGGCGAAGCGGAAGCTCGCGGTCTGCGCCTCGGCGTCGATCGACACGCGGGCGGGCGCGCCGTCCAGCGTCACCGAGGCGAATTCGAGCTCGGCGGCGTTCAGCGTGATCGTGTCGGTCGCCTCCAGCACTTCGATGTCGATCTGCGCCTCGCCGGTGAAGCGCAGATTGGCGGCATCGGGCGCGGCCGCGATCGCATAATGGAGCGGGCGCACGTTGCGCGGCAACTGGCTGGGCACTTGCGAAACCCCCGCGGCGGGCGCGGGCGCGGCGCGGCTGTCGCGCGGCGCATTGGCGCAGCCGGCAAGGGTGAGGGCGGCAGCAAGGGCGAGGGTGGAAACGGGCTGGAAACGGCGCATGAGGCACAAGCCTTTCGTCGATACGAGCCCGGAGCGGCGATGCCCCGCGGCGCCTGCGCTGTCAAACGAAGAAGGCGGCGTTCAGGCTCCCGGCACGCGGGCGCGCAAGTCCTTCGCTTCGAAATGCCTGCGGCCGCCGGCCTCGGCTTCGCGGACCAGGGCGACCACGGCCCGGTTGACCGGCGCCGGCCGGCCGAGCCGTTCGGCCAGCCTGACCACCTCGCCGTTCAGATAGTCGATTTCGGTCGGCCGGCCGGCGGCGAAATCGTCGGCCATCGAGGAGCGGCCGTTGGCGTCGATCTTCCACTTGGCGAGCACCAGCCTGCGGAACAGGAAATCGGGCAGGCCGAAGACCAAAGGCAGGCGCGCGGGCGAAATCGGCCCGATCGCCGCCGGCGCGATTCCGGCCGCCGCGAGCATGGCCAGCGCCTCGCGCTGGGAGGCGGCGACCACCCGCCGGTAATCGCGGGTGCCGAGCTGCTCGAGCAGAGTCTTGCCGGACAGGGCGTTGACCGCATTGTTGAGGTTGATCAGCAATTTGCCCCAGGCGAGGCCGGTCATGTCGCCCGACAGGATCAGCTTGCCCGGCCGGTCGCCGATCCGCTCGGACAGCGCACGGGTGATCTCGCGATCCTCGGCGACCAGCGCGCCGCGAACGCTCTTGTGCCATCGCCCGTCGCCGAGATGGACGACGTTGAACGGCACCATCCCGCGCAGGATATCGAGGCCCGGCAGCTTCTCCGTCAGCGTCTCGACATTGCTGACCCCGTTCTGGAAGCTGATCACCGTCGTTCCGGGGCGAGCGTGGCGGGCGATCTCCGCGGCGGCGGCGGCGGTGCCCGTGCTCTTCACGCACAAGGCGATCAGATCCGCCTCGGCCAGCACCTCCGGCGATGTCGAGAAATGCAGCGTGCCGGCATCGAGGGCGACGGCGCGTCCTTCGCCGTCGGTAACGGTCATGCCATGTTCCGCGACCTCCTGCGCGATCCGCTCGCGGCCGAGGAAGGAAACGTCGAACCCGGCTCCGGCCCAGGTCGCGCCGACATAGCATCCGATCGAGCCGGCGCCGTGGACGAGGACGCGCAGGCTCAGCCCCGCCCGCGATAGGGCGCGACGCCCTGGTCGGGAATCCACAGGCCCTCGGGCGGCGCCGAGGATTGCCAGAAAACGTCGATTGGAATGCCGCCGCGCGGATACCAATAGCCGCCGATCCGGAGCCAGAGCGGCTTCATCTCCCCGGCCAGCCGCTGGCCGATGCCCACGGTGACGTCCTCGTGGAAGCCGGCATGGCTGCGAAAGGCCGAGAGGAAGAGCTTCAGCGACTTGGATTCGACGATCTGCCCGTCCGGTGCGTAGTCGATCACGAGATGAGCGAAATCGGGCTGGCCGGTAACTGGGCAGAGCGAGGTGAATTCGGGCGCGGCGAAGCGGACCAGATAGAGCGCGCCCGGCCGCGGATTGGCGACGTAATCGAGCGTCGCCTCCTCGGGCGAAGCGGGGAGCGAACTCGTCTTGCCGAGATGTTTGGGATCCATGAGCCGTCTCTAGCGGGTCGCCGGACTTGGCGCTAGGGAAGGGCGATGGACCCGCCCAGCGCCAGACCGACCCCGTTCGCTTCCTGGCTCGGCTTCGTCCTCGCCGCGGCCGCTGCGGTGGTCGCCTTGTGGTTCCTTCAGCAGATCGTCGGCGCCATTCTCCTGCTCTTCTTCGCGATCGTGGTCAGCATCGCCTTGTCGGCGCCGGTCGAGTGGTTCGTCCGGCGGGGCATGAACCGGCGCCTGGCGGGAGTGCTGACCCTGCTGCTCTTCTTCGCCACCATCGCTTTGGTCGGCTGGGCGGTGATTCCGCAGCTGGCGGGGCAGATCGTTCTGCTCGTCAACCAGCTGCCGGATTTCCTGGCCCGCTTCGATCGCCAGCTCGCCGCCTTGCTCGAACGCTATCCCGACCTGCAGATGTTCTTCAGCGGCGAAGGCGCGGGCGCGGGCGCGAGCGCGATCGCGCCCGATGCCGGCGAAGTGTTCCGGCGTCTGAGCGGCTTCTCGCTGAGCCTGATCGCGGGCCTTGCGCTGACCATCATCTTCTTTTCGACCGTCGCTTATGTCGTGCTCGATCCCAGGCCGATCCTCAAAGCCTATCTGGGCAGCCTGCCCCGCGCCTATGTGCCGGCCGGCATGCGCGCCTATCGCCGCGCCTGCCGCGCCGTGATCGGCTGGACCAAGGCGAGCCTGGTGATCGGCGCCATCCAGGCGGTGGCCGCGTTCGCCTTCCTCACCTGGATGGATGTGCCCGGCGCTTTGGTCTGGGCGGTCCTGGCCTTCTTCTCCGATTTCATTCCGCGCATCGGCGGCTATGTGATGGCCTTTCCGCCGGTGCTGCTGGCCTTGACCATGGGGCCGATGACGGCGCTGTGGGTCGCGATCTTCTATCTGGTCAGCACCGAGATATTGGGCAGCATCGTCGCCCCCAAGATTCGCGGCGCGACCATGCAGCTGCACCCGGTGCTGCTGATCTTCTTCACTCTGGCTTTCGCGCTCGCCTTCGGCCTCCTGGGCGCGATCGTGGCGACGCCGGCGGCGGCCTTCTTCTCCGCCTTCTACAGCGAATTCTATCTGAAGCGGCCGCTTCGCCGCGATGAGCGAGTCTAGTCCATGCGTTATGGCCTGCTTCTGCTTGTCCCGCTTCTCCTTGCCGCGGCCCCCGCCGACGAGCGCGCCGAAAGCTGGTGGCGGCACGTCCTGACGCTGGCGGCCGACGACATGGAAGGCCGCGCCGCGGGTAGCGACGGTCACCGCCGCGCCTCCGATTACGTGGCGGCGCGCTTTGCCGAATACGGCCTCGCACCGGCGGGCGAGAACGGCACCTATTTCCAGGCGGTGACGCTCGAGGAGCGGCGCTTTCCAGCCGGCGGCTCCCGCGCGGCGCTGGTGACCGGGGGCGCGGGCGCCCCGCTCGCCATTCCGGGCGACATCTTCTTCCGGATCGCCGGCGGGCCGCCGCCCGAGCGGGTCGAAGCGCCGCTCGTCTTCGTCGGCTACGGCCTGCATCTGCTTGAGGCCGGCCATGACGATTTCGCCGGAGTGGACCTTCGCGGCCGGATCGCGGTGGTGATCAACGGCGCCGGCCCCGAGGCGCTCCCCGGCGCGCTCAAATCGCACGCCCGCGCCGACCGGTCGCGGCTGCTGCTCGAGCGCGGCGCGGTCGGCGTCATCCTCGTCAGTCCGCTCGCGCCCGCCGAGCAGCCCTGGGCCAGCTTCAGCCGAATCGCCGACATGCCGGGAATGTATCCGGCCTCGGCCGCGGTCCGGACGTTGAGCGCGCCCTTCCTCACCGCTTATTTCAACCCGGCCGAGGCCGAGCGCTTGTTCGCGGGCTCAGGGCACAGCTTCGCCGACATTTCGGAGGAGGCCGTGGCCTCGCGGCCGATCGCCGGCTTCGCCTTGCGGCCGCGGCTGGCGGCGACGCTGACGGCCGAGAGCCGGACCATCGAAACCCGCAACGTGGTCGCCCGGCTGCCGGGCAGCGATCCGGCGCTCGCCGCGCAGCATGTCGTGCTCACCGCCCATCTCGACGGGATCGGGATCGGCGCGCCGGTCGCCGGCGACGCGATCCACAATGGCGCGCTCGACAATGCCGCCGGAGTGGCCGCCTTGCTCGACATCGCGGAAACCTATCGCGGCGCGAACGCACGCCCGCGCCGCTCATTGCTGTTCGTGGCTCTGACCGCCGAGGAGAAGGGCCTGCTCGGCTCGCGCTGGTTCGTGCGCGCGCCGACCGTGCCGCGCGACTCGATCGTCGCAAACCTCAATTACGACATGGCGCTGCCGCTCTTCCCGCTGACCAGCGTGATCGCGCTCGGCGCCGAGGACTCGAGCCTTGGCCGCGACGCCCGCGCGATCGGCGCAGCGATGGGCCTGCCTCTGGCTCCGGATCCCTTCCCGGAGCGTAATTCCTTCGTCCGCTCGGACCAATATTCGTTCATCGAGGCGGGCGTTCCGGCGCTCGCGTTCAAATTCGGCTTCCGCGCCGGATCGCCCGAGGCCGAGATTGAGCGCGATTGGCGAGCGACCCGCTATCACGGCCCGACCGACGATGTCGCGCAGCCGGTCCACCGCCTCGACGAGATTAGGTTGCACGACTTCATCGCCGCTTTGGCGCTGCGCATCGCCGATGCCGAGGCGCGGCCGCGGTGGAACGCGGACAGCTTCTTCCGCCGCTTCGCGAGGGATTGAGATGAGAAAAGCCTGGCTGCTGGCCGCGCTCCTGCCTTTGGCCGCCGTCGATGCGGCGCCGCCCTTGCTGCCCTCTGCGCAAGGCGAGGCGATCGGCGCCGAGGTTTCGGGAGGGGCGGCGCTGCGGACGGTGCGGACGCTCTCGCAGCACCACAGGATGCGCGGCTCGCAAGGCTATCGCGCGGCGGCCGAGGCTATCCGCGACCGGTTGACCGATTTCGGCCTCGAAGGCGTCGAGATCATCTCTTTGCCCGCCGACGGCACGATCTTCTACGGCACCCAGCGTTCGCGGCCCGGCTGGAACGCCCGTTTCGCGGAATTGCATGATGGCGATCGGCGGATCGCTTCCTGGGCCGAACAGCCGATCAGCCTGGCGCAGGACAGCGTCTCCGGGCGGGCGGAGGCCGAGCTGGTCGATATCGGCGCGGGCACCGCCGAGGGCGACTATGCCGGCAAGGATGTGCGCGGGCGGCTGGTGCTGACCTCCTCGCAGCCGGGCGAGGTGGCCGATCTCGCCATCGGCCGCTTCGGCGCCAGCGGGATCGTGTCCTGGGCGCAGAATCAGCGCACGGCCTGGTGGGGCGAGGATGAAAGCCTGGTCCGCTGGGGCCACCTCGATACGTTCGCCGCGCATCCCGCTTTCGCCTTCATGGTGTCGCCCGCCGAGGCGCGGGCGTGGCTGGAACGGCTTCGGCGCGGCGAGGCGGTCCGGCTCCGCGCCGAGGTCGATGCCGGCCGGACGCCGAGCGCCTATCTGATCCCGACCGCGATCATCCCCGGCCGCCGCCGCGACCAGGAGATCGTCTATTCCTGCCATCTCGATCACCCGTCGCCCGGGGCCAATGACGATGCCAGCGGCTGCGCCGGCATTCTCGAAGCGGCGCGCGCGCTGCAGCGGCTGATCGCGAACGGCGCGCTGCCGCAGCCGGAGCGCACGATCCGCTTCATCTGGCCGGCCGAGATCGAGGGGACGATCGCGCTCCTCAACGCCCGCCCCGAATTCGCCCGGCGGACGCTCGCCACAATCCACCTCGACATGATCGGCGGCGACAGCGAGATCACCAAGTCGGTGCTTCGTGTCCACGGTTCGCCGCCGAGCCTGCCGAGCTTCGTCAGCGACGTGGGCTTCGCCTTCGGCCGCTATGTGAACGAGCAGTCGCTGCTCTTCGCCGATACCGGCCGGGCCGAAATGCCGCTTGTCGATCCCGACGGCGGCCGGCGCGCGCTGCAGGCCCAGATCGGCGGCTTCAACCAGGGAAGCGACCACGAAGTCTGGGCCGAAGGGAGCTGGCGGATCCCGGTGATCTACGTCGCCGACTGGCCCGACCGCTACATCCACACCCAGCGCGACCTGCCCGACAATCTCGATCCGACCAAGATGCGGCGCGCGATCTTCATCGCCGCGGCCTCCGGCTATTATCTCGCCAACCTCCCCAATGGACGCCCGCCGATCGGAGCGGTCCTGACCGGATCGCTGGAGCGTGCGGCGGAGACGAGCAGGCGCGCCGAAGCATCGATTGCGGCGGGGACGGATCCGGCCGAGGTGGGGAGGCTGTGGCGCCATCATCTCGACTATGAGGAGGCGGTGGATCGGTCCTATGCGCGCTTCGGCTTCACGATGTCCGACTCGGCCCCGATCCTGAGGGGCCAGGTCGTCGCCCCGCGGCCGAGGCTCTCGGGTCCGGTCTATCGCCGAATTCGGCACGAGGGGCCGATGAACGGCTTCGGCTATAGCTGGTTCGACGACAATCTCGCCCGCGCCGGCCTCGCGCGGCCGCGGCTGCTGGCGCGGGCCGGCGACGGGCCGGGCCCGGGCTTCGGCTATGAGGCGCTGAACCTGGTCGACGGCCGCCGCAGCGTCGGCGAGATCAGGGACTCGCTCGCCGTCACCGTCGGCGCGGCACCCGTCGAGGAGGTTGAAGAATATCTGGAAGTGCTGGCCCGGCTCGGCGTGATCGAGGCGGCCGGGCGCCCGGCCCGCTAGCCCGATGCTGTTGTTCCTCATCGCCTATCTCGGCGGCGTCCTGACGATCCTCAGCCCGTGCATCCTGCCGGTGCTGCCATTCGTCTTCGCGCGCGCCAACCGGTCGTTCCTGAGGAGCTCCCTGCCGCTCCTGGTCGGCATGGCGGTGACCTTCGCGGCGGTGGCGAGCCTGGCGGCGGTCGGCGGCGGCTGGGCGGTGCAGGCCAATCAGGCCGGGCGCTGGGCCGCGATGATCCTGCTCGGCTTCTTCGGCCTCACCCTGCTTTTGCCGAGGCTCGCCGATCGGGCGATGCAGCCTCTGGTCCGGTTGGGGGCACGGCTGTCCAGCAAGGCCGATCAGGGGCACGAGCGGATCGGCGCGTCGCTGCTGCTCGGCGTCGCCACGGGCCTGTTGTGGGCGCCTTGCGCCGGGCCGATCCTAGGGTTGATCCTGACCGGGGCCGCGCTGAACGGGGCCAGTCTCGGCACCTCGATCCTGCTCTTCGCCTACGCGCTCGGCGCGGCGACCTCGCTCGCTCTGGCGCTGCTGGTCGGGGGCAGGATGGTCGCCGCGATGAAGCGCTCGATCGGCGCCGGCGAATGGGTGAGGCGCGGGCTCGGCGTGCTGGTCCTGGCCGGCGTCGCCGCGATCGCTCTGGGGCTCGACACGACCTATCTCGCCCGCCTCTCGACCGCGCAGACCGAGACTCTGGAGCAAGGACTGGCCGACCGGCTCGGAATGGACATGCCGCGCAGCAGCGGCACCCTGACGACTGGGCCGGACGGCCGCCTGAACTTGCCCGTCGAAGGCGAGATGCCGCCGCTCGACGGCATTGCCGAATGGCTCAATTCGAACCCGCAGACCCGCGAGAGCCTGCGCGGCAAGGTCGTGCTGATCGATTTCTGGACCTATAGCTGCATCAATTGCCTGCGCTCGATCCCCTATGTCCGCGCCTGGCACGAGCGCTATCGGGATCAGGGATTGGTGGTGATCGGCGTGCACGCGCCCGAATTCGCCTTCGAGCGCGACATCGGCAACGTGCGCCGCGCTGTCGCCGATCTCGGCATCACTTACGCGGTTGCGGTCGACAACAATTATGCGGTCTGGCGCGCGTTCGACAATCGCTACTGGCCAGCCCATTATTTCATCGATGCACAGGGTCGAATCCGCCACCACCATTTCGGCGAAGGCCAGTATGAGCAATCGGAACGGGTAATCCGCCAATTGCTCGCCGAGGCCGGGCGCGATCCCGGGCAAGGCGCCGCGCGGGTCCGGGCCGAGGGCGCGATGGCGCAGGCGTCGAGCGACACCTATCGTTCGCCCGAAACCTATCTGGGCTATGGCCGGGCGGAGAATTTCGCCTCGCCCGGCGGGCTCGCCCGCGATCGGGCGCGGACCTATGCCGGCGCGCCGCTGACGCTCAACCAATGGTCGCTCGAGGGCGAATGGGTCGCGATGCGCCAGCAAAGCCGTCTCGAGCGGGCCGGAGGGCGGATCGCCTACCGCTTCCGCGCCCGCGATCTCCACCTCGTTCTCGGCAATCCGGCCGGGCGGCCGGTGCGCTTCCGGATCACGGTCGACGGCCGCGCGCCGGGCGACGGCGCGGGAGTCGACGTCAACGCCCGCGGCGAAGGCGTGGTGCGCGGCCAGCGCCTCTATCAGCTGGTCCGCTTGCCCGGCGCCATCGGCGAGCGGACCTTCGCCATCGAGTTCCTCGATCCCGGCGTCGAGGCCTTCGCCTTCACCTTCGGCTAAGGGAGAGGTAGAGACGGATAAGGGATGGTTAGAGAGTTCCAGACCCCTCGACCGTTCGGGCCGAGCCTGTCGAAGCCCTCTCCTTTCGATGGGCCCGGTTGGAAAGAAAGGAGGAAGGAAAGCCCTTCGACAGGCTCAGGGCGAACGGTGGCGGTGGATAGGCTGGCGCAACGATGCGGTAGCGGTGGATAAGTCGGCGCAACGATACGATAGCGGTGGAAAAAGCCGGCGCAACGATGGAGACGCTCTTGGACTCGCTGGTGACCACCGAATGGCTGGAGGCCGAGCTCGGCGCACCGGATCTGCGCGTGATCGACGCCAGCCTGTTCCTGCCCGGCACGGGCCGCGATGCGCGGGCCGAATATGAGTCCGAGCATATTCCGGGCGCGGTCTTCTTCGACATCGGCGAGATTGCCGACCTCGACGATCCGCGGCCGCACATGCTGCCGCCCGAGCACAAGTTCGCCAGCCGAATGCAGTCCTTGGGGCTGGGCGACGGCAACCGCGTCGTCGTCTACGACAACAGTCCGCTGCACACGGCCGCGCGCGCCTGGTGGATGCTGAAAATCCACGGCGCCCATTATGTCGCCTTGCTCGATGGCGGCCTGCGGAAATGGAAGGCAGAGGGGCGGCCGCTGGCGTTCGGGCGCGAGCCGCACCGGCACGGCCATTTCACGGCCTGGCGCGACGCCGCCGCCAGCATCGCCAAAGCGCAGGTGCTGGCTCTGCTCGGCACCGGCAGCCACGAGGTCGTCGACGCCCGCGCCGCCGCCCGCTTCGAAGGCGCCGAGCCCGAGCCGCGCGCGGGGCTGGAAGCCGGCCATATTCCGGGATCGCGCAACGCGCCGCAGGGCGGCTTCTTCAATCCCGACGACAGCTGGAAGCGCGGCGAGGATCTGCGCGCGGTCTTCGACGGCGCCGGCGTCGATCTCGCCAAGCCGATGGTGACGACCTGCGGGTCGGGAGTCACGGCTTGCGTCGCTTTGTTCGGCGCCCATCTGCTCGGCAAGGAGGATGTCCGGGTCTACGACGGCAGCTGGTCTGAATGGGGCGCCGATCCCGACACGCCCAAGGCGCGGGGCACCGCCGCGTGAGCAAGCGCCACCGGCCCGAGACGCGGCTCGTCGAGGCGGGCCGACGCAAGGCGTGGACGCAAGGAATCGTCAACCCCGCCGTCTGGCGCGCCTCGACGATCCTGTTCGACAGCGTCGCCGACATGGAGGCGGCCAACCCGCCCAGGGATGGGGTCCTTCATTACGGCCGCAATGGGACGCCGACGATCTGGGCATTGTGCGAGGCGCTGACCGACCTCGAGCCGGGGGCGGCGGCGACCCGGCTCTATCCGTCGGGATCGGCCGCGGTCGCCGGCGCCCTGCTCGCGGTGCTCGAGGCGGGCGACGAATTGCTGATGGTCGACAGCGCTTATGGGCCGACCCGGGCGCTGTGCGAGTCCGTGCTGAAGCGGTTCGGCGTGACCACGCGCTATTACGATCCCATGGTGGGGGCGGGGATCGCCGATCTGGTCGGCGACAGGACTCGCGCGATCTTCATGGAGAGCCCCGGCACGCACAGCTTCGAAGTCCAGGACGTACCTGCGATCTGCGCGGTCGCCCGGGCGCGCGGGCTGATCACCCTGATCGACAATACCTGGGCGACGCCGCTCTTCTTCCGGGCGATCGCGGCCGGGGTCGACCTCTCCATCCTCGCCTGCACCAAATATGTCGGCGGTCATGCCGATCTGATGCTCGGGTCGGTGACGACGACCGAGGCCTTTGCCGGGAGGCTGGAGAAGGCCCGGCGGGTGCTCGGCCAGACGGCCGGGCCGGACGATGCCTGGCTGGCGCTGCGGGGCTTGAGGACGCTCGACGTCCGGCTTCGGCGGCACGAGGAAAACGGGCTCAAGGTGGCGCGCTGGCTGAGCGGGCAGGACCGGGTCGGGCGGGTGCTCCATCCGGCGCTGCCCGATTGCCCCGGGCACGAGATCTGGGCGCGCGACTTCACCGGCGCGACCGGCCTGTTCTCCTTCGTCCTCGACGGCGACGAGGCGGCGCGCACGCGGCTGATCGACAGCCTTGACCTGTTCGGCATCGGCTATAGCTGGGGCGGCTTTGAGAGTTTGGCGGTGCCGGCCGATCCGGTGCGGACGGCGACCCGCGCCGACTATGGCGGGCCGCTGGTGCGGCTCCATGTCGGACTCGAACATGCCGACGATCTGATCGCCGATCTGGCCTCGGCGCTGGCGCGGGCATGAACGCGCTCGCCGCCGAGCTCGGTTTCAGCGTGCCGACTTTGCCGGACACGCAGCTGATCGTCGCCGCGCTGGCGACGATCGCCGGGGTCGGCGCGCTCGGCTGGCTCTGCGGCCGATATCTGGGCCCGCGCCTTTCGGCTTATTGGGAGTCTCTGGCGGGAATGCGCGGCGAGGGCCTGCAGGCACGGATCTGCGCCATGCTGCGCTATCTGATCCTCGCCGCCGGCATGGCGATCGCGCTGCGCCTTTATCCTTGGCCGGAGATGGCGCTTTGGCTGCTGGGCCTGGTCGGCGCGGCCGCCGCGGCCTTGCTGGTGCGGGCGTTGCTGCGCGGCCTCGGCCTGTCGCGCTGGATCGCCTGGCTGCTCGCCGCCGCCACCTTCGCCGCCGTGCTTGCCGACGCGGTCGGTGGGCTGGCGCCGCTCCGCGCAATGCTCGATTCGGTCGGCTTCTCGATGGGCAGCCGGCGCTTCACCTTGCTCGCTCTGGTCCAGATCGTCATCGGCGTGTTGGCGCTCTACGCGATCGTTCGCTTTGCCATCCGCCTCGCCGGCCAGTGGATCAGGCGCAGCCGCGGCTTCGATCCGACCCAGCAATTGCTCGCCCAGAAGCTCGCTGCGATCGCGATCATCGCCATCGCCTTCTTCGTCGGAATCGATCTCGCCGGGATCGATCTCACCGCGCTCGCCGTCTTTTCGGGCGCGCTCGGCCTGGCGGTCGGCTTCGGCCTGCAGAAGACGTTCGGCAATCTGATCGCCGGGATCATCCTGTTGATGGACCGGTCGATCAAGCCGGGCGACGTCATCTCGGTCGGCGAGAGCTTCGGCTCGGTCAACAAGATCGGCGTCCGGGCGGTTTCGATCGTCACGCGCGACGGCAAGGAATATCTGATCCCCAACGAGCTGCTGATGACCCAAGAGGTGGTCAATTGGTCCTATTCGACCCGCGACGTCCGAATTTCGATCCCGATCGGCCTTCCTTACGATTGCGACGTGAAGCTGGCCCACCGTTTGATGATCGAGGCCGCCAACGCCTCGCCGCGGGTCCTCGAAACGCCGCAGCCCGCGGTGTGGATGACCAAGTTCGGCGAAAGCGCGCTCGAACATGAAATCCGGGTCTGGATCCTCGACCCCGAGGCCGGGCTCGGCAGCGTCCGTTCGGAGATATTGAGCCGCCTGCTCGAGCTGTTCCGCGCGCACGATATCGCGATACCGGGCCCGCAGCAGGATATCAGGATCAAGGAATGGCCGCCCGTTCCGCCGCCGGTCAGCGCAGCGACGCCTCCAGATCGCTGAGCGCGCGGGCGAGCGATTCGGCGAGGCGGGCGGCGGCCGCTCGGGGCGGCGCGCCATGGCCGGCGGCGAGCAGGGCCTCGACCCCGGCCGCGGCCCAGATCGCGGTCTCGGCGGCGAGCGCGTCGAAGCGCCGCTGGGCGACCGGCAGGGCGCGGTCGTAGGCGATGCTGACCCGCGCCGCCTCGTCGAGCCGGGCATCGGACGCGGACGGGCCGCCGTCGCGGCCGGCGATCCGCTCCACCAGCCGCAACGCCTCGCGCAATTGCGCGACCTGGCGGCCGGGATCGGCGCCTGACGGCGGGGCGGGGGGTGGCGCCTGGTGAGTCATGGCGCGAAGGCTAAAGCGGCTTGGCTAAGGAAGCGCTAACGCCATTGCGCGGCGGGCGCGGCTGGGGCAGGGGCCGGGTCATGGTCAGAACCGCTTTTTTCGCCGCCTTGCTGCTCGCCGCCGCTCCCGCCGCTGCGCAGGATGAGCCGCCCGTGGACGCGCTGGCGCCCGACGCGTCGGCCGATGACGCCGCGGCCGAGGAGCCGGCGCCGCTCGGCGCGACCGGCGCGTTCGAGATCAGCGGCGAGGCCGCCTTGCTGTCCGACTATCGCTTTCGCGGCGTCTCGCGCTCGGACGAGGATCCGTCGGCGCAGGCCGGGCTGATGGTGAGCCACGAAAGCGGCCTTTACGGCGGCGCGCGCGGGACGATCCTGAGCGGCCTCGACAGCTTCCGGCTGCGCGATCCGGCCTTCCAGGATTTGGGCCACGCCCAGCTCGATCTTTATGCCGGCTTCCGGCGCGAGATCGGCGACGGCTTCGAGGTCGACGGCGGGCTGATGGTCTATGTCTTCGCCGGCGGCGACGGCGCGACCGACTATGTCGAGCCTTACGCCTCGCTCTCTTATCTGATCGGGCCGGTCCTCGCGAGCGCCGGCGCCAAATATGCCCCGGCCCAAGCCGGCACCGGCGACGAGGCAATGCTCTACCTTTACGGCCAGGTCGACATCGCGATCCCGTTCCGCCCCTGGTCGTTCAGCCTCCAGGCGGGCCATCAGGATTGGGGGCGCTTTGGCGGTTATTGGAGCTGGTCGGTGGGCGGCGAATATCGGCTCGGCCTGGACGGCCTGCCCGACGCCGATATCGGCCTGCGTTATGTCGATACGGACCTTCCCGGCATTGCCGGCCAGGACGCCGGCCTGGTGCTGAGCGTCGAGATCGGCTTCTGACGCACGGCTTCACCCGGGCCCTCCCCAGGATGACGTCAGACGTGCCTGCGCGCCTGCGCTTTATTGCGGAACGGCGACCGAGGCTTCCTGGCCGTCGCCCTGGGGCAGCTGCAACATGGTCTGGACCAGGGTGCCGCGGCTGACCACGGCGGTTTCCGGATCGCCGGCGACCGAGCGGGCGCCGGTCACGGCGCGGTCGGACTGGGCGGACTGGAGCAGGCTGGTTTCGACCGCGCTGCGCGGCTGCGGGCCGCCGAACAGGGCCTGAAGCGCCTGGCCGCGGGGATCGGTCGAGCTGGCGTCGGCCTCGCCCGGGCGGGGCGGCGTCAGGGAGAAATCGGGCGGCACCACCAAAGGCTGGTTGCGGGCGACTGCGAATTCGTCGGGGCCGCCACGGCCGAGCAGGCCGCCGCTGGTGCAGCCGGCGAGCAGGACAGCGGCCGCGCCGGCCGAAGCGATGAGGGCGATACGCATGGTCATACTTCCTTCTTCTTCGCCTTCCCATCGCGCATCAGGAGCGCGCGGACAAGCAAAAGCAGCACGCCGATGGTAATCGCGGCGTCGCCGACGTTGAAGACCAAAAAGGGCCGCCACTCGCCGAAATGGAGATCGGCGAAGTCGACGACATAGCCGAAGCGGACCCGATCGACGATATTGCCGAGCGCGCCGCCGAGGATGAGCGCGAGCGCGGCGGCGTCGTCGCGGCGCTTTTCCTTCCACAGCCAGACCGCGACGAAGGCGGCGATGGCGGCGGTGCCGATAACGAGCAGCCAGCGGCCGAGCGCGCCATCGGCCGAAAGCAGGCCGAGCGAGACGCCGCGATTCTCGACCCAGCGCAGGTCGAAGAAGGACAGCAATTCGATCTCGCCGCGGAACTGGAGCTGCAGCGGATAGGCCACCACCCATTTCGTCGCCTGATCGAAGACGAAGATGGCGAGCGCGAGGCTGAACGCGACCTTGCGGTTGCGCGCCCGGCGCAGATCGTCGGGCAGCGGCGCCTCCGCCCCGGTCGCCGACGGATCAGCCATTCACCACCCCCTCGCAACGGTCGCACAGGCCGCCATCCTCGACCACTTCGGGCAGATGGCGCCAGCAACGGCCGCATTTTTTTCGTTTGGTGACAGTCACGGACACAGAGTCCAATTGCCAGTCTTTCGGGTTCACCGAAACCGATGACACAATGCAAATTTCCTCGAATGGGACGCTCAAAACTGCACCTCGGTCCCCAGCAGTCGGCAACCCTAGCTCGATCTCCGCTTCCAAGCTCGAACCGATCTTTTTGTCTCGCCGCCAGGGTTCCACATTTTCCGTGACTAGAGAGCGAATCTCCCGAAGCCTCTCCCATTTCGACTCCAGCGCCTCGTCCAGCCAGCCGGCGTCGATCTCAGGCCATTCGAGCAGGTGCACCGAGCCGCCGTCCGGATAGCGCGTCCCCCATACTTCCTCGGCGGTGAAGCACAGGATCGGGCTCAGCCAGCGCACCAGCGCGTGGAAGACGGTATCGAGCACGGTCCGGTAGGCGCGGCGCTTCGCCGAAGACGGCGCGTCGCAATAGAGGCTGTCCTTGCGGATATCGAAGAAGAAGGCGGAAAGATCGTCATTGGCGAAGGTGGCGACCAGCCGCGCATAGCGGTTGAACTCGTAATCCTGCGCGGCCTGCCTGAGCTCGGCGTCGAGCGTGGCGAGGCGGTGGAGGACCCAGCGTTCGAGCTCGGGCATCTCGCCGACGTCGGAGACTCGTTCCTCCTCGCCGAAGCCGTCGAGCGCGCCGAGCAGGTAGCGGAAGCTGTTCCTGAGCTTGCGATAGGCGTCCGAGGTGGTCGCGAGCACCTCCTTGCCGATCCGCACGTCCTCGAAATAATCGGTCGAGGCGACCCAGAGACGCAATATGTCGGCGCCGTTGTCGCGGATGATGGCGAGCGGATCGACGACGTTGCCGACCGACTTGGACATCTTGCGGCCCTGGCCGTCGAGCGCGAAGCCGTGGGTCAGCACGCCTTTGTAGGGCGCGACGCCGCGGGTGCCGCAGCTTTCCAGCAAGGAGGAGTGGAACCAGCCGCGATGCTGGTCCGAGCCTTCGACGTAAAGGTCGGCGCGAACGCCCTCGCCGTAGCGCGCCTCGATCACATAAGCGTGGGTCGAGCCCGAATCGAACCAGACGTCGAGAATGTCGGTCTGCGGCTCGTAATCCTCGAGCTTGTAGCCGTTGCCGAGCAGGGCCTGGTGATCGGCCGCGAACCAGGCGTCGGCGCCGCCTTCGTGGAAGGCGCGGATGATTCGCGAGTTGACGGCGGCGTCCCTGAGATAGTCGCCGGTCTTGCGGTTCAGATAGAGCGCGATCGGAACGCCCCAGGCGCGCTGGCGGCTGATCACCCAATCGGGGCGCTGCTCGATCATCGCGCGGATTCGGTTGCGCGACTTTTCGGGGACCCAGCGGGTTTCGTCGATGGCGGCGAGGGCGGTTTCCCTCAGAGTCTCCCCTCCCGCTTGCGGGAGGGGATCAAGGGGTGGGCTTGCGGGGCCGTCCGACCCCACCCCCGGCCCCTCCCGCAAGCGGGAGGGGAGGTGCTTGTCCATCGGAATGAACCATTGCGGGGTGCAGCGGTAGATGACCTTGGCCTTGGAGCGCCAGCTATGCGGGTAGGAGTGGTGGAAATCCGCGCTGGCGGCGAGCAGGGCGCGGGCCTCGCGCAGGTCCGAGCAGATCGGGCCGTCGGGCGCGTTGAACTTGTTGTTGATCACCGAGCCCAGCCCGCCGAGCCAGAGCCAGTCGTTCCGATATTTCCCGTCATCCTCGACCGCGAAGACGGGATCGATCCCCGCCGCCTTGCAGACCAGGAAATCCTCCTCGCCATGGTCGGGCGACATATGGACGAGCCCGGTGCCGGCCTCGGTGGTGACATGTTCGGCGGGGAGGAAGGGGCGGGGCCGCGCGAAGAAGCCGCCGAGATGGTACATCGGGTGGCGAGCGACGGTGCCGGAGAGCTCGGACCCTTTGAACACGCGCTTAAGCCGAGTGCGAGGGGGTGTCTCGCCCTCAGCGATAAATGCTACGATGGGTATCCGAGTTCGCGCAGAAAACTCACTCAGAAGGTTGGTTGCTACTAGAATATTGGTGAGTGACTTCTGTTCATTATCCCAATGGAAATCATACAAACCGTATTCGACATCCGGCCCATAGGCGATCGCCTGATTAACCGGTATGGTCCATGGAGTGGTCGTCCAGATCACCGCATGGGCGCCGTTCAGCGCCCCGATCGGGCTCTCGACGATCTCGAACGCGACGTCGATCTGGGTCGAAACCACATCCTCATATTCGACCTCGGCCTCGGCCAGCGCCGTCTTCTCCACGGGCGACCACATGACCGGCTTGGCGCCGCGGTAGAGCTGGCCGCTTTCCGCGAATTGCAGCAGCTCCTCGCAGATCTTGGCCTCGGCCTCATATTTCATGGTGAGATAGGGATCGTCCCACTCGCCCTGGACGCCGAGCCGCTGGAACTGCTCGGACTGAACCGCCACCCATTTCTCCGCATAGGCCCGGCATTCGGCGCGGAACTGGGCGGTGGGGACCTCGTCCTTGTCGAGCTTCTTCTTGCGATATTGCTCCTCGACCTTCCACTCGATCGGCAGGCCGTGGCAGTCCCAGCCCGGAATATAGGGCGCGTCCTTGCCGAGCAGGGATTGCGAGCGGACGACGATGTCCTTGAGGATCTTGTTCATCGCATGGCCCATGTGGAGATCGCCATTGGCGTAGGGCGGGCCGTCGTGGAGGATGAAGCGCTCGCGGCCCTGACGGGCGGCGCGGAGCTGCTCGTAAAGCTTGTCCTGCGCCCAGCGCGCGAGGATGGCCGGCTCCTTGCTCGCAAGGCCGGCTTTCATCGGGAAATCCGTCTTCGGCAGGAAGACGGTCGCTCTGTAATCGGGTTGTTCGGACATTGGCCGGGGCCTTAGCCGGGAAGGGGAGACATGGAAACACCTCCGTCATGCCGAACTTGTTCAGTATCCATCATCGAGCCGCGCCGGGGGGCGGAGACATGGACCCTGAAACAGGTTCAGGGTGACGCGTTGAAACAATTCCTTGCGTCAGCGCACCGCGATCCGCCCGATCCGGTCGGCGGCCATCTCGGTGAACCACATCGCGCCGCCGTCGCCCATGATGATCCGGTGCATCACCGAGCGGCGCGTCGGCACCGCGAAGGCGGCGAAATGCTCCGGCCTGATCCCGTCCGGTCCGGCGGCGAGGCCGGCGCGGTCGATCCGGACGATATGGTCCGCGCCTTCCGGCTCGGGATGGTTCTGATCGACATATTGCTGGACCCACAGATTGCCCGCCGCGTCGAAGGCGAGGCCGGCGAGGATCACATTGTCCTGTGGCTTCGGCACTGGAAACTCCGCGATGCAGGGCGCGGTCGGGCTGTTCGCGGCCTCGGCGCGGGCGAGACAGGCGAGGTCGATCCGGCCGATCCTGTTGCCCGCCTCCTCGCTGAACCACATCGTCCGCTCGCCGCCCGGCCCGGGAATGATCGCGATCGGGCGGCTGTTATAGGTCGGGATCGGATATTCGGTGATCGCGCCCGCGGGAGTCACCCGGGCGATGGCGTTGCCGACCAATTCGGTCGCCCACATGTTTCCGTCCGGCCCCAGGCGAATGTAGATCGGCACCGAGCCGACCGTCGGCAGCTGCCAATGGCGCACCTCGCCGCCGGGAGAGACTCGGCCGATCGTCCCCGTCGCCTTGCCGGTGAACCAGATCGTCCGCCCGTCGGCGCCGATGCCGAGGCCGTGCGGGTGGGTGTTGATCGGCGCCGGGCAGGCGCGGCAATCGAGCCGCACGTCGTGCCAGGACTGGATCCGGCCCTCGCGGTCGAGCCGGACGATCCGGCCCTGATATTCAAGGCTAGCCCACAGCCGCCCGCCCGAATCGAAGCCCAGGCCGTGCGGCCGGCTGCCGCGCGGCATCGGGGCGAAGCGCATGCCGGTTCCGTCCGGCGCCATGTGCATCAGCGCGTCGAAATTCTGGCCGCTGATCCACAGGCGCCCGGAGCGCGGGTCGATCGCGATCTCATGGGTCGAACCGTGCGGCGCGGCGGCGGTGGCGCGATGGTGGGCGCGGTGGGGGTGGACTCCACCGCCCTCATGGCCGTTGCCGCCATGATGGGCCATCCGCCCGGGGCCGCCGGCCGGCCATTGAATCGGAAATTCGGTGATCGTGACGCCCGGCTCGGCACCGCCCTGGCCGCCCTCGACCGCGCCGCCCGCCAGCAGGATCGCGGCCGCCGCGATCGTCAGCCTCGCCGATTTCGCCATCGCCCCCTCCCGATATTCAGGCCGCCAGACGCCGCTTCGCCTCCTCGGCGTCCGCGGCGACCTGTCCCGCCAGGCCCTCCATATCGTCGAATATCAGTTCCTCGCGAATGAAGGAAATCAGCGCCACTTCGATCGCCTGGCCGTAAAGATCGCCATCGAAATCGAAGAACCAGCTCTCCAGCAATTCCTTGGGCGGATCGAACATCGGCCGGGTGCCGAGATTGGCGACGCCGTCGAGCAGGCGGCCGTCGGCGAGTCGGCCGCGCACCGCATAAACGCCGAAGCGGGGGCGCAGATATTTGCCGAGCGCGACATTGGCGGTCGGGAAGCCGAGTTCGCGCCCCCTCTTGTCGCCATGCTCGACGACGCCCTCGATCGCGAACGGCCGGGTGAGCAGGCGCGTCGCCGCCTCGCAATCGCCGGCCTGGAGCGAGTCGCGGATGCGCGAGGAGGAAACCGCCTCGCCGCCGTCGCCGACCGGCGCCACCGCGTCGACCGAGAGCCGGTTGGCCTGGCCGAGCAGCTTCAGCACCTCGACATCGCCGCCGCGGCCCTTGCCGAAGGTGAAATCCTCGCCGGTGACGACTCCGGCGGCGCCGATCCGGCCGACCAGATAGTCGGAGACGAAATCGGGCGCGGTGACCGAGGCGAGCCCGGCGTCGAAATGGAAGACCAGCATCGCGTCCGCGCCGGCCGCGGCGAACAGCCGTTCGCGCTGATCGAGGCTGGTGAGGCGGAAAGGCGGAAGACCGGGCTTGAAGAAGCGCACCGGATGCGGATCGAAGGTCGCGACGAGCACCGGCCGCTCCTCGGCGCGGCCGCGCGACACCGCCCGGCCCACCACCGCTTGGTGGCCCTTGTGAAAGCCATCGAAATTGCCGAGCGCGACGATGCCCCCGCGATAAGCATCCGGAACCGCCGAGCCCCCGTCCAGGCGCTGCATGAGGGGGGTATAGGAAACAAGCCGCGCATGGACAACGCGCCACAACCGTCATGCTGAACTTGTTTCAGCATCCATCGTCGAACCTCTCGGCGGATGGAGAAATGGACCCTGAAACAAGTTCAGGGTGACGGCTGGTGCGGTGCCGGCGCTAGCAGCCGCGTTCCAGCCGGACGAAGCTGTGGCTGCCGCGCGCCTCGCGTGCCGCCTCGCGCCATCGCGCGGGGTCGAAAGCGGGCATGCGCGTGTCGCCCTCATGGTCGCCATGAACCTCAGTCAGCTCGACTGCGTCCGCGCGGGGCCCGAACAGGGCGAAGATGTCGGCACCGCCGATGACCGACACGGGCGAGTCGCCAGCCAGGGCCAGAGCCTCCTCGACCGAATGGGCCGTCTCGGCGCCCTCGGCCCGCCAGGCGCGGTCGCGGGTCAGAACGATATGGCGCCGCCCCGGCAGGAGGCCGGGCAGCCCTTCGAACGTCTTGCGGCCCATGATCATCACGCTGCCCATGGTGAGCGCCTTGAAGCGCCTCAGATCCTCGCCAATGTGCCAGGGGAGCGCTCCGTCTTTGCCGATCACGCCATTGTCGGCGCGGGCCACCACGAGGGTTACGATGCTCAAACCGCCACCTCGGCCTTGATGTGGGGATGGGGATCGTAGCCCGAAATCTCGAAATCCTCATAAGCGTAGCCGCCGATATCGTCCGGGCGGCGGAGCAGCTTGAGCGCGGGCAGCGGCCGTGGCTCGCGGGCGAGCTGCTCGCGGGCCTGGCCGAGATGGTTCGCGTAGAGGTGGCAATCGCCGCCGGTCCAGACGAAATGACCGGGCTCGAGCCCGCATTGCTGGGCGAGCATGTGGGTCAGGAGCGCGTAGCTGGCGATGTTGAAGGGGACGCCCAGGAAAGCGTCGGCGCTGCGCTGGTAGAGCTGGAGGCTGAGCCGGCCATCCGCGACATAGGTCTGGAAGAGGAGGTGGCAGGGCGGAAGCGCCATTCGGCCGAGATCGCCGGGATTCCAGGCGCTGACGATCTGCCGGCGCGAGCCGGGGTCGCGCCTGATCAGGTCGACGAGGTTCGCGATCTGATCGATCTCGCGGCCGTCGGGGGCCTCCCAGCGGCGCCATTGCTTGCCGTAGACGGGGCCGAGATCGCCCGCCTCGTCGGCCCATTCGTCCCAGATGCGGACCTTGTTGTCGCGAAGCCAGCCGACATTGGTGTCGCCGTTGAGGAACCACAGCAATTCGATCAGGATCGAGCGCAGATGCAGCTTCTTGGTGGTGAGCAAGGGGAAGCCCCGCGCGAGATCGAAGCGCATCTGGTGGCCGAACACCGACAGCGTGCCGACGCCGGTCCGGTCCTTCTGCTCGGCGCCTTCGTCGAGGATGCGCTGGAGGAGATCGAGATAGGGCTGCATGATTGCGGTCTATGGCGGCTCGCGAAGGCGGTTTCCAATCCAAAATGGACGCCGTTTCGGATCCGATTCGTCCCCCGCAGCGCCGACTGGGGTGGCAAAGGCGGCGAATGCCGATCGCCACCGCCCGCGACGCCGCCGATTTGCTCGCGCCCCTGTTCGCCGCGGCCGAAGGCGAAAAGCTCGTCATCCTCTATCTCGATTCGGCGCGCCGGATGATCGAGGTCGAGGAGCATCGCGCCGCCTTCGCCGACGAGGCCGCCTTGCCGTTGCGCGCGATCTTCGCGGCTGCGCTTCGCCACGACGCGGCCGGTTTGGTCATCGCGCACAACCATCCGAGCGGCAATCCCGAGCCGAGCCGCGCCGATATCGACGCGACTCGCCGGCTCGCCGCGCTCGCCGCGCCGCTCGGCATCCTGCTCCACGATCATCTGATCTTCGCCGGCGGCGATTGTCGCAGCTTCCGCGAGCTCGGCCTGCTCTAGAACCCCGGAAAAGCGCGGGGGGATGCGGCTACGGGTTGCAGTCGGGGATGTCGCCCGGCTCCGGGCGCGGCCCGCGCGCCTCGAACTGGGCGAAATAGGATTCGCTGTCGGGCAGGCGCTCGAACCGGGTGAGGCCGTAGCCGACCGCGGCGAACTCGCAGAGCAAAAGGCCGGGCGGCGTGCCGTGGCGCTCGGTCGGCCGATCGGCATCGACCACGATCACCCGGCCGTTGCGCTTGAGCGAAGGGCGCAGGTTCCACAGGAATTCGGAGGGGCGCGCGATCTCATGATACATGTGGATCATGAAGATGCGGTCGAACGAACTGGCCGGGAGCTGCGGATCGTTGGGCTGGCCCAGGCGGATCGCGACATTGTCGAGCCGTTCGCGCTGGACGCGCTGGGCGAGCGCGTTGATCGTCTCGGGTATGATGTCCTCGGCGAGCACCCGGCCCTTGGGCCCCACCATCGGCGACAGCCGAACGGTATAATAGCCTTCCCCGGCGCCGATATCGGCGACCGACATGAGCGGGCGGACCTCGGCGATCCGGGTCACCGTCTCGAACTCGCCGACGCCTTCGCGCGTATCCTCGTTGAGGTAGCGCGAGGAAACCGGCGCGACCGGCCGGTGCGGCTCGGGGAAAGGCGAGGGCTCCTCGCCGCGGCCGCAGGCGGCAAGCAGCAGCAGCAAGACGGGGAGCGCCGCCCTAGTCGACATCTTCGACAACGATTTTCTCGCCGGTGACGCGCTGCGACAGAGCGGCGGCCATGAAGCGATCGAGATCGCCGTCGAGCACATCCGACGGCGCGGTCGAGGTCACGCCGGTCCGCAAATCCTTCACCAGCTGATAGGGCTGGAGCACGTAGGAGCGGATCTGGTGGCCCCAGCCGATGTCGGTCTTGGCCGCGGCGGTGGCGCTGGCCTCGACCTCGCGCCGCTGAAGCTCGGCCTCGTAGAGCTTGGCGCGCAGCTGGTTATAGGCCTCGGCGCGATTCTTGTGCTGCGAGCGCTGGTTCTGGCACTGGACGACGATGCCGGTCGGCAGATGGGTGATGCGCACGGCGCTGTCGGTGGTGTTGACGTGCTGGCCGCCCGCCCCGCTCGCCCGATAGGTGTCGATCTTGAGCTCGGCCTCGTTGATCTCGATGTCGATATTCTCGTCGACCACCGGATAGACCCAGACGCTCGAGAAGCTGGTGTGGCGCCGCGCGTTCGAATCATAGGGGCTGATCCGCACCAGCCGGTGGACGCCGCTCTCGGTCTTGGCATAGCCATAGGCGTTCTCGCCCCTGATCATCAGGGTCGCGGACTTGATCCCGGCCTGCTCGCCGGCATGATAATCGACGATCTCGACCTTGTAGCCGCGCCGCTCGGCCCAGCGCGTATACATGCGCTGAAGCATCTCGGCCCAGTCCTGGCTCTCGGTGCCGCCGGCGCCGGCATTGACCTCGACATAGGTGTCGTTGGCGTCGGCCTCGCCGGCGAGCAAAGCGGCGACCTTGTCGCGCTCGGCGCGCTCGGCCATCTGCGCCAGCGAGGCGACCGCGTCGTCGACCAAAGCGGCGTCGCCTTCGGCTTCGGCCATCTCCATCAGCTCGACGATGTCGGCCAGCTCTTTCTGGGTCGAGCGGGTGGCGCCGATCGCCTCGTCGAGGCGGCGGCGCTCTCGCATCACCACCTGCGCCGCCTTGGGATCGTCCCAGAGCGTCGAATCCTCGACCTTCGCGTTGAGCTCCTCGAGCCGCTTCAGCGCCCGGTCCCAGTCGAGGAACCGGCGCAGGAGATCGAGGGCCGACCGGATCTGGTCGATGGAAGCTTGCGCTTCGGCGCGCATGTCTTGGGTCTCCAATTCCGTCACTCCAGCGAAAGCTGGAGTCCCACTGCCTGAAATCAGGAAGTGAGAGTCCGGCTTTCGCCGGAATGACGCGGTTTCCTGAGCGGTTAGTAGATGCCGCCCTCTCTTTGCAAGAAGTCGCTGTCTCGGCGATCGGCGGCGGCCGGCGCGGTCGGCCGGGCCTGACGGCGGGCATTGGGGTCCACCGCCTCGGTTTCGGCCGTGCGCCTCGGCTCGCTTTCCGGCTTGAACGCCTCCCAGATGACGCCGGCGCGGGGATCGCCGCCGGGCCAGATTCCGAACGCGCGGCGGCCGGAGCGGCGATCGATCGCGACCATCCGGATGCCCTGCGGCGCGCGGAAGGGGAGCACCGGCATCCCTTCGAAGGCGGTTCGCGCGAACTGGCGGAAGATCGGCGCCGCGACCGTGCCGCCCTGGGCATAGCCGCCAAGGCTGCGCGATTGCTGGTCGAAGCCGATATAGACGCCCGCGACGATCTCGGCCGATCCGCCGATGAACCATACGTTGCCCGGGCCGGTCGACGTGCCGGTCTTGCCGAACAGGGGCCGGCCGAGATCGCGAAGGATGGTCGCGGTGCCGCGTTGGACGACGCCTTCGAGCATGTGGACGACCTGGAAAGCGGTCATCGGATCGACCAGCTGGCGGGTGCGCAAGGGCGGCCGCGGCATCGGCCGGCCGTTCCAGTCGGGCGCGTTGCAGCCTTCGCAGGGCCGCGTGTCGGCGCGCCAGATCACCCGGCCGCGCCGGTCCTGGATATAGTCGATCAGGGTCGGGGTCAGCGCCCGGCCCTGATTGGCGAAGACGGCGAAGGCGTTGGTCATCTTGAGCACGGTCGAATCGCCGGCGCCCAACGAGATGGCGAGGAAGTTGCGATAATCGCCGACCCCCATCTGGCGCGCCAGCCGGGTCACCCGGTCCATGCCGACCTGGTTGGCCGCGCGCACCGTCATCAGGTTGCGCGACTGTTCGAGGCCCCAGCGCATCGTCTGCGGGCCGGCGCCGGCGCTGCCGCCGAAATTGCGGAAGCATTTCTGGCTGGGCGTGCCCTGATTGGCGCAGAACGGGCCGTCGATGATGATCGAGGCCGGGGTCATGCCGTTGTCGAGCGCGGCGGCGTAGACGATCGGCTTGAAGGTGGAGCCGGGCTGGCGGTTGGCCTGGGTGGCCCGGTTGAAATCGGCGCCGCGCACGTCGAAGCCGCCCTGCATGGCGAGGATGCGCCCGGTCGCCACCTCCTCGACCACCATCCCGCCCGAAACCTCGGGGATCGAGCGCAGCGCCCAATTCCCGCCCTCGCGCTCGACCGCGACGATCGCACCCGGGTGCAGGGCATCGAAGGCGGAGCCGCCGCCGCCGCGCCGCGGCATCGAGGCGAGCGAGGCGGGCATGGCGCCGGTGCTGCCGTCGACGAAGCCCAGGGTCGCGCTTCCGCCTTCCTTGGAAATGACCACCGCCGCGCGCCACGTGTCGTAGCCGGGCCCGAACGGGGCGATGGCGAGCTGGCCGCGCCAGTCGCCATTGACGTCGACATTGAGACCCGGGTCGCGCCAGCCGCGCCCGCGCTCGTAGCGGGTGAGGCCGTCGCGCAGGGCGGTTTCGGCGGCGCGCTGCATGGCGGGATTGTAGGAGGTGCGCACCCACAGGCCGCCGGCATAGACGCTGTTCGGCCCCGCCGCGGCGTCCTCGCCATAACGGCCGATCAGATTGCGGCGGACCTCCTCCATGGAATAGCCGCCGACATTGCGCACCGCCTCGCCGCCGGCGCGGGCCGTGCCGAGCGGGGCGCGCGCCGCCGCGTCGCGCTGGGCGCGGGTGATGAAGCCGTTGCGGGCCATTTCGCCGAGCACCCAGTTGCGCCGTTCGAGCGCCCGTTGCGTCCGGCGGACCGGATCGTAATTGGCCGGCGCCTTTGGGAGGACGGCGAGATAGGCGGACTCGGCCAGGGTCAGATCGGCGACGTCCTTGTTGAAATAGGCGCGCGCCGCCGCCTGCACGCCATAAGCGTTGCGGCCGAGGAAGATCTGGTTGAGGTAAAGTTCGAGGATCTGCTCCTTTTCGAGCGTCGCCTCGATCCTGCGGGCGAGGAAGGCCTCGCGAATCTTGCGGGTCACCGAATATTCGTCGCCGGTGAAGAAGATCTTGGCGACCTGCTGGGTGATGGTGGAGCCGCCACGCGCCCGCTCGCCGCTGCCCGATTTGGCGACATAGTCGACCACGGCGCCGAGCAGGCCCGGATAATCGAGTCCGCCATGCGAGAAGAAGGTGCGGTCCTCGGCGGCGAGGAAGGCGTTGATCAGCTGCGGCGGGAATTCGTCATAGGTGAGCTGAACGCGCCGTTCGCGGGCGAAGGCCTGGACCGGGGCGCCGTCGATGTCGCGGACATAGGTCGGCAGGACCGGCTCATATTGGAGCAGCGAATCGGTCGAGGGAAGGCCGCGGGCGAACAGGAACCAGAGGATGAAATAGACGAAGACGGGAAGCGACAGCAGCAGCGCCGCCGCCTTCACCAGCCGCCTCCTCCAGATTCGGCGGATGAAGCCGATGACTCGGTTCGACGCCGGCGGCGGCCCGGAATGGCGGCGGATGGTGATACGCTGGGCGGCTTGCTCGGCAGTCATCTGGCGCGGGTCTAGCCGATGGAACGGGCGGGGTGAAGGCGCTTCGGGTCTGATGCGTCGCCCGCTGGACCGCGATGATCGACTTGTGGCAAATCGGAGAGGAGGTGGAGACAATGCCCGTCGTGTTTCGCTGGAGCGGCTTCCGCTTTCGCCTTCTTCTCAGACGAGGGCGATCCGCGCGAGCCGGTCCATGTGCACGTGACGAAAGACGGTCACAGCGCCAGGTTCTGGCTTTATCCGGATGTCGCCCTCTCCTACAATTGCGGCTTCAACGGCCGCATCGTGGCATGGCGGGGATGCGGTCATGCTCCCCACCCGGCGGACACGTTACGGGTGATCCGCTCGGCGAGGTCGCTGATCGTGGAGGTTGATAGCGAAATAAGCGGCCAGCACGCGTTCTACGCGGGTGGGCTGGCATGGCCTCCCCATCATCGTCACGCTGAGGCGCGATATGGCAGCCTATCGATTAGATCGTCTTCATTGCCGACCGTTGTGAGACGCGTCACTTCATCTCGTCACCCGCCTCGCCCGATCATCCGCCGCGCGAAATGGGCCTCGATCGCCCTTTGCATGCCGGTCGCGATCTGTCGCCGTCCCTCGGGCGAGCCGATATAGGCGGCGTCGGTGGGGTTGGTGAGATAGCCCGATTCGAACAGGATGGACGGGATATCCGGCGCCTTCAGCACGATGAATGCGGCGAAGCGGTGCCAATCGGGCCGGAATGGGAAAACCGGCGCGGCCTCGCGGTAGAGCAGGCGCGCGAAATCGGCCGACACGTTCATGCTCTCGCGCTGGGCGAGGTCGATCAGGATCAGATTGACGTTGGCGTCGCCCGACAGCCGCGCGCCGGCGATTCGGCCGGCCGCGTTCTGGCCCTCGGCGAGCAGAGCGGCCTGCCGGTCGGACGCGACTTCGGAGAGGGTGTAGATGGTGGCGCCGCGGGCGCCGTCGTTGAGCGGCGCCGCGTCGGCGTGGATCGAGATGAACAGATCGGCATCGAGGCGCCGCGCGATCTGGTAGCGCGCGTCGAGGCCGAGATAGGTGTCGTTCTCGCGAGTCAAAGCGACGCGCACCCGCCCGGTCGCGGCGAGCGCGTCGCGGATGGCGAGGCCCAGAGCGAGGGTGACGTCCTTTTCGGGGTTGGCGGCGAAGGGCGAGGAGGCACCGGGGTCGCGGCCGCCATGACCGGGGTCGATCACCACCAAAGGCGGGTTGTCGCCGCGCGCGGCGGTGACCCGCGGCAGCGGGCCGAGCTCGTCCTCGCCCAGCGGCGCGAGCGGGATGGTAACTCCGCCTTCGGGCGCCCCGGCGGGACCCGCTCCGGGCACGAAGCCCGGCAGGAAGATCGCGAGCAGCAGCGGCAGCAGCCAGTTCATCGGCAGTGTTTGCAGCCTGGGGCGGCGTCCGGTCCAGCAAAATGCGCGTTTTTCGGGGGCGGAGCGGTTGCCGCTGGCGCTGCCGGGTGCTAGCTGACCCTATCGCGCCTTGCCTGGCGCGATTGGAATTTCGCCGGCGTGACAGGCCGGCACTCTAGGTTGACGCTGTATGTGGCATTTTTCCCCCGAGCTGACGCGCCGCCCATTGGGTGACGGCGTGCTCGGCGGGACGCCGGGGCCGGCTTTTGGGACCGGCCCTGCCCAGACGGCAGACGCGAACTTTTACCTATCAACCCGGACCTTCGACGCGCGTGCCCAGTACGCCGCGCGGCCGTCCATATTCGAGCGCGTCGCGCTCTTCGCCCACGGGGCCGTTCCGGCAAAATATTATTTTGACGGGAGCCCCAGGGCAGGAGCGCGCGCGTGGAGTGAACTTAATGACCATGCGCATGCTGATCGACGCGCGCCACCAGGAAGAGACCCGGGTGGCCGTGATCAAGGGAAATCGGATCGAGGAATTTGATTTCGAATCTGCCGAGCACAAGCAGCTCAAGGGGAATATCTATCTAGCCAAGGTTACGCGGGTCGAACCGTCGCTGCAGGCGGCGTTCGTCGATTATGGCGGCAACCGCCACGGCTTCCTGGCATTTTCCGAAATCCATCCCGATTATTACCAGATCCCCAAGGAGGACCGCGAGGCCCTGCTCCGGGAAGAGGCCGAGCACGCCGCCGAGGAAGAAAGGCTGCGCGCCGCCGAGCTGGACAATGAGGACCATCAGGGCTCGATCGTCGAGGTCGACGACGAGCCGATGTCCGCCGATCACGACGACGCCGATCACGACGACGCCGACGGCGACGAGGAGGACGGCGAGCCGATCCCGGCGGAGGAAGCCGACGGCGCCTCCGACGAGAGCGCCGCCGAGACGCTGCGCCGCAAGCGCCAGAATCTGCGCCGCCGCTACAAGATCCAGGACGTGATCCGCCGCCGCCAGGTGCTGCTCGTCCAGGTCGTCAAGGAGGAGCGCGGCAACAAGGGCGCGGCGCTCACCACCTATTTGAGCCTCGCCGGCCGCTATTGCGTGCTGATGCCCAATACCAGCCATGGCGGCGGCATCAGCCGCAAGAT
>Ga0190265_10000334_pt1 | contig 36691 bp, 31 predicted proteins | sample Popmic124T_FD_133135 | JGI IMG/M metagenome (GOLD analysis project Ga0190265, IMG submission 133135) | Populus adjacent soil microbial communities from riparian zone of Indian Creek, Utah, USA - 124 T | ecosystem: Environmental > Terrestrial > Soil > Riparian zone | place: USA: Utah | collected... | reverse complement strand
GACGGCGGCCGGCTCAACATCGGCGCCTGCTCCCTGGGCGGCGCCCAGCGCTGCCTCGACGAGGCCGTCTCCTACACCCGGGAGCGCAAGCAGTTCGGCCAGCCGATCGCCGATTTCCAGAACACCCAGTTCATGCTCGCCGACATGGAGACCGAGCTTCAGGCGGCGCGGATGCTGCTCTACGCGGCGGCGGTCAAGGTGACGGAGAACGCGCCCGACAAGACCAGGTTCGCCGCCATGGCCAAGCGCCTCGCGACCGATTCGGGCTCCTCGATCGTCGACCGCGCGCTCCAGCTCCACGGCGGCTACGGCTATCTCCAGGATTATCCGATCGAGCGCTTCTGGCGCGATCTGCGCGTCCATTCGATCCTCGAAGGCACCAACCAGGTGATGCGGATGATCGTCGGCCGCGAGCTGACCCGGCAGTGACTATCGCACTGCGCAGGCGGGAAAACCCTCTCCCTGGGAGAGAGGGTAGGGTGAGGGGTTCCGACCTCCTCGCGAACCCGCAAGCTCCGTACCCCCCCACCCTGCCCTCCCCCTATGGGGGAGGAGGTCTGGCATGACCAACACCGTCCTCGACCGCGTCGAAGGCCATGTCGGCCGCCTCAGCCTGAATCGCCCCAAGGCGATCCATGCGCTCGATCTCGACATGGTCCTCAAGATGACCGCGTCGTTGATCGAATGGCTTCACCTGCCCGAGGTCGAGGCGGTGCTGATCGACCATGAAGGCGGCCGCGGCTTCTGCGCCGGCGGCGACGTCGTCGCCATCGCGCGAAGCGCCAAGGGCACCGGCAAGGCGGCGCGCGATTTCTTCTTCAACGAATATCGCCTCAACCATTTGCTCTTCACCTATCCCAAGCCGACCTGCGTGTTCATGGACGGCGTGGTGATGGGCGGCGGCGTCGGCATCTCGCGGCCGTGCCAGTACAGGATCGCGACCGACCGCACCCTGTTCGCCATGCCGGAAACCTCGATCGGCCTGTTCCCCGACGTCGGCGGAGGCTGGCATTTGTCGCGCCTGCTCGGCCGCTTGCCGCAATTCCTCGCTCTGACCGGGGCCCGCCTCGACGGCGCCGAATGCTTCGCTCTGGGGCTCGCCACCCATTATGTCGCGCATGAGGATGTCGACCAGCTCAAGGCCGACATCGCCCGCGATCCCGACCGGATCGACGCTTATCTGGCCCACGCCCAGGCGGCGCCGCCGCCGGCGCGGATCAAGGCCAATCGCGACAAGATCTGCCGCCTGTTCGCGGCCGAGACGCTGGAGGGGATCATGGCGGACCTCGAAGCCGACGGCTCGGATTGGGCGCTGAAGGAACTCGCCACGCTGCGCACCAAATCCCCGACCGCCTGCAAGGTGTCGCTGCGGCTGCTCGACGAGGGCGCCAGGATGCGCGACTTCGCCGGAGAGATGGGGATGGAATATGCGTTGATGGCCCATGTCTCGCACCATCCCGATTTCGCCGAAGGGGTCCGCGCCCTGCTTGTCGACAAGGACAATCGCCCAGGCTGGCAGCCGCCCACGCCCGAGGAGGTGACGGAAGAGATGGTCGACGCCTTGTTCCAGCCGCTGCCGGCCGACGAAGCCTGGTCCCCCCTTCCCCTGGTGCGCAACCAATGATCTGCCCCCGCTCCCCGGCGAGCCCTCCCCGTTCCCCGGCGAAGGCCGGGGCCCAGTCTTGCGGCCGTGCCACTGGACCCCGGCCTTCGCCGGGGAACAAGAATAGGGCTGGAATCACAGGACCATCTCAATGACCGACAACCGCGTCTGGAAGCTCCCCGAAAGCGCTCCCGATCCGGCCGAGCTGGCGGCGGCGTGGAGCAAGATCGTCGAAAACGGCATCGCCGCGATGAAGGCCGGCGCCCGCGCCCCCGCCACCCTCGCCTTCGATCCGACCGCGCCGGCGCGCGCGATGGCCGATTTCACCGTCCAGCTCTGGTCGAACCCCTTGGGCCTCCTCCAGGCGAGCCAGGCCGCCGCCTCGGAATGGGCCGAATTGTGGGGCGCCGCCGCCCGCCGCGCCGCCGGCCAGCAGGTCGAGCCGGTGATCGCGCCAGCGCGCGGCGACCGCCGCTTCGGCGATTCCGCCTGGTCCGAGGATCCGGTGTTCGACTATCTCAAGCAGGCCTATCTGCTCGCCTCGCGCCAGGCGACCGAATTGGTCGACGAGGCGGTCGGCATCGACGAGGCAACCCGCACCCGCGCCCAATTCTTCACCCAGGCCTATTTGAACGCGCTGTCGCCGGCCAATTTCGCCTTCACCAACCCCGAGGCGATCCGCCGCGCGATCGACACCGGCTCGATCAGCCTCTTGTCCGGCCTCGCCAATTTGCTCGCCGACGCCGCCACCGACGCCAGGCTGCCGCAGCGCCGCGCCTCGGCCGAATTCGAGCTCGGCAGGGACATCGCCGCCACCCCGGGCAGCGTCGTCTTCCAGAACGAATTGATGCAGCTCATCCAATACGCGCCGGCGACCGAGACAGTCCACAAGCGGCCTCTGCTCTACGTGCCGCCGCTGGTGAACAAATATTATCTGCTCGACCTCAAGCCGCAATCCTCGCTGATCCGCTGGCTGGTCGGCGAGGGCCACACTTTGTTCGTCATCTCCTGGGTCAACCCGGGGCCGGAGCTCGCCGACAAGGGCATCGACGATTATCTCGACCTCGGCCCCGCCGCCGCGCTCGGCGCGATCGCGAAAGCGACCGGCGAGAAAGAGGTAGATCTGTTCGGCTTCTGCATGGGCGGCACCCTCGCCGCCATGGCCGCCGCCCGCGAAAAGAGTGACAGCCACGCTTTTCCGCGGATCGCCTCGCTGACCACGATCGGCTCGATGTTCGATTTCGCCAACATGGGCCAGTGGGCGACCTTCCGCGAGCCCAAGCAGCTCGAGGCGCTGGAGAAGCATCTCGAGGCCAAGGGCGTGATGGCCGCGCACGAGCTGCAGGCGCTCTTCTCCGTCGTTCGCGCCAACGACCTGATCTGGTCCTCGGTGGTCAGCCACTATCTGCTCGACAAAGAGGCGCCGCCCTCCGACATCCTCCACTGGTTCGCCGACGGCGCCCATATCCCCAGGGCCTTCCTGCTCGAATGGACGAAGCGCATCCTCGTCGACAACGCGCTGACCGAGCCCGGCGCGCTGGCGATCGCGGCGCCGGCGATGGTGATCTCGCTCAAGGACGACCATGTCTCCGCTTGGCAGGCCACCTATGACGGCACCAAATTGCTCGGCCCCGGCACCCGCTTCCTGCTCGGCGGCTCGGGCCACAATGCCGGCGTGATCAACCCGCCTTCGGCGAACAAGCACGGCTATTGGACCAACGAGGCGATGCCGGCGACGGCCGAGCAATGGCTGGAGACCGCCACCCGCCACGAAGGCTCGTGGTGGCCGGAATGGCAGGCCTGGCTGGTCCGCGACGGCGGCGAGCGCGTCAAGGCCCGCAAGCCCAGGAAGGAAATCGAGCCCGCGCCGGGCGGCTACGTGCGGATGCGCTGACCCCCTCCCGTCACCCCAGCGAAGGCTGGGGTCCATACGGAAGCGGGGCAGGAAAGACAGCAGGGATGCCAGCCTGCGCTGGCATAACGAAGGAAGAGAAATGGCCGATTACGAAACCATCCTGGTCGAGCGGCGCGATGCGGTGACGCTCGTCACACTCAACCGCCCGCAGGCGCTGAACGCGCTCAACTCGACCGTGCTCGCCGAGCTGATCGCCGCCTTCGCTGCTTACGATTCCGACGAGAGCCAGCGCTGCCTCGTCCTCACCGGCTCTGAAAAGGCCTTCGCCGCCGGCGCCGACATCAAGGAGATGGCGGATCAGGGCTTCGCCTCGATGTACGCCGCCAACTTCTTCCAGGGTTGGGAGAAGGTGACCGCGACCCGCAAGCCGTGGCTCGCCGCGGTCGCCGGCTATGCTTTGGGCGGCGGCTGCGAGGTGGCGATGATGGCCGATTTCATCATCGCCGCGGACAGCGCCAAATTCGGCCAGCCCGAGATCAAATTGGGAGTCACCCCGGGCATGGGCGGCTCGCAGCGCCTGACCCGGGCGGTCGGCAAGGCCAAGGCGATGGAGATGTGCCTGTCGGGCCGGATGATGGGCGCCGAGGAGGCCGAGCGCTCCGGCCTGGTGGCCAAGGTGGTTCCGGCCGCGGACCTGCTCGACGAGGCCTTGAAGACCGCCGCGGCGATCGCAAGCATGGCCCCGCTCGCCGCGATCGCCACCAAGGAGATGGTCAACGCCGCCTACGAGACCGGCCTCGCTTTGGGCATCATCTTCGAGCGCCGCCTGTTCCACGGCCTGTTCGGCACCGAGGACCAGAAGGAAGGCATGGCCGCCTTCGTCGAGAAACGGGCGGCGGATTGGAAGGGGAAATAGGCTACCAAATCCGTTCGTCCCGAGCATAGTCGAGGGGCGCTGGCACCGACTCATCACATACGCCCCTCGACTTCGCTCGGGATGAACGAGGGTTTGGGAGACAGGCACTATGGCACGAATCGCCTTCATCGGCCTCGGCAATATGGGCGGCGGCATGGCCGCGAACCTGGTCAAGGCGGGCCACGACGTCGTCGCCTTCGACCTCTCCGAAGACGCGCTGAAGCGGGCGGAGGGCCGCGGCTCGAAACGCGCCGCCTCCGCCGGGGAGGCGGTCGCGAACGCCGAAGCCGTCATCACCATGCTCCCCGCCGGCAGGCACGTCCGCGACGTCTACGAATCCTCGGTGATCGGCAAGGCCCCCGCCGCCGCCATCCTGATCGATTGCTCGACGATCGACGTCGCCACCGCGCGCGAGGAGATCGAGAAGGCGCGCGCGGCCGGCTATGAGATGGTCGACGCGCCGGTCTCGGGCGGCATCGCCGCCGCCGAGGCGGGCAGCCTGACCTTCATGGTCGGCGGCACGGACGAGGCCTTCGCCCGCGCTTCGCCGCTGCTGGAGGTGATGGGCAAGGCGGTGATCCACGCCGGCGCGCCCGGCGCCGGCCAGGCCGCCAAGATCTGCAACAACATGCTCCTGGGCGCCTCGATGGTCGCGACCTGCGAGGCGTTCGTCATGGCGGGCAAGCTCGGCCTCGATCTGCAGACCTTCTTCGACATCTCGTCCAAGGCGTCGGGCCAATGCTGGTCGATGACCTCATACTGCCCGGTCCCCGGCGTCGGCCCGGAGACCCCCGCCGACCGCGACTATGAGGGCGGCTTCGCGGCCGCTTTGATGCTCAAGGACCTTCGCCTCGCCATGGAAGCCGCCCAGAGCGTCGACGCCTATACCCCGATGGGCGCGGCGGCCGAGGAGCTCTACGCCCGCTTCGCCGACTTGGGCGGCGCCGGCAAGGACTTCTCCGCGATCATCAAGATGATCGACGACAGCTGGCCGGCGCCGGAGGTGGACCGCTCCGCATAAAGCCCTCCCCATCAAGGGGAGGGGCTTTTCACCGCTCCCACTCCACCTCATCCCTGACCATCCAGTGATGGTCCTCGACGATCGTCGAGCGCACCGCCCTTCCGGTCCGGTCCCGCGACGGCGCGAAGCGGAAGCGCTGCTCGATCAGCCGGCAGGTGACCTCGTCGAGCTCGGCGCTGGCGCTCGACCGGGTCACGACGCAGTCGCTGACCCGGCCGTCGGTCCCGACCCGGTAGCGCACCGACACGGTGCCGCCGATCCCGGCCTCGCCGGCCCAGCGCGGATAGTCGCGGTCGCTGATCCGCCCGCGCAGCCAGCGCGGCGGCGTGCCGCCGCCGGCGTCGTCGCCGTCGTCGCTGCCCCGGCCGGTCCCGGTGCCATTCCCCTCGCCGCCCCGGCCGGTCCCCGGGCCCGGCACGTCGGCGTTGCCCGCGGACCGATCGCTGCCCGGTCCCGGCACCGGCGCGGCGACGATCGGCGGCGGCAGTTTCAGCTGGACGAGCGGCACCGGCGCGACGATCTCGGTCGGCCGCGCCCTGAGGTTGGGCGGCGATCCGCCTTCCGGCCGCTCGCTCGCCGCCCGCCGCGGCACGACCCGCTCGGGCGGCGGCGGCGGAACGGGCGGCGGCGCGATCGCGAACACCCTGAGCCGGTCGCCGATCCCGGCCGGCATCTCCACCGCCAGCCCGGTGAGCAGGGCATAAGCGAACAGCAGCTGCAGCGCCGCCGTGCCGAGCGCCGCCTTGACCCGATCACCATGCCACGACTGAGCAACCATGACGGCCGCAGCTTATCCGCTCCCGGCGAAAAATCCACAGGAATCAAGCGGATGACCAAGGCAAGGGTAAGGAGGTTCGGTTCGCGCAGCCAGGGGACAGTCCCGTTTCAGGCGAGCACCGCCGCCACCGCTTTCTCCCACCCCGCGAGCCGCGCCCGCCGCACGTCCTCCGCCATCTTCGGCGCGAACCGCTTGACCGCGCCGCGCATCGCCGCCGCTTCCTCCAGCGAGCCGAACAGGCCGGCGCCGAGCCCGGCCAGCATCGCCGCGCCGAGCGCCGTCGTCTCGACGAAGTCCGGCCGCTCGACCGGAAGGCCGAGCACGTCCGCCAAGTCCTGGGCCAGCCAGTCGTTGGCCGCCATGCCGCCGTCGATCTTGAGGCACTCCCAGGCCGCGCCGTCGCCGGCGAAGGCGGCCATCAGGTCGCTGGTCTGGTGGGCCTGCGCCTCCAGCGCGGCGCGGAGGATATGGGCGCGCCCGGTGGCGAAGCTCAGCCCCGAGATGGCCGCCCGCGCCTCCGGCCGCCAGTGCGGCGCGCCCAGCCCGGCCAGCGCCGGCACGAGATGGACGCCGCCATTGTCGGGCACCGAGCGCGCCAGCTTTTCGCTCTCCGGCGACTCGGCGATCAGCCCGAGCGTGTCGCGCAGCCACTGGATCAGGCTGCCGGCGACGAACATCGAGCCCTCGAGCGCATAGGTCCTTTGCCCGCCGAGCTGCCAGGCGATCGTGGTCAGCAGCCGGTGGTGTGAACGCGGCGCGCTGCTGCCGGTATGGGTCAGCACGAAGGCGCCGGTGCCGTAGGTGCTCTTGGTCTCGCCGGGGTTGAGGCAGGCCTGGCCGATCGCGGCCGCCTGCTGGTCGCCGGCCATGCCGGTGATCGGGATCGCGGCGCCGAACAAAGCGGTGTCGCCATAAGGCCCCGCGCAATCGACGATCTCGGGCAAAGCGGAGCCGGGCGCGTCGAACAGGTCGAGCAGAGCATCGTCCCATTCCCCCCTGTGGATGTCCATCAAGGCGGTGCGCGAGGCGTTGGTCGCGTCGGAGACGTGCAGGCCGCCGGTGAGCTTATAGACCAGCCAGCTCTCGACCGTGCCGATGCAAAGGTCGCCGCCCGCCTCGGCGAGGGCCGGCACATGTGCCATCGCCCAGGCGATCTTGGAGCCCGAGAAATAGGGATCGAGCAGCAGCCCGGTCTTCGCCTGCACCTCGCCCTCATGCCCTTCGGCCTTGAGCACGGCGCAGAGGTCGGCGGTGCGCCGGTCCTGCCAGACGATCGCCGGGCCGAGCGGCTCCGCGGTCGAGCGCGACCAGAAGACGATCGTCTCGCGCTGGTTGGCGATGCCGATGCCGGCGATCCGCTCCGCCCCGCCGGCTTTCCCGACCATCGCCGCGGCGCAGGCGAGCGACGCCTCCCAGATTTCCGCCGCGCCATGCTCGACCCAGCCCGGCTTCGGATAATGCTGCGCCAGCTCGCGCTGCTCCACGCCCAGGCACGCCCCGTCGCCTGAGAACAGCATCGCCCGCACGCTCGTCGTGCCCGCGTCGATGACGAGGATGGTGTCGCCGCTCATCCGCTCTCCGTCACCCCGGCGGAGGCTGGGGTCCATGCCGCGTTGGTGACACGAAGGCCGCATGGATTCCAGCCTTCGCTGGAATGACGTGCCCCCTCGTCAGCCTTCGCTGAAATGACACCCTCTCCGTCATTCCGGCGAAAGCCGGAATCTCACTGCCTTTAAAGAAGCGGGATTGCCCCTTTCGCGGGAATGACGAAGCGGGGGGCCGCGGGATCCTCGACCCGCTTCCCGTCATCGCGGCGAAAGCGGGCCGGCTAGCGCGCCGCCCATTCCGCCTTCATCAGCTCCTTGAACGCGAGAAAATCCGCGTCCGAATTCGGGTTGAAATGGGCGATGCCGTTCTTGTCGAGATAGTCGAAATAGGGCCAGTGGGTGCGGTTGGAATCGGCGTAGAGATAGCATTGGATGGTGATGCAGGGCTCGGCCGGATTGTCGTTCTTGAGCCGGTGCACCTGATTGAGGCGCGCCGCAATCCAGGTGACGTCGCCCGCGACGAACACCTTCGTCCCGAATTCCTCGAGATGCTGCGGCGACAGCCAGGGGAACATATGCACAGTGATCTCGCCGTGCAGCACGCGGATCACCGCGTCGGAGCCGCCATGATTGTGGATCGGCGAATAATGGCCGCTCGGCCAGATCTCCATCACATAGGGGATGCCCGGCGATTCGCCCTGGTTGGTGCCGAGCGTGATCCGCAAATAGGTGGCGTCGATATTCTTGTCGCCGAACTCGCTCGCCTTGGAGACCAGGGTCTTCGCGCACCAGCCTTTGGGATCGGCGATGCTCGCCTTGATCGCCTCGGAGAAGTCCGGGAAATCGGGCGTGTCGAGGACGAAGGCGGCGCCGGCGACATTGCGATAGAGCTGCTGGCAGGTCGCGCTCAGATTCGCCGCGGAGGTGACTCGGCCGCGGGCGATGTCCTCCATCGTGATCGCGTCGTCGGGCACGACCCGAAGCGGCGGCTCGACCGTGACCGGGTCGCGCCAGATGTCGGCCTCGCCGATCGCGGCGTCGGTCGCCACCGCCTCGATGCCGGCGATCCAGGCGTAGGGATCGTCCTCGTGCTCCTTCACCGGCGGCAGCTGGTGGGCGGCGAGCATCGTCCCCAGCCGCATCTCGCCCTTGCCGTAGCGCAGCGCCCGATTGTGGCAATCGAAGCTGAACCAATAGGGGCAGTCGGTCGCGGGATCGAGGCCGACGCCGGGGAAGCGCGCCCGCTCCGCCCAGGCCTCGCCCTTGCGCTCGCGCAGCACCGCCGCCTCCTGCTCGATCCGCCACGCGAAATCGCCCGGCGCCCCGGCCAGCGCGCTGCGGGTGGCGACCTCGAACGGCCGGCTCTCGGCGATCGCGAAGGCCAAAGTGCCCTGCCCGCGCACGATCAGGCTGATCAGATGCTCCCCGCCCGGCGCCCCGGCGCCCGCCGGCGGCGGTTCGTAGCTGAGGTGGGCGGGAACGCCGGCAAGGTCTTCGTCGGAATGCGACATCGAATGGCTCTCCATATTGTCGAAGCCGAGGAGACACGCGGATCAATTCTTGGTCAAGCCAAGTATTCATGACGGATTGCTTGGCCCCAAAACCGTCATTCCCGCGAAAGCGGGAATCCAGGCGGCGTCGGTGCGGGATGCGGACTCAGTCTGGATTCCCGCTTTCGCGGGAATGACGTAGGGGAGGAGCCCATGGACTCCTTCGACCTGCTGATCGTCGGCGGCGGCATCAACGGCGCGGCGATCGCCCGCGACGCCGCCGGCCGCGGCCTCGACGTGCTCTTGGTCGAAAAGGACGATCTCGCCGCCCACACCAGCTCAGCCTCGTCGAAGCTGATCCATGGCGGCCTCAGATACCTCGAGCGCTATGAGTTCCGCCTGGTCCGCGAATCGCTCCACGAGCGCGCCATCCTGCTCGCCACCGCGCCCCATATCGTCAGGCCGCTCCGCTTCATCCTGCCCGATCCGCCCGGCGGCCGGCCGTGGTGGCTGATCCGCCTGGGCCTCTTCGCCTACGATCTCCTCGCCGGCCGCGGCGGCCTGCCGCGCTCGCGCGGCGTCGGCAGGGGCGACGCCGCGCTGCGCGCGCCGCTCAGGCCCGGCCACCGCCTCGCCACTTATTGGGACGCCTGGGCCGACGACGCTCGCCTCGTCGTCCTCAACGCGCTCGACGCCCATGAGCGCGGCGCCGAGATCGCCACCCGCACCGAATTGCTCTCCGCCCGCCGCGACGGCGAGGCGTGGACTGCGGAGCTATCCGGCGGCCGAACCGTCCGGGCGCGGATGATCGTCAATGCCGCTGGCCCCTGGGTCGCCGACGTGCTTGGCCAAAGGCTCGGCATCGAGAGCCGAAGCAGGGTCCGCCTCGTCAAGGGCAGCCACATCCTCGTCCCGCGCCTCTGGCAAGGCGACCACGCCTATATCCTTCAGCAGGAAGCGGACGGCCGAATCGTCTTCGCGCTTCCTTATGGCGATCACAGCCTGATCGGCACCACCGACGTGGCCGTAGCGCGGCCCGAGGAGGCGGTGATCGCGCCGGACGAGATCGCCTATCTCTGCGCCGCCGCCAACGCCTATTTTGTCGCGCAGACCGCGCCCGGCGACGTGATCTGGTCCTATTCGGGCGTCCGCTCGCTCTACGACGACGGCGCCGCCAGGCCCAAGGACGTCACCCGCGACTATCATCTCGAGCTCGATCCCGCCCCAGGCCCGAAACTGCTCTCCGTCTTCGGCGGCAAGCTCACCACCGCCCGCGCGCTGGCGCTCGAGGCGCTCGATTTGCTCGGCGTCGGCGGCCTCAGGTTCACCGCCGGCTCGACCCTGCCCGGCGGCAATGTCAGCGCCGCCTTCAACGCCTGGCTCGAAAGCCTCGCCGCCTGGCTGCCCGCGCCTTTGCTGGGCCGCCTCGCCGCGGCCTACGGCACCCGCCTCGAACGCCTGCTCGGCGGCGGCGCCTCGCTCGCGGACCTGGGCCGCCACTTCGGCGCGGGCCTCTACGAAAAGGAGGTGCGTTACCTGATCGACGTCGAGTTCGCCCGAACCGCCGACGACATCTTGTGGCGCAGGACCAAGCTCGGCCTTGCGATGACGAAGCAGGAGCAGAAGGCGCTGGCGGCGTGGCTGCACAAAGCCTCCCCTCGATGGGGGAGGGTTGGGTGGGAGTGAACGTTTCCACCAGCACTAAGCGAGTCTCGAATGTTCACCCCACTCCTTCTCCCTCCCCATCAAGGGGAGGGAGAAGGAGTGGGAACGGCGCCGCACCTTTCCCGTTCACTCCTCATGCCCAGCGCCCACGACGCCGCCACCCGCGCCGCCCCCGGCGACAGCGTGATCGGCTGGCGGCTCGACCGCGCCGAGCGCGCCGTCCTGCTCCGCCGCTTCCCGCCCAAATATCCCGACGCCGTCGCCGACCATGTCACCCTTCAATCCAAAGTCGCCGCCGACGCCCCGCTGCCGGAGGAGACCGAGGCCGAGATCGTCGGCCGCGCCGACGACGGTTTGGGCGTCGAGGCTTTGGTCGTCCGCCTCGCCGGCGCCACCGCCCGCCCCGACGGCTCGACCTTCCATATCACCTGGTCGCTCGAAGAAGGCCGCCGCGCCCGCGAAAGCAACGCCGTCATCGCAACCCACGGCTGGACCCCATTCGCCGAGCCCCTGCCGCTCACCCTCGCCCCGGCGCGCTGGCCCTGAACAAGGGGGGACAGTCCCCCCTTTCGCGACCGCCGGAAAGATGGGGACTGTCCCCTGTTCGGGGACTGTCCCCTGCTTGCGGCGCAGACCGTGGAGAGGACAGTCTCCGTTCATGAAAAAAGGGGGCCGCCCGCGGGCAGCCCCCTCTCCGTCCGTCTCCGCCGGCTCAGGCGATGATGATGTTGCTTCCGACGCCGCCGTCGAGGATGTCGAGCCCCGGCCCGCCGATCAGCACGTCGTCGCCGATCCCGCCGAGCAGCACGTCGTTGCCGTTGCCGCCGAGCAGCACGTCGTCGCCGTCGCCGCCGTCGGCGGTGAAGGCCAGGCCGACGTCGAGCCCCGACGCCTCGACGACGTCGTCGCCGCCGAGCGCGTTGACGATCAGCCGGTCGAGCGAGTCGAAGCCGCTGATCTCAATCACCGCCGACAGGCCGAACACCCGGACGATGCCGTCGTCGCCGGTGATCACCTGGATGACGTCATCGCCGCCGGTGCCGTTCAGGATCACTTTGTCGGGCTGGCCGTCGGCGCCGCCGAGGTTGAGCTTGATCACCGAAGCGTCGGTGCCGGAAAGGTCGCCGATCGCGATCGTGTCGGCGCCGCCGAGGGCGTTATAGGCGATCTCCTCGACGTCGTTCAGGTCCATGACGACGTTGGCGACGTTGCGGGTGAAGACGACGCGGTCGCCATTGGCGCCGATGTCGATGATCTCGCCGACATTGGCGCCGTTGAAGACCAGGCTGTCATAACCGTCCTGGCCCTCGACAATGTCGTTGTCGTCGCCCGGGTTCCAGACGAACATGTCGTCACCGGCGCCCATCAAGGCGAGGTCGTCGCCGTCGCCGCCGATGACGAGGTCGTCGCCTTCCGAGCCGATCAGCACGTCGTTGCCGAGCCCGCCGTTCATCGTCAGCTTGATGCCGTCCGCCTCGAGGCTCGAGGCGTCGATCACGTCGTCGCCGCCGAGGCCGTTGACGGTGAGGCGGTCATTGGCCTGCTCCTGGTGGAAGATGCCGATCTCGGCGGCGAGCCCGTAGACATTGACGCCGCCGGAATCGCCAGTGATGTCGATCACGTCGGCCGCGTTGGTTCCGGAGACGGTGACCGTGTCGGCCGCGCTGTCGCCGCCGCCGTTCGGGCCGCGCAGGTCGATGCCGATCTGGGCGGCGCCGGTGCCGCTGAGGTCGCCGATCACGATATTGTCCGCGCCGGCGAGCGCGCGATATTCGATCCGCTCGACGTCGTTCATGTCCATCGTCACGTTGGCGACGTCGCGAAGCAACAGCGCCCGGCCGCCATTGGCGAGGATGTTGATGTTCTCCGACGCGTTGGAGCCGAAGAAGAGGAGCTGGTCCTCGTCTGCGCCGCCCTCGATCACGTCGTTGCCGTCGCCCGGATCCCACTGGAAGACGTCGTCGCCGGCGCCGAGCAGGGCAAGGTCGTTGCCGTTGTCGCCGAACACGAAGTCGTCGCCGTCGCCGCCGAGGATCGTATCGGCGCCCTGGCCGCCGAGGATCGTGTCGTCGCCGGTGCCGCCGTCGAGAATCAGCTTGCCGACTCCCGCCGGAAGCGTGGTCGCGGTGATTCCGTCATTGCCACCGAGGCCGTTGATCACGAGCGTGTCGTTGGCGCCTTCGGAATGGGCGATGTTGACCTGAGCGGCGAGGCCCAGGACGGCGAGGCTCGCGCCGCTGCCGAAGACGTCGACGATGTCGTCGCCATTGGTGGCGTTGACCGTCACCGTGTCGGCCGCGGCGTCGCCCGTAGTCCCGCCGATCGTTCCGGCGAGATCGATCGCGACCTTGGTCACGTCGGTGCCGGAAAGGTCGTTGACGACGATATTGTCGGCGCCGCCGAGCGCGGCGATGTCGAGAGTCTCGACGTCGTTCAGGTCCATGACGATGTTGCCGACGTTGCGGGTGAAGAGCACGCGCGGGCCGTTGGCCGAGGCGGTCATGATCTCGCTCGCCGCCGAGCTGTTGAACAGCAGCGTGTCGCTGCCGTCCTGGCCTTCGACGACGTCGTTGCCGTCGCCCGGATCCCACTGGAAGACGTCATTGCCGGCGCCGAGCAAAGCGGTGTCGTTGCCCTGCTGGCCGTCGATGAAGTCGTCGCCGTCGCCGCCGATCAGCAGGTCCTGGCCGTTCGAGCCGAGGATGGTGTCGTTGCCGGTGCCGCCGTCGACGGTGACTCCGATCAAGGCGGCGAGGTTGCCGGTAGCGCTGAACCTGTCGTCGCCGCCATTCATGTTGACGACGATCTTCTCCATCGTGCCCATGTCGAGCGCGAACGGCGCCGGATCAGTGCGGTCGAAGCGCACCCGCGTGCCGTTGGCGGTGAGGGTTAAGATTTCCGCGCCGTTGCCGCCATTGACCTCGGTCGTGTCGAGGCCGGCGCCGCCCTCATAGAGGTCGGTGTCGTCGCCCGGGTTCCAGATGAAGCGGTCGTCGCCGGCCTGGCCGAACACCTGGTCGTCGGCGTCGCCGCCGGTCAGTGTGTCGTTGCCGGCGCCGCCGAACAGGAAGTCGAAGCCGCCCTTGCCGAGCAGCACGTCGTCGCCGGCCTCGCCGAACAGCTGGTCGCCGCCCGATCCGCCGGTGAGATGGTCGTTGCCGGCGCCGCCGAACATGTTGGCTCGGGGCAACGCGCCCTGCGTCTCGTTGAGGGCCAGCACGTCGTTGCCGCCGAGGCCATAGACCTGGATCAAACTCGTATTGGCGACGGTCGCGGTGCCGCCGGTGACGGGGACGGCGCCGCCATTGACCAGGATCTTGCCGGCCGCATCGCGGCTGACCGCGATATTGTTGCCGAGATTGTCGCCGAACACGGACAGGTTGCCGCGGAAGAAAGGCGCGGTCACCGCGGCGATGGTCGGGCCGCCGGCGAGGAACGCGTCGAAGTCGGGGGCCGGAGCGGCCTGCTTCTTGGTCTTGATGCTCATCTCGAAAAATCTCCTCTGCACGCCGCGGGGGTGCGACGAAGCGAGGCGATTTGGCGGTGAACCGTTGCAGGGAGATGCCGCGGGATGCGGAAAAGTGTGTCGATTGTGTCAGCCGCAGGGAACCGCGGCGGCGCCGCCTAGGCGCTATCGCGCGGGCGGTTGCGGAAGGCCTTCACGACATCCTTCGCCGAGCGGATGTTGTAGGCGATCTTGCCGGACCGGGCGTGGGCCTCGTCCGGCGGCGCGGCGCGCGAGAACTTCACGCTCGGCAGGGAGTCGAGCGACCATTTCTTGCGCGGCGGCGGCGGAGCTTCAGATTTCATCGTTTCTTCCCGAGAATGCGCCCTGGTTGGCGAGCCATTCCAAGCCTTCCCTATAGCGAAGGTAGACGTTCCTGCCAACGGCAAGGATCGGCGGGTCGCCGGCCGACGGCGTGTCGGGGAGCTCGCCCGATTCCTCGTTATAGACCACGAGCAGGCCCGGTTCGCTGGTCACTGCGCGCACCACGATCCGCTTGATGATCGTCTCCTCTTCCCCGCCGGCGGGCTCGCGGATGGGCTGCGAGGGATCGACGGAATCGAGCTCGCTCAACAATCCCTGGTCGAAGCGGAGCGCCGTCAGCCCCGCGAACAAAGTCCAGCGGGGCGCCGGCTCGGAGCCGTCCGGCGGATTCAGGCCGGCCAGCACGAGCCGGCTCCAGTCGACGATCGTCATCTCGCTGAGATCGGCTCGGAACAGCGCGCCGGGCTGCTCGCCACGTGCCGCCAGCAGCAGGTCGCGATAATCGGCCGCCGGGATCCGCGCTTGCCCGCGCTCCAGAAGGCCGAGCACATGTCCGCGCCAGGCGCTCCACAGCGCGGCGCGGGCGTCGGCGTCGATCGCGAGCGGCGTGCTCGTCGGCTTCGCCGTGTCCCAGTACCACTCGGAAAAGGCGAGGATCGCGGCGGGGCTGCCGTCCAGCCGGGGATCACTCTCGAGCCAGTCGGCCCCTGCCGGTTTCGCGATCGAGGAACCCTCGCGGACGAAATGGCGCGCGATAGAGTCGAGAGTCTGCGACGGCGAGCCCGATCCTGCACCGTCGTGCCGGGCATGAGCGAGGAGAACCAGCGCCTGGCGCGCGGCGGCGTCGCGTGCGCCGAACGCATCCTTGACCGCCCGGCCGAAATCCTCAGCCTGGCGCACGGCCGAGGTCCGCTTCCCCGTCTCGAGCCCCAGCTCGGCACTGGTCTGGGACGAAGCCAGCAGGCTGTCCTGGATCGTCGCCGGCACGATACGGTTCCGCGCCAGGTCGCCGAGCGACAGGCCGGTGGCCGCGAGCAGCGCCCGGATCGCATCGAACCTCTCGATCTGGATGGCCAGGGCATCCCGCCGGCCCTGATCGAGATCGGTGACCCTCGCGCCCTCGTCGATATCGTAGGAGAATTCGTCGAGACAGAAGCGGTATAGCCCATCCTCTTCCCGCCCGAGCAGGCCGGTCCTCTCGGTCAGGACGATCTCGTCGCGGCGCCACTCGTCCGCACCGCGGGTGTGAATGGTCGCGGCAAGCGCCGCGAAATCGCACAGGCTGTCTGCGAGCTGCTTGGTCATTTCCTCGAGCAGGTCGAGATCGTCGTCCGGTATTGACGGTTCGCGGTCCGAATCCTGATCTCCGCCGGCCCGATTCTGCGGCGCCGGCGGTGCGCCTTCCGCCGCGGGTGCGCCTTCCGCCGGGGCTGCGGCCTGCGCAGGCGGTGCGTCTTGCGCCGGGGATGCGGCTTGCGCCGCGGCTGCGCCTTGCGCTGGCGGTGCGCCTTGGGCCTGGGCTGCGCCCTGCACCGCGGCCGCCTGGCCGGTGGCCCCGGCCTCTTCCACCCCGCTTTGGGCGGCCTGGCTGGCAGGCGCCTCCGCTGCCCCGGAGGCGGGCGAGACGACGACAGTGCGTTCCCTCAACCGCTTCTCGAGATAGGTCTTGAGGGCGGTGCGACGGATGTCCACCGCGTTCTTGGGCACGGTCTCCCACTGCCTGGGAATATAATAGAGCGCATCGACCGCCAGCTGGGCGAAGGCCGGCTCGGCGGCGACCTTCTTCGCCACCTTCTCGCCGCGCAGCACTTCGTCGATCGCCAGCTGAATCGTGGCGGCGAGCCGGTATTGGCCGGGGAGCTGGAGCTCGTCCTCGCCGCAGGTGAGGAAATCGTCGGGATTGACGAGGTCGGCGACCTTGCGCGCGACGTCGGAGAAGTTGAGCCGCGAGCGGAAGATGACGGCGAGCGCGAACACTGCGATCGGCAGCTTCGAGCCGTCGTGGCTCGCCGGCTCGGGGCCGACCAGCCCGACCAGATAATCGAACAGGTCGGCGGACTGATTCACGACCAACACCCGCTGGCTGAAATAGGTGTGCTCGGTGGGATAGGGCTCGTCGCGAAGTTTCTGCTCTATCTGCTCGAAATAGCCCCGATCGGTGAGGAAGCAGAAGAAGCCGTAGTCGGAGACGAGGTGTTTCAGGCGGTTGATGATCTGCTTGATCGTCAAATCCGGCCTGCCGAGCTTGTCGAGCTCGTCGATCACGAACACCGGCGCGAGACCCGCGTCGCGGATCCGGTCCATGACCAGCGGCAAGTCGCGGTCGAGCGTCTGGATCGAGCGGTCGCTGAGGAACTGATAGTCGGCCGATCGCTCGCTCTTGCGGGTACGCGAGCCCGAAATGTTGAGCACGAGGGTACTGGTCAGCCAGACCAGTAGGCCCGCCCCGATGCCCTCGGCAGCGCCGCTCCCGGCGCCGACCGCGCCGCCGGCGAGCGTGCCGGCACCGATCGTGGTCACGCGGTTGAGCAGGTCCTTGACGTCGAGCCGGTATTCCGACTTCTCCTCGCGGTCGGCCGTCTCGACGCTTTTCACCGAGTAGGTGACATTGCCCGAGCAGACCTGGAATGCCTGCGCGGCCGTCGCGACCGCGACGATCTCGCGCATTCCCTGGTCGAAGATGAACTTGTCGAGGAAGGTCTGATCGGTACGCGGCGGCCAGAGCACGCCGCGGTCGAGCCGGCCGATCGCGCTCCAATAACGCCGCAGCGTGCCGGGATCCGGACCGCCGTCGAGATCGAGCGCCAGCTGTTTCGCCATCTCCAGCCGTTCGGCCCGCCATTGCGGCGCGCCGGTGCCGGCATGGACCGCAAAGCCCTCGCTCACCTCCTGGGCGAGCGCGCGATAAAGGGCGATGGTGATGTGGACGAGGGCGTTCTCAACCTGGCTCTCGTGCGGCTGGGCCGGCGCGGCCGCAGTCGATGCGGGCGGTGGCGGCGGAGGAGGCGGAGGGGGCGGGGCAGGCGTTGCCGTGCCCGTCTGCCCCCGGGCGGCCGCGGCCTGCGCCTGTTGCGCGATGCGGCTCTGCGCGGCGGCGGCGGCCGCCTCCGCCGCCTCCTTGCGCGGCAGCTCGGCGATCAGGCTATGGCCGACCAGCTTCACCAGCAGCGGCCGCTGCATCCGGCCGCGCCGGCCGATCGGGGGCGCGTCGACATTGACCGAATCCTGCAGCATCCGGCGGCGCAGCTTGCGGATCGCCTGCACCACGGTCGATGTCTTGCCGGCGCCGCGGTGGCCCGCGATCAGGAAGGAGCGGCCCGCCACCTCCTCGAGGACATAGCGCTCGAGGTCGCGGACGAGCAGCTCGTAGGCGCGCGTTTCAGCGAAGTCGGGCTCGCCCGGAAGCACCCAGCTGCCGATCGGCTGAAGTGTGGTCCAACCGTCGGCGACTCGGAGCGGCATCAGCGGCGTCCCGGCGGCGCGGCGGCGTCCGGGGCTGTCGCTGGGGCGAGGCTGTTGACGTCGGGCACGGATGCCCGGTTCGGCAGCGACGGCGTGGTCGCGCTGTTGTTCGCGACATTGGCCGAATTGTTCGCGACATTGGCCGAGCCATTGGTCGAAGTGTTGCTCGGGCCATCCTTGCCCTCCCCCTCGCCGCGTTCGACGAGGGTCATCAGCCCGATAGTGGCGGCGAGGAATGCCAGCCCGATCAGTATCGCCACGGCCGGCGACGACAGCCGCCAGCCGCCCAGTCCGCCGCCGAGCCCGCCCCAATGGCTGGTGACCTCGATGGCGTGACCGCGCGCGAGCGCCTCGAGGGCGTAGCTCGCCGCGAGCAGGGTCGCGGTGATGAAGACGAGCAGCAGGGCCGCGACTTCCGGCCGAATCGATCCGGTTCCCCAGGCGAGCGCCAGCAGCACCGAGGATGCGGCGATGGTGAGGAAGAGCACGGGGCCGAGCTGCGTCGCGACGCTGCGTTGCTGGCTGGAAAAATACAGGCCCGCCGCCGATGGCGGCGACCAGGCTCGCACAAGCAATGCGACGACTCCGGCAAGGGCGAGGCCGATCAGCGGCAGCAAGGCGGCCGGAATGGCGAGGGTCCGGCCGCCGATATCGATGTCGATCGGGTCCGCCAGAAGGACGAGCCACCAGAAAAAGAGAAGCGCAGCCGCGATCAGCGCAGCCGCGGTCGCCGCCGCTATTTGCCGGACACGCCCCATGACTGTCCTCCCCTGCGCGGCACTTTATTACAATTGGCGGATCGGCGCGAGTCTGATCGGAGTCGGGGCCGTGCGCTCTATGCTAGCGCAGCCTGGCGATGCTGAGCCCGTCCGCCTTGGCGCGGTCGCGGATCGATTCCTCGCTCCGCGTCATCGCCTTGGAGATCGCCTTCAGCGCCATGCCCTTTTTGGCGAGCGCGTGGAGCTTTTGGATCTCGTCGCTGGTCCAGGCCTGCCGGTGCCGCTCGAACCGCTCCGCCATCCCCGACTCCTCCAACGAAAAGGGCCGCCGAAGCGACCCCTTCCCTTATCTCTTCCATCCGGCCGAAAGTACCACTTTCGGCCGAAGCCTCAGGCGGCGGCCAGCTCGTCCTCGTCCTGGCCCATCACCGGGCCCGAATCCTGGCCCTTGGCGGCGGGGTCGCGGTCGACCAGCTCGATGATGCCGAGCGGCGCCGCGTCGGAGGCGCGGATGCCGCACTTGATGATCCGGGTATAGCCGCCGGCGCGCTCCTGGTAGCGCTTGGCGAGCACGTCGAACAATTTGACCAGCTGGGTATCGTCGAGCAGCCGCGCATGGGCGAGGCGGCGGTTGGAGAGGCCGCCTTTCTTGGCCAAAGTGATCAGCTTCTCGACATAGGGCCGGAGCTCCTTCGCCTTGGGAAGCGTGGTCGTGATCTGCTCGTGCTTGATGAGCGCGGCGGCCATGTTGCGGAACATGGCGAGGCGGTGGCTGGAGGTGCGGCCGAGCTTGCGGCCGCCGACGCGATGGCGCATGGACTTCTTCCTTCGTTCGTCCGGAAGCCGTGTCAGGCACTTCCGGCCAGGCGGTGAAAAAGGGCACCGCCCATACCCTGAGGGGCAAAACCGCTCATCCTGAGTGGGGACTGACCCCGGACTTGATCCGGGGGAAGGCCCGTATCGAAGGACCCAGACCCCGAAACAAAAGAACGGGCCAACGGCCCGCCTCGTGCGCCGCCCAAAGCCGATGCGCGCCGAAAAGTCAAGCTTCGCGGCGGTTGACAACGGCTCACCCTGCGCTTCCTCCCGGCGGCGGACCCGCCGACCGCGGCTGAAGGCGGCGCCGTGACCTGGCTGCTGCCGCGCTGACCGGGTTGAAACCTTCCCCGGCGCGGCGGGTTTAACATAGAGCAGGACGCCACGGCCTAGGCGACGCGCGCGTCCGGCCGGGGTGGGGCGGCCGCGGCCGTCCCGCCCTACCGGCCCCGGGCGACCCTTCCCATTCTCAGAGCATCCGGATGCAGGGCCCGTCGCGCCGCGGCCCAGCATCAGCTCGGTCAGCGCCGATCATCGCGTCCAGGCCGGGAAGCGAAAAGTTGAACGGAAGAAGAACAGATTGATCCGATTCGGCGCCGCGCGGGGAGCCGAACAGCTAAGCGGCTGACTGTCCGAGGTCCGATATGGAGGGATGCCGACGCCCAGCCCGCCTTATGAACCATCCCCGTTCTCGCTCGTTATGCGCAAGTCCCTCGAAAACAAGGAATGTGCTCATGCTCAACGACCATGACATCGACGTGCTCAATTCGCTCATCACCACCACGATCGACAGCGCCAACGGCTTCGAGCGGTCGGCCGAGGATGCGGATTCGGGGCGGTTCGCCGCCATGTTCCGCGATTTCGGCACCGAGCGGCGCCAGGTCGTCGCCCGGCTCCAGGAGACGGTGCGGTCGCTCGGCGGCACGCCCGCTGACGACGGCTCGCTGAAGGGCGACCTCCACCGCCGCTGGGTCGATCTGCGCGCCGCATTGACCGGCGGCGGCGGCGACAAGGCGATCATCGAGGAGGTCGAGCGCGGCGAGGATTACCTCAAGGGCAAATATGACGCGGCTTTGGCCGACACCGAGCTGACCCCCGCGGCGCAGACCGCGATCCGCGAAGCCTACGCCTCGGTCCGCGCCGGCCACGACACGGCAAGCGCGCTCAAGCACCGCATGGAAAGCGCCTCGGCGTAACGCCGCGGCGACCTCAGCGCGATACGGAAAGGGCCTCCCGCGCGGAGGCCCTTTCTTCGTCGGGGGCAGTCACTTGGGACAGTCACCGGTGACTGCCCAGTGACTTAGTCCTGTGCGCTCATCGCCAGCTCCTAGCATAATTGCGAAAATCGACTATTCGGAAATGTCATATTTCGCTAAACGATGAAGATGACCGTCGATAGAGAAGATTCGCATCCAGTCGGCCTTTTCGAGATCAGCCGTGTTCTTGAGGAAACGGCACGGCTGGTCCGGGAGCATCCGGCCGCGACGGACGAGTTGGCGCTCCGATCCGACCGCTTTACGCCGGATGCGGCAGCGGCACGGCGGGTCCGCGTCATCCTGGCGCTTCGCCGTTTGCGCCGCCAATATGTCGGATTGGAAGCCAGCGATGCCGCCTGGACGCTGATGCTCGAACTCTATGCCGCTCACCTCGAGGGGCGCCGGCTTCATCAGCGTGCATTGGCCGTGGCGGCGCGATGCCCGAGACGACGGCATTGCACGCGACGAGACGCTTGCTGCAGGCCGGCATCGTCCGCAGCGCCGGCGATCCCGCCGATAAGAGACTTCTCATCCTGGGCCTCTCCGATCTCGCCGCAAGGCGCATCAAGGCCTACCTGACGGAAACCGAGATCATGGCGGCGCACGCGATTTGAAACCGTCTCCGAAAATAATGACAATTTCGAATAGTCCGCCTCTGCGCCTATCGCGACCCCCATGGCGGGCGAGGAACGGGAGCGGATGGCGCTGCGGCTTCGCGAGTTGCTCGCGGAGGTGCGCGACGAGAAGGGCCTGACCCAAGCCGACCTCGCCAAGGCCCTCGGCCGCACCCAGACCTTCGTCTCCAATTACGAGCGCGGCGAGCGCCGCGTCGGTCTGGTCGATTTCGTGCTGATCGCGCGGGCGCTGGGGGTGGAGCCGACGGAGTTGCTGCGGCGGTTGGATTGAGGTTCGCAAGAATGAGGTGACAGGTACGCACCTGTCACCAGCAGCTTGAGCCTGAGCGCTGCCTTGGCGGACAGTCGAAGGGACTTCGGTCTCGGCGGCGCGACCCGACCCTAGGGCAAGTCGGTATATTGGTCGGTTCTTTGCATCACGTCGGGTATGGTTTCATATGCAAAGCTGCGGGCGTCACGCAATATTCTGATGTCGAGATCGGGATAGCGCGAGATGTTCTCGATAACGTCCTCGAGAAGCTCGTAGCAAAGGGTCATAACCATCGTTCCCGCCTCCTCCGATACATAGGCGTTGGCGATGCCGGCTCCGCAATATTTGACGCGGGTGACGAGGCCCGGATTGCCGGTACCGATCCATCTTTCCTGTTGCAAATATGCGACAAGGACGCCGTGACCGGCAAGCGTACCTTCCGTCTCTGGTGCGCTGCCGACAAAGAGCGCCCATGCGGCAGCGGTTTCCGGCCGTTCATATTCGAAGCGAAACCGCCCCGCCTGCCGGTTGATTTCGGAGGTGGTGAGGCCGTCATAGTCTCTCAGCACGAGGCGCAGCCGCTCATCGTTGGAAAGCCGGTCGAGCATGTGGCTGCGAAACGCGCTCAGCCGGGCGACGCAACCGGCGAGCCAGCCCGGGTCCCGCGGGTTCTGCGCCAGGATGGTGCGGGCCGCCGCCTGTTCCGCCCAGGCGAGCTCGAGCCAGCGCGCCTGCGAGAGCCCGCCGACCATCGGCCGGCTCCTGAGCCACGGCACAAGGCCGCTGCCCCACCCATCGATCGCGGCGGCCTCTTCGAACGGATCCGATCGTGCGACCACGGCCAGATGCGCATCGAAATGGCACTGATAATCGTTCTGCCGACGGCTGGCCCCCGCCGCCTCGCCTCCGCCGAGATGCGCTTCGGGCGGGACATGGCCGAGAAACACCTTCATCGCCTCGATTTCGGCGGCAATCCAGGCAATGCCGGAGGGCTGGAATTGGGACGTCCGGAAAGCCAAGTTCACGGCGAACGCATCCGCGAATTCTTCTGCCCCGAAGCCGCTCGGCCGGCCGTGGATTCGCTCGAACTCGTGGCCGAGCTCATGTGCGACGATGAGATGGATCGGTCCGGTCAACGCCAAGTACTTCTTTCGCATCGGGACATCGAGCGTTTGATAGACCCGCAGGCCGTAGCGACGGTCCTCGGGATATTGCTCGCCTCCCGCGCCGAGCAGAATCTCCGAGCCTCCGCCTACCTGCCCGCCCCGCTCCGGCTGGGGCTGGCAGGAATTTGAAGCGGTGGACGCCGAAGCGACGAATGACAGCGCCGCCAGCAAGCGCCACAGCGTCCCCAGCTTTTCTATCACGGCCTTCTCCTATGGGTCTCGATCTCGCTCAGCAGGGCAACCTCAACCCCCACACGCCCGTCTCTCGGATGGTGATGCGCTGGGTGAAACAGAGGCTGTTTCCCCGCCGCGCTCTGATGGTGATCGGGCGCCCGGCCCGGATAAGCAGACGGAAATGGGCGCGGCCCTGCCTGAAGCGCAGGCTGCGCTCGCCGGTCGGATAGGCAAGGTAGACCATCGTCTCGGGCGAGCGCCGATCAACGATGACGTAGGCGATGCGGGCGCTGGTGAAGAGGCTGCCGAGGACACGCTCCTCATCGGCAAGCTCACGCCGGTGCTCGTTGGCCGTCCCGAGGTAACGCAGGGCCACCGGCGCCTGGGCGCTCGCTGCCGAGGCGACGAGGAGGGCCAGGAGTCCAGCGGCCCTGCCGGTCATGGCTCATCTCCTTGCAGCGGATCGGTGATGACACAGGCGATCGCTGCCGTGGCCGCGAACAGGAAGCCGGCGGCCGTCGCTAGGAACTGGATCGAGGGATAGGCATCGATATGATTGCCGCCGCTCAGCACGTTGATGCCCGCGCCCATCGCGAGGGCGACAAGCTCGAGATAACCGCTGCCGAAAATGAAGGCGACGGTGGAACAAAGCGTCGCCGCCGCCAGCAGCAGCTGTATATAGAGGCCGAGCCTGCGCAGCGCGAACTTCCAGACAATGACGCCGCAAAGCGTGAGGCTATAGATCGACCAGCTGAAGTATTGTTCGGCGAGCGCGATCCGGATTTCAACCGATGCCCCCACAAACTGGGCAGCGTCGCCGCTCGGGGCCATGTCAACAAGCGGTGTGCCTGCGGCGAAGAGCGCCTGCGGCAGCCAAGCGGCGATGATCGCAACCCCGACGACAAGACCTGCCGTTGCCGAGAACAACAGAGCGGGATGGAGCCGACGAATCATTCCGTATCTCCCAAGACCCGATTGTGCCGGTAGATCGGCCGGTCGGCAAGGTAGGCGGAAGTATCTTTTCTTGGAAAGCCGATACAATAATGGCTTCTCGCCAGCAAATGCCGGCAGCCACAGGCCTCGTGCCGTCATGGACGCCGGCACCCCTGGTCGCCTGGTCGCCGACAGTGCACCAAATCGGCGGTTGCGCTCAACTAGAGAGCTGGCGGTTTCAACCTCGCAGCATAAAGAGGGGGCGTCTAACTCGCTAGGTGGAGGAAGAACCGGAGGTTCTGATGGAGACGAAACCGAACACGGACGTAGCTGCACTTGGTGCCGGCGTGTAGCAGTGGCGTTGACAATTCTTTTCGAGGAAGGTCCCTTCGAAATTACTGGTGCTATGATCTCAACGACATTGCTAGCTGTGATACTTGCATATGTGTGGCCCCATGCTCGCTCAGCGGCGCAAAGTTTGGCGGTTGGGCTGGTGGTGTCGACTGTATCTGTACCAATTGTCGGATTGCTCCTCGAAATAATCCTATCGCCCGCTCCCCTCAGAGATCACTTGGAATTTTCCTATGGGGTTGAGCGGTCAGTGGTTGGGCCTCCTTGGTTACTGAGCTTTTGGATAGCGATTGCTGGAGTGAGTTACGCGCTTGACCGGCGAAAAATGAAGCGTGGCGCGCTCAGTCTTCCCACATGAAAAAAAGGGCCGCCTCTCGGCGGCCCTTCCTATCTTCTCGGGCTGAAGTACTACTCGAGACGAAGGCGATCAGCCAAGCAGCTCCTGCTCGAGCTTCTTGGCCATCTCCTCAATGTTCTCAGGCGGCCAGCCCGGGATATCCATCCCGAGCCGCAGCCCCATGCTCGCCAGCACCTCCTTGATCTCGTTCAGGCTCTTCCGCCCGAAATTGGGAGTACGGAGCATTTCCGCCTCGGTCTTCTGCACGAGGTCGCCGATATAGATGATGTTGTCGTTCTTCAGGCAATTGGCCGAGCGCACGCTCAGCTCCAGCTCGTCCACCTTCTTCAGGAGGTAGCGGTTGAGCTGGTTGGCGTCCGCCTCGGTCTCGGCCGCCGACGGCGCGGCCATGCCGGCCATCGTCGGCACCTGGACCATGCCTTCGTCGAAGTGGACGAAGAGCTGGAGCTGGTCCTGGAGGATCCGCGCCGCATAAGCGATCGCGTCGTCGGGCGAGATCGTGCCGTCGGTGTCGACGGTCAGAGTCAGCTTGTCGTAATCGAGCTCCTGGCCGACGCGGGTGTTCTCGACCTTGTAGCTGACCTGGCGCACCGGCGAATAGAGCGCGTCGACCGGGATCAGCCCGATCGGCGCGTCCGCGGGCCGGTTGCTCGCGGCGGGGACATAACCCTTCCCGGTCTCGGCGGTCAGCTCCATGTTGAGGGTCGCGCCCTCGTCCAGGTGGCAGATGACGAGGTCGGGGTTCATCACCTCGATGTCGCCGGTCGTCGCGATCTGGCCGGCGGTGATCTCGCCGGGGCCGGTGGCGGAGAGCTGGAGGCGCTTGGGCCCCTCGCCTTCCATGCGCAAGGCGACCTGCTTGACGTTGAGGACGATGTCGGTGACGTCCTCGCGAACGCCGGCGAGGCTCGAGAATTCGTGAAGCACGCCTTCGATCTTGATCGCGGTGACCGCGGCGCCCTGCAGCGATGACAGGAGCACTCGGCGCAGGGAGTTGCCGAGCGTCAGGCCGAAGCCGCGCTCGAGCGGCTCGGCGACGAACGTGGCCTTGCGCCGGCTGTCGCCGCCGACCTTGCGCTCGAGCGAATTGGGCTTCTTCATTTCCTGCCAGTTCTTTGCGTTGACGGCCATGGATTTTCCCTTGGTCCTTGGGGAAGCGGGGAGCCTCCCAATTTTAAACTTTACTGCCCGGCGGCGCCGTCAGGCGCCGACGATCATACCCGGCGCCGCTTGGAGGGGCGAACCCCGTTGTGCGGGATCGGCGTGACGTCGCGGATCGAGGTGATCTGGAAGCCGACCGCCTGAAGCGCCCGAAGCGCCGATTCGCGGCCCGAGCCGGGGCCCTTGACCTCGACCTCGAGCGTCCTGACGCCATGTTCGGCGGCCTTCTTGCCGGCGTCCTCGGCGGCGACCTGGGCGGCGTAGGGAGTCGATTTGCGGCTGCCCTTGAAGCCCATCATGCCGGCCGACGACCAGGCGATGGCGTTGCCTTGGGCGTCGGTGATGGTGATCATCGTATTGTTGAAGCTGGCGTTGACGTGGGCGACGCCGGCGGTGATGTTCTTGCGCTCGCGGCGCCTGAGGCGCTGGGGTTCGCGTGCCATATCTTTTCTATCCTAATCCCTGAATTCCAGAACCGCTCACCCTGAGCCTGCCTGTCCTGGACCTGTTCCAGGATCGAAGGTCGGGCTGAGCCTGGCGAAGCCCTTGGGCTTACTTCTTCTTGCCGGCGATCGGCTTGGCCTTGCCCTTGCGAGTGCGCGCGTTGGTGTGGGTGCGCTGGCCGCGGACCGGCAGGCCCTTGCGGTGGCGGAGGCCGCGATAGCAGGCGAGGTCCATCAGCCGCTTGATGTTCATCGCCGTCTCGCGCCGCAAATCGCCTTCGACCTGGTGGTCGGCGTCGATCGTCTCGCGCAAATGGAGGACCTCCTGGTCGGTCAGGTCCTGGACCCGCCGTTCGGCCGGGATGCCGAGCTTGGCGGTGATCTGGCTGGCCTTGGTGCGGCCGATGCCGTGGATGTAGGTAAGGGCGATCTCGACCCTCTTATTCGTAGGGATGTTGACCCCAGCGATACGTGCCATGGTATAAGCTTCTCCTGCTCCACGGGCCGCCCGTGGCGAACGGCCCATCTCAGCGCTTCTGATGCCCCGGAAACAGGCAAAGCCGACGGGCGCACGAAGGCGCCGCCGGGGGACCGGTTAACGGGATGAGGCGCATGTAGGTTTTGGCGGGGGCGGTGTCAACAGCGGGGAAGGCTCAATCTTCGAGCTTTCTGCGAAAGGTTTCAGGCAGGAAGACCAGCCCCACGACCACGGTCAGCGCCGCCACGCCGATCGGGTACCAGAGGCCGTAATAGATGTCCCCCGTCGCTGCGACCATGGCGAAGGCGGTGGTGGGGAGGAAGCCGCCGAACCAGCCGTTGCCGATATGGTAGGGGAGCGACATCGAGCTGTAGCGGATGCGGGTGGGAAAGAGCTCGACCAGCAGCGCCGCGATCGGGCCGTAGACCATCGTCACGTAGAGGACGAGGACGAACAGGATGAGGACCACCCGGGGCTTGTCCACCCGCGCCGGATCGGCGCGCTCGGGGTAGCCGGCAGCGGTCAAGGCGGCGCGCGCCGCGGCTTGGAAGGCGGCGATCGCTTCCGCCCCGCCGCGGGGCGCGCCGAGGGCCGCGCCGCCGATCTCGAGCCGGGCCGGCGTCCCCGGCGGTGCGGCGGCGTTTGCATAAGCGACGCCGGAGCGGGCGAGGAAGGCCTTGACGATGTCGCAGGAGCGGGCGTTGAATTTGTTGCGGCCGATCGGATCGAACTGGACCGAGCAGTCGGCCGGGTCGGCGACGACGCGGACCGGAGCGGACGCCTGGGCGGCGTGGAGCGCGGGGTTGGCGGCTTTCGAAAGCGCTTCGAACAGCGGGAAATAGGTGAAAGCGGCGAGCGCACAGCCGGCCAGGATGATCGGCTTGCGACCGATCTTGTCCGAGAGCCAGCCGAACAGGATGAAGAAGGGCGTCGCCAGCGCCAGCGCGATCGCGATCAGGATGTTGGCGGTGGCGCCGTCGACCCGCAGCGTCCGCTCCAGGAAGAAGAGCGCGTAGAACTGGCCGGCGTACCAGACCACCGCCTGGCCGGCGACCGCGCCGAACAAGGCGATCAGCACGATCTTCACATTGCCCCAGCGGGCAAAAGCCTCGGTCAGCGGCCGCTTGCTGCCCTTCCCTTCCGCTTTCATGCGGGCGAAGACGGGGCTTTCCTCGAGCTTCATCCGGATCCAGAGCGAGACGGCGAGCAGCAGGATCGAGAGCAGGAAGGGCAGCCGCCACCCCCAGGCGGCGAACGCCTCCTCGCCCAGCCAGGTGCGGATGCCGATGACGACGAGCAAAGCCGCGAACAGGCCCAGCGTGGCGGTGGTCTGGATGAAGCTGGTGTAGAAGCCGCGGCGGCCGGCCGGCGCGTGCTCGGCGACATAGGTGGCGGCGCCGCCATATTCGCCGCCCAGAGCGAGGCCTTGCAGCAGGCGGAGCGCGACCAGCAATACCGGCGCGATCACCCCGGCGGCGGCGTAGCTGGGCAGGAGGCCGACCGCGAAGGTCGACAGGCCCATCAGCCCCATGGTGACGAGAAAGGTGTATTTGCGCCCCACCAGGTCGCCGATCCGGCCGAACAGCAGCGCCCCGAACGGGCGCACCGCGAAGCCGGCGGCGAAGGCGGCGAGCGCGAAGATGAAGCCGGTCGTCTCGTTGACGCCCGAGAAGAACTGCGCGGAGATGACCGCCGCGAGCAGGCCGTAAAGGTAGAAATCGTACCATTCGAAGATCGTGCCAAGCGACGAGGCGAGGATGACGAGGCGGTCGCTCTGGCGCGGCGCGGCGTCGCCGGTGTTCGCTGCGCTTGCCAAATCGCCCCCTCCCCCTGCTCCGCCCACCGTGGCATGGGCCCGAGATGATTGGCAAGGACCGGAGCTTCGACGCGATCGTGCTCGGCGCGGGCGGGGCGGGGTTGATGAGCGCCGCGACCGCGGGCCAGCGCGGACGCCGCGTGCTGCTGATCGACCATGCCGAGCAGGCGGGGAAGAAGATCCTGATCTCGGGGGGCGGGCGGTGCAATTTCACCAACCTGCACGCAGGCCCCGACCGCTTCCTCTCTGCCAACCCGCATTTCGCCAAGTCGGCGCTCGGCCGCTATCGGCCCGAGGATTTCATCGCCCTCGTCGACCGGCACCGGATCGCCTGGCACGAAAAGACGCTCGGGCAGCTCTTCTGCGACGGCTCGGCGCGGCAGATCGTCCACATGCTGATGGAAGAATGCGCCAAGGGAAAGGTGCGGATCTCGCTCGGCAAGCCGGTTGCGGACGTAAGCCACGCGGACGGGCAATTCACCGTCCGCTGCGGCGATGAGACCGCGACGGCGCCTGCTCTGGTGATCGCGACCGGCGGCCCTTCGATCCCGAAAATGGGCGCGACCGGTTTCGCTTACGATCTGGCGCGGCGCTTCGGGCTCAAGGTGGTCGAACCGCGGCCCGCTTTGGTGCCGCTGACCCTGAGCGGCGAGGACCTGCTGTTCCGCGACTTGTCGGGCGTCTCCGCGAACGTCGTCGCGCGGTCCGGCAAGGCGGCGTTCCGCGAGGCGGCCCTGTTCACCCATCGCGGCCTTTCGGGGCCGGCAATCCTGCAAATCTCCTCTTATTGGCGGCCCGGCGAGGAGATCGGCGTGGATTTCCTGCCCGATCAGGCGGCGGACTGGGCGGTGGAGGCGAAAAAGGCGCGGCCGAGGACGCATTTCCACACTCTGCTCGGCGATTTGCTGCCGGACCGGCTGGCCGAGGCGCTGGCCAAGAAGATCGGGCTCTGGGGCGAGCTCGCCAACCTGTCCGACGCGCGCCTGCGGGCGGCGCAGCAGCGGCTCGCCGACTGGCGCTACCGGCCGAGCGGCAGCGAGGGCTTCGCCAAGGCGGAGGTCACAGCCGGCGGCATAAGCACCGGCGAACTGTCCTCCCAGACCCTGGCGGCACGGCGCGTGCCGGGCCTCTACGCGATCGGCGAGGCGGTCGACGTCACCGGCTGGCTGGGCGGCTATAATTTCCAGTGGGCCTGGGCTAGTGGGTGGGCGGCCGGGCAGGTCTTGTGACCCTTTTGCCCTTGTGACGCCGGCCGCGTCCCCCATTTGGATTCGATATGATATTCGAAAATCTGCCGCCGCTTCTCAGCGCGGCTCTCGCCGCGCGCGGCTACCAAACGCCCACCCCCGTCCAGGCCGCCGTGCTCGATGCCGAAGCCGAGGGCCGCGATCTGGTTGTCTCCGCACAGACCGGATCGGGCAAGACGGTGGCGTTCGGCCTCGCCGTCGCGCCCCAATTGCTCGATGCGGGCGGCGCCTTGCCCTACGCGCTGAAGCCGCAGGCGCTGGTGATCGCGCCGACCCGCGAGCTGGCGCTGCAGGTCAGCCGCGAGCTGGTCTGGCTCTACGGCAAGGCCGGGGCGCGGATCGCGACCTGCGTCGGCGGCATGGATCCGTCGAAGGAGCGGCGCAGCCTCTCGCACGGCGCCCATATCGTGGTCGGCACGCCGGGGCGGCTGCGCGACCATCTCGAGCGCGGCGCGCTCGACCTGTCCCAGCTCAAGGCGGTGGTGCTCGACGAGGCCGACGAAATGCTCGACATGGGCTTCCGCGAGGATCTCGAGGAGATACTCGACGCGACGCCGCAGGAGCGGCGCACCTTGCTCTTCTCGGCGACCATGCCGAAGCCGATCGTCGCGCTCGCCAAACGCTACCAGCGGGACGCGCTGCGCATCTCGACGGTCGGCGAGGAGCGCGGCCATGGCGATATCGCCTATCAGGCGATGACTGTGGCGCCGGCAGATATCGAGCATGCCGTGGTCAACCTGCTGCGGCTGCACGAAGCCGAGTCGGCGCTGCTGTTCTGCGCGACCCGCGACAATGTCCGGCGGCTCCATTCGAGCCTGACCGAGCGCGGCTTCAACGCCGTCGCCTTGTCGGGCGAGCATAGCCAGAGCGACCGCAACCAGGCGCTGCAGGCGCTGCGCGACGGCCGGGCGCGGGTGCTGGTCGCGACCGACGTCGCCGCGCGCGGCATCGACCTGCCCAACCTCTCCCTCGTCGTCCATGTCGAACTGCCGCGCGATGCGGAGACCTTGCAGCACCGTTCGGGGCGGACCGGGCGGGCGGGCAAGAAGGGCATCGCCGTCCTCGTCGTCCCCTATCCGCGCCGCAAGCGGGTCGAATCGGTGCTGCGCGGCGCGCGGATCGAGGCCGAGTGGATCAAGCCGCCGACACCCGAGGATATTCGCCGCGGCGACCATGAGCGGCTGCTCGCGGCCCTGCTCGCCCCCGCCGAGATCGAGGAGGAGGACCGCGCCCTGGCGGAGGCGCTGCTCGCGCAAAGGACGCCCGAGGAGATCGCGGCGGCTTTGGTCCGGGTCCACCGCGCGCGCATGCCGGCGGCCGAGGAGTTGGCCGATGCCGGCGCGGCGCCGCGCGAGCGGCCGGAGGGCCCGCGCCCCGGCTTCGAGGACACAATCTGGTTCCGGATGGACATCGGCCGCCGGCACAATGCCGATCCGCGCTGGATATTGCCTTTGCTCTGCCGGCGCGGCCACATCACCAAGAACGAGATCGGCGCGATTCGCATCGCCGCCGGCGAGACATTGTTCGAGGTGCCGCGCGCCGTCGCCGGCAAGTTCGCGGCGGCGCTGAAGCGGACCGCGGGCGGCGATTCCGACGGGGAGGGCGGGATCCGGATCGAGGCGGTCGAGGGCAAACCCAGGGATTCGGCGCGGGAGAACCGGCGGAGCGGTCCGCCGCCGGTCAGGCACAAGCCGAAGCCGTTCCGCAAAGGGCCGAAACGGGGCCGCTGAGCGGCCTTAGCGCGGCGACGGGTCGATCATCCGGCCGCGCAGGACGACCAGGCTGAGGCGCCGGACGTTGGCGATCTCGGCGATCGGGTCGCCATCTACCACGATCAGCGAGGCCTCCCCGCCGGGCCGGATCGGGCCGGGGCCGCGCCCGACAAGGCCGTGCGGGGTCACCGTGGCGGCGGCGAGCGCCTGGCGCGGCGTCAGGCCGGCCCGGACGAGCCGGTCGAGTTCGTCGAGCAGCCCCTGGCCGCGGGCTTCGAGCAGGTCGGTGCCGGCGAGTATGGGAACGCCGGCGCGGAACGCGCGGCCGACGAGCGGGCGCATGCGCGCATAGAGGCGCTGCTTCAGCGCCTGGCGCTCGGGCGGGTCGTCGCGCCAGCTGGCTTCGTAGGCGACGAGGGTCGGGTCCCAGAAGGCGCCGTTGCGCGCGAGCGCGGCGAAGATTGCGTCGCCCCGCGGCCCTTCCACCCGGTCCATCGCCTCCGTCACCGCGCGGACCGGCTCGAGACCCTGCTCCACCTCGTTCTCGAGGATCGTCTGGACATGCTCGATCGTGCGCATGCCCGCGTCGGCGGCCTCGATCCAGTCGATCGCCAGCGGGACATGGCCGGCGAAGGTCAGCCGCTCGGCGCGCGCCTGGTCGCGCACGCCGTAAAAGGCCTCGCGCGAGGTCTGACGGTGGATTTTGATGAAATCGACGCCGCGCCCGTGCAGCTCGCCCACCGCGGCCCGGGCCTCGGCGCCGTCGCGCACCAGGCGATGGAAATCCGCGGCCTGCTCGCCGTTGAGCGTCGGACCGGCCACGACCATCGTCGGACCGACAAGCTCGCCGCGCGCAACGGCGTCGCGCAAGGCCAGCACTTCGTCGACCCGGCCGCCCATGTCACGGATGCCGAGCACGCCATGACGGACATAGTCCTCCAGCGCATCGCCGGCCGGGCCGATCGCGGCGACATGGGCGTGCATGTCCCACAGGCCCGGCACCAGATAGCGGCCGGCGACGTCGATGCGCCGGGCGCTCGCGGGGATGCGGAGACGCCGCCCGACGGCGCCGATCCGCTCGCCCTGGATCAGCACGTCGGCCCGGCGCGGCGGCGCCTGCGACGCCGGATCGACGACGAAGCCGCCGACCAGGGCCAGCGCCGGGCCGGTGCCGGCATCGCCGGGCGGGGTCGCGCAGCCCGCGAGCAGGGCGCTCAGCAGCCAGAGCAGAGCCGCCGGGACCAAGCCGCGATGCGGCGTCAAGCGCTCACACCACCCCGAAAGCCAGCATCGCATCGGCGACCTTCTTGAAGCCGGCGATATTGGCGCCCTTCACATAATCGATATAGCCGCCCTCGCGCTGGCCATATTCGAGGCAGCTCTGGTGAATGCCGAGCATGATGTCCTTGAGGAGCTGCTGGAGCTGCTCCTCTTTCCACGAGATGCGGGCCGAATTCTGGCTCATCTCGAGGCCGGAGACGGCGACGCCGCCGGCGTTCGAAGCCTTGCCCGGCGCATAGAGCAATTTCGCGTCGCGGAAGACGTGCACGCCATCGAGGTCGGTCGGCATGTTGGCGCCTTCCGAAACGGCTATGCAGCCATTCTTCACCAACGTGCGCGCGTCATCGCCGAGCAGCTCGTTCTGGGTCGCGCAGGGCAAGGCGACGTCGCATTCCACCCCCCACGGCCGCTGGCCGGCATGGAAGGTCGCGTTCTTATATTCGTCGGCATATTCGGAGATGCGGCCGCGGCGGCGCGTCTTGTGCGCCTTCACCCAGTCGATCTTCTCCTGGGTGATGCCGTCGGGATCATGGACGAAGCCCTCGCTGTCCGACAGAGTCAGCACCTTGCCGCCCAGCTGGACGATCTTCTCGGCGGCGTGGGTGGCGACGTTGCCCGAGCCCGAGATGACGGCGCGCTTGCCGACCAGATCCTGCCCCCGCGTCTTCAGCATGTTCTCGAGGAAGTAGACAGCCCCGTAGCCGGTCGCCTCGGGCCGGATCAGCGAGCCGCCATATTCGCGGCCCTTGCCGGTGAGGACGCCGGTGAACTGGTTGGTGATCCGCTTATACTGGCCGAACATGTAGCCGATCTCGCGGCCGCCGACGCCGATATCGCCGGCGGGAACATCCACGTCCGCGCCGATATGGCGGAAGAGCTCGGTCATGAAGCTCTGGCAGAAGCGCATGATCTCGCCGTCGCTCTTGCCTTTGGGGTTGAAGTTGGAGCCGCCCTTGCCGCCGCCCATCGGCAGGCCGGTGAGCGCGTTTTTGAAGGTCTGCTCGAAGGCGAGGAACTTCAGGATCGATTCGTTGACGCTCGGGTGAAAGCGGATGCCCCCCTTATAGGGGCCGATCGCATTGTTGTTCTGGACCCGGTAGCCGCGCTGGACCCGGATATTGTGATTGTCGTCCTCCCAGCAGACGCGGAACGAGACGATCCGGTCGGGCTCGGCGATGCGGCGCAGGATCTGCCAGCGGTGATAATCCTCCCTGCCCTCGATGAACTCGAAAATGTCGTCGGCGACTTCCTGCACCGCCTGGATGAACTCGGTCTGGCCCGGGTTGCGGCGCTTGACGCCCTCCATGAAGCCATCTTTGTCGACGTGACCGTTATCGCCCCTGCCCATTGCACCGCCTCCCCTGGAAGATAGGCGCGGCTCCGCTGCCGGAGTCGCGAAGGCGGAACCATAACAGGTTTTCAGGCCGAGCAACCCGCCGTGCGACGGGCACGACGGACGCGGCGACCAAGACTCATCGGCGCTCAGCGGGCGAGACGGGCGCGCAGCCGCTCGAACTGCGCGCGCAGCACCGTGTCGACCGGCGCGGCATAGGCGCCGGTGTCGCCGCGGACATGGCCGCTGACCAGATAGCGCGAGACGATCTCGGTGCCTTCGGGGACGGCACGCAGCGTCCAGGTCATCGTCGCCGCCACCGCCTCCTCCTGCAGCGGGCCAAGGCCGCCCGACAGGCGCAGCACCCGGCCGGGCAGCGCCTGGATCACCCGCATATGCTCGACCGTGCCGCCGTCCGGCAGGGTCTCGCAGAAGCAGCCGCCGGCCCAGAGATCGATCCGCATGTTGGCGGGGTCACCCGAATAGCTGTGCGCGCCGTCCCACCATGCGCCGACATCGCCGAGCGCCGCATAGGCCACGGCCGGGGTGGCGGCGACGGTGACGCGGCTTTCGATGTCGAAATGGATGGGAGAGGAGGAGGTGACCTCGGCAGATGCCGCAGCGGGGCCGGTGAGCGCCGCAGCCAGCGCGAATAGGTGAGCCTTCATAAACCCTCCCCGTCACTCCCGGAAGGCGGGAGCCCATGCGGCCTCATAGCTGGATTCCCGCTTGCGCGGGAATGACGAATGTGGGGCCGGGCCTCAGCGGCCGTCGAGAATGGCCTCGATCGCGTCGCTCACCGCGCCCACCGAGGCCATGCCGTCGACCCGCCGGACGATGCCCTGCGCCTCGTAATGGGGCAGGATCGGCGCGGTCTTGGCGCGGTATTCGGCCATGCGGGTGCGCACCGCTCCCTCATTGTCGTCGGCGCGGCGCTTGAACTCGGTCGCGCCGCAGACGTCGCAAACGCCCGTTCTCTCGGGCAGCTTGTAGCGGTCGTGATAGGGGGTGTTGCATCGCGCGCAGGTGAAGCGGCCGGTGATCCGGTCGACCAGCGCGTCTTCGTCCACCTCGAGCTCGATGACATGGTCGAGGTTCAGTGCCTTCTGCGTCAGCAGCCGGTCAAGCGAGGCGGCCTGGACCGCGGTGCGCGGATAGCCGTCGAGGATGAAGCCCTGGGCGATGTCGGCCTCGTCGAGGCGGGCGGAAAGGATGCCGTCGACGATCTCGTCGGAGACCAGCTCGCCGGCCGCCATCACCGCCTTCGCCTTGAGGCCGATCTCGGTGCCGGCTGCGGCAGCCTCGCGCAGCATGTCGCCGGTCGAGAGCTGGACCATGCCGCGCTCCTCGACGAGGCGGCTGGCCTGGGTGCCCTTGCCGGCGCCCGGGGGACCTAGCAGGATGATGTTCATCTGCCCCTCAGGCCGCCGCCCTTCAGCTTCGCCTTTTTGATCAGGTCGCCATATTGATGGGCGATGAGGTGGCTCTGGATCTGGGTCACCGTGTCCATCGTCACATTGACGACGATGAGCAAGGACGTGCCGCCCAGATAGAAAGGGATGCCGGCGCGCGCGATCAGGAATTCGGGCACGAGGCAGATCACGGTCAGATAAGCGGCACCGACCACGGTTACCCGGGTCAGCACGTAATCGAGATATTCCTCGGTGCGCTTGCCCGGGCGGATGCCGGGGATGAAGCCGCCATATTTCTTGAGATTCTCCGCGGTCTCCTCGGGGTTGAACACCACCGCCGTGTAAAAGAAGCAGAAGAAGACGATGCCGGCGCCGTAGAGCAGCATGTAGAGCGGCGCGCCGTGCTGGAGCGCGGTGGTGACGGTGATCACCAGATCGCCCCAGGCGCTCTCGCCGGCGGTGCGGTTGCCCGCGAACTGGGCGATGGTGAGCGGCATCAGCAGCAGCGACGAGGCGAAGATCGGCGGGATCACGCCCGACGTGTTGACCTTCAGCGGCAGATGCGAGCGCTCCTGCTGGATCTGGCCGCGCGCCGTCTGCCGCTTGGGATATTGGATGAGGACTCGGCGCTGGGCGCGCTCCATGAAGCAGATGAACAGGATCAGCACCACCGCGAGCGCGAGGATCATCATGATCACGAACGGATCGAGGCTGCCGGTGCGCCCCCCTTCGAACATCTGCGCGAGCGCGGTCGGCAGCTGGGCGACGATGCCGGCCATGATGATCAGCGAAATGCCGTTGCCGATGCCGCGGCTGGTGATCTGCTCGCCGAGCCACATCAGGAACATGGTGCCGCCGACGAGGCTGACCACCGCGGTGACGCGGAACAGCATGCCGGGATCGACGACCGCCGATTGGCCCTCGCTCGCGCCCCAGGTTTCGAGGCCGACGGCCATGAAATAGCCCTGGATCGCGCACAGGAAGACGGTGCCGTAGCGGGTATATTGGTTGATCTTCTTGCGGCCGCTCTCGCCCTCCTTCTTG
>Ga0190265_10000333_pt1 | contig 36691 bp, 25 predicted proteins | sample Popmic124T_FD_133135 | JGI IMG/M metagenome (GOLD analysis project Ga0190265, IMG submission 133135) | Populus adjacent soil microbial communities from riparian zone of Indian Creek, Utah, USA - 124 T | ecosystem: Environmental > Terrestrial > Soil > Riparian zone | place: USA: Utah | collected... | reverse complement strand
GGCACGAGGTTTCTTCGTCTCGACCGTAGGTCGAGACGAAGCGGTGATTCGGGAGTACATCAAGAAGCAGGAGAAGGAAGACGAGCGGCAGGACCAACTCGGGCTGTGGCGATAAACTGCCACAGGAACGGTGGCTCAAACCATGAGGGGTCGCGTTAGCGACCCCTTCCAGCCGCTTTGAGCGGCTCACATACTCTAAAGCCCCCGGCTCTGCCGGGGGATACTTACACACCGCCCGCGGCGGCGGGTCTATAATGAAGGTTTATCTTGCGGCCATTTCTTGTAGATCAAGAGCCATGAGACCACAGAGACATTGAGGGAGATGTTCATGTCCAAGCAGGAGCGAAGAAACTATCCGTCGATGCTCGCAAAGCTCAAGTCCGCCCTGCTTTTGACGCTGGTGATCCTGCTCGGTTCGTTCGGCTTTTATTACCTCCATGTCCAGAGGAAGTCGGATTACCTGACCAGCCGGAACTTCCGTCTGCTGACCTCAATGGGGGAGCGGATCAAGACCTCCGTGCGGGCCCAAGGCTGGATCCTCAGGCATCTGAGCAAGACGGACGGCTTCATGGAGGCCTTGAAGGCGGAGCCCCGTGACGGGGAGGTAGTGGGGGAGGAGACGCCGAAGAAGGAGGCAACGGAGGAGGAGACGCAGGGGAAGAAGGATGAGCGCCTGAAGCATGCGCAGAGGAAGAGCGAGATCCTGAGGGTGATCGCGCCTCAGCTCGAATCCGTGAAGATCTCCTCGGAGACCGCTCCGCAGGGCCAGAAGACCTGGCACGAGATGCACCCCGGCCCGAGCGAGCCCAGGCTCAAGATCTTCTACGAGGCGGAAGACAAGACCGTTCTGGAGGGTGAGGTCAGGCTCGGCACCGTGGTCGACCGCTCGCTCGCTCCGCGCCAGGCGTTCGAATCGGTCCTGCTCGCGGATTCGGACGGCAGGGTGATCCGCCAGAGCGAGTCTCCCGCTCTCGGGATTACACACCTGTCGGCCCTGCTGCACTCCAAGGCGGAGCGAGAGGCTTCAAAACCCCTTTTCGGCGTCAGCGAGCATCAGGTGATCGATCTCGCGGGAAAGCAGTACCGGCTCTTCATCGAGCCGTTCTCCCTGCCGGTCCGGACTTTCGGAAAGAACGGTGAAAAGGGCTCGGCGGCGAATGGGTACCAGGAGACCTGGTATCTGTGCGGCCTGATCGCCGAAAGGGAGCAGGTCTACAGGAGCATGGCCGTTTCGTCGGCCCTGCTGATGTTTCTTCTGGGAGGCTTGCTGCTCGCAGTCCTCAGTTGGCCGTTCGTGAAGCTCCGGCTGATGGGAGAATGGCAGCGGGTCAAACGGCTCGACGTCCTGCTGATCGGCGTCTGCTCGCTCGCAGGTGCTGCCATTGCAACGTTGCTCCTGCTCGACCTGTTTGCCTTCCACCGGATCACGGTCCAGGCGGAGGAGCAGGTCGGGAAGCTGGCACAGGAGATGGAGCAGCGCATCCTCGCCGAGATCGGGAGCGCGTACGCGCAACTGGTCAAGTTGGAGAACGACGCGCACGACACGGACCCCAAAAAGCCCAAGAATCCCATACAGCCGAACCGGCGCCCGGACGTCTATCCGTTCTGGGACTCATTCTCGTTGGTCGACAAGGACGGCAAGCAGGCGGTGAAGTGGTCGACGAATGCCGTGGTGCCCGGCCCCGCCGACGTCAAGGAGCGGAACTATTACGAGCGCGTCCGTGACCAGGACCTGTGGCACCTGCGCGGGGAGAAGGATCTGCTCTTTTTGGTGGAGCCGATCACGAGCTGGACGACGGGCGAGAAACAGGCCGCCCTCTCCAAGCCGCCGGCCCGGAAAGAGTTTTCCGCCGCCATGCTCGTCTTCCCGATGACGTCCCTCATCCATCCGGTCCTGCCCCCGGACTTCGAATTCGTCGTGATCGACAACGAAGGTTCGCCGGGGCGGGTGCTCTTCCATTCGGATTCCGAGCGCAATTTAGCCGAGGATTTCTTCGCCGAGACCGATCAGGACCGGCGTCTTCGGTCCGCCGTATTCGCGAAGCGTTCCGAGACCATGCCCGTGCGCTACTGGGGGCGCGACTATCTCGCGCACGTCGAGCCCGTGGACGGCATTCCCTGGACGATCGTGGCCCTCCGCGAGAGGAATCTGTTGCGGGCCGTGAACATGGAATGGATCGTGACGACGGTCTTCTTCGTCCTCTTCTACTTGAGCCTCGTGCTCCTCCTTCTGCTCGGAGCTCTGGTGGTCCGTCCCGCCTACCGCGCGACCTGGTTGTGGCCGGACCGCAACCGGGACTATGCCGTGCTTTCGAAGCTGCTCCTCTTGCTGGTGATCGCGTTCGTCCTGGCCTTCCCGGATGGACGGAGGCTCTTCTCGATCTCGATCCTTCTGCCTTTCCTGGCTCTCGCCACTACTTACCTCCGCCTGGGTCAGCGGTCGCATCGGGTTGCACGGAACGGCGTCTGCGCGGCTGGATGCCTGGTGCTCCTGCTGCTGGCTTGGCAGCTCCTCGGCGGAAGGGATCCCTTGCGGTATCTTTCTCTTTCCCTGGCGGTTCTGTCTTTCGTCCTGGCAATCAGGTTGGACCGGAAGGGGCCGTACCGGGTGGTCTCGCCCGCGCAGAGCCGTTACGCCTGGGCGGGCGTCCTGCTCCTGCTCCTGACCTCCGTCCTGCCGACGCTGGGCTTCTTCGAGACCGCACGCCGCGTCCAGTTCGGGAGCTTTGCCAAGCACGGGCAGCTACGCCTTGCCATGAGCATGGAAGAGCGGGCAAAGCGGATCGTGCGGGAGGCGCGGCGCGAGAAGGACCCGGGGCTGCGGCCCGGCTTCATCAAGAATCGACTTGCCGTCCCGGAAATGCCTCATGTCAGCCGGAGAGGGCTGGACGTCTACGCCGCGCCCTTCCTGGACACGAGAATCACGCTGGCGGAATCTCCCAATCCTGTCCGCGCCGCACAGGGCTCGTGCGGGCCGGAGCCCGTGGCGGGGCTGCCCAGGCTGTTCAAGGAATACCTGCCGCAGGCTTCGGAGCAGGCGGTGCAGATGCGAGAGTTGCTGCACGGCGCCTCTTCCGACTGCGCTTGGCAGTGGCATCCGGGCAAGAAGGACGGCGAGCTCGAGCTCTACAGCTCTACATACCCGCTCGGCGGCCTTGTCCTGTCGAGCCAGCTCCCTCAGGGGCTTGACGAGATGGACCTCTGGGCGATTCTGGCCGGGGGACCGTTGCTCGTTCTCCTCTTCTGGCTGGTGCAGTTCATCTCGCGGTACGTTTTCCTCCTGGATCCAACGGATCCGGCCTGGCCGGCCAGCGGGGCCGGGTTGGCTCGACCCGGCCTTCAACGGTTCCTGATCAGCCGGAGCCGGCAGTGGAATCTCGACGGTCCCCGCGAAGACTTCCTGTGCATCGACCTGTGCGCCCTGCGGGACGACCCGACGGCGGGCGACCAATGGCGCCGCCTCCTTCGCTCCGCGCTGGACAAGGACGTGCTGATCGAGGGGTTCCGGGAGTGCCTGATGGACGATGGCTTTCGGGAGGACGTACTGAAGTTCATGGAGGACTTGGTGGAGAGGCATCAGAACCGGATCTTCATCCTGTCCTCGGCCTATCCGGTGAGCCTCTTCCAGTCGTCCGGCCGGAATGGGAACGGAAAGCAGACTGAGGAGAAGGAGAGATGGCGTGCCGTGCTCTCCTCCTTCAGCTTCGAGGACGACGAGCTCCGCTCGCTCCACGATATGGGCGACCAGACCCGCGACGTCCACAAGGTCCTCCAGAAGGAGTGCGGAAGCAACCCGCACCTCCTGAAGGCTGCGGGCAAGGTGCGCACGGGAGGGACTCCGGAGCAGGTCCTGGAGGAGTTCGGAGAGGAGGCCGAGGTGTACTACCGCTCATTGTGGGCGAGCTGCTCGCGAGACGAGGAGGTCGTGCTCGCCCATCTGGCCGAGGACGGGTTCGTGAACGAGAAAAACCGCCGTGTCGTGCGGAGGCTGATCGCACGTGGATTGATCCGCCGGGACCCGCACCTGCGGCTCATGAACGAGACGTTCCGCCGCTTCGTGGTCTCCTCGGTCTGCAAGAGCGAGGTGCGGGCTGTCGAGCAGGAGGCGGCGCCCAGCGCCTGGGACCGGCTGCAGCTTCCGTTCTTCGTCGGGCTTGCGACCAGTCTGCTCTTCTTCTTGACGACCCAGCAGTCGCTGCTCGACGGCTCTGCCGGCACTGTCACCGGCATCGTCGCCGGAGTTCCGGCGCTGATCCAGATGATGGACCTGTTCGGCGGGAAGTTCCCGGGAATGCGGTAGCGCTCCAAATCCTCGTCTACCCCCCAGTAGCGCACGGGCATGGTCTCGGAACACCTCGCGAAGACAGCGGACTGCCCGTAGAGACGCCCCCAGTCCGTCACCACGGACCTGCCGGGTGTAAACAGTCGGGGCGTCTCATGGCCCCAGTCACCACCGCCACCAGGCAGACAGATGGGCGGCTGCGGTGATTTGCGTGATCGGATCGTGGCGTGCGGTGATGCGGGCGGCTGCCGTTTTTCCGCAGGCAGGACCGGTGGTGGGCAACGGTCGTTCCGTGGGGAGACTGCCCCACCACCGCCCCGAGAGAACCGGGTGACAGGCCGTCCACCGGGGCTGGAGGGTGATCACCCTGAAAGATCAGGATGCCATGAATGTGGTTCGGCATGATGATCCATTCATCGAGGGCTACCTGCGGATGTGTCTGGGGAATGGCCAACCATTCCTCCGCAACGATCACGCCAAACGGCGAGAGCGTTACATCCGCCTCAACGACCTCTCCCAGGCAACACACCCGCCCTTTGACACAGATCGTCACCGCATAGACACCCGGCCAGCGGTAGTCCCAATCCCGCAACCGTGCCGAAGGAACCCGAAACCGGTTCCTGAACAACAGCGCCATGGCCTTTCCTCCCGGGCGAAATAACCGCGAGAACATACCACGGCACCTGTTATGGGCACGAGGCGTCTGTAGAGACGCCCCAGTCCGTTACCACGGACCTGCCGGGTGTAAACAGTCGGGGCGTCTCATGGCCCCAGACACCACCGCCACCAGGCAGACAGATGGGCGGCTGCGGTGACCTGCGTGATCGGATCGTGGTGTGCGGCGAAATGCGGGGCGGCTGCCGTTTTACGCAGTCACGACCGGTGGTGGGCAACGGTCGTTCCGTGGGGAGACGCCCCGCCTGTATACACCCGGTATGTTTGTGGTCACGGGCTGGGGCGTCTTCTATGAGAAGGCCCCCAATGTCAAGGCCGCCCTGGCGGCCTTCCTTACTTGGCCTTCGGAGCACGGTCTGTTCCCCGAGTCTTCTATTCGCACTCTCAAGGAGTCCCATCGTTGGACTCGGTGCATGATGGGGTTCCACCGCTGCGGCGCTGCGATCTCTACGGCGGCCTTGAAGGCCAAGACGCCCCAGCGCAGTCGCCGACAACGGGGGTTTTGACTCGAGCTCCGATCGACCTGGTTTCCCTACCCTGAGCTTTTCCTCCTGCCTGAGTTGCTACCTGAGCTTTTTTACGCCACCACCGTCAAGGATCGGCGGTGCGGCTCGTAATCCTCGCCGCTGACCCAGAGCCGGTGCAGCAACACCGCCAGTTTCCTGGCCACCGCCACCACGGCTCGCTTCTTGCCGTTCTTGCCTCCGCGCCGCGCCAGTTCCAGCCCGAAGCTGCGCAGGTCGCTGTCCTGGCCGAAGGGACCAAGAATGTAGTGTGCAGCCTGCACCAGCAGCCGGCGCAACAGCTGGTCCCCCTGCTTGGTGATCGGCAACTGCGGCGTCGAGTTACCCGAACTCCGACTCGCTGGCACCAGCCCCAAGTAGGCCCCCACCGAGCGCGAACGGGCAAAGCGATGCGGATCATCCAACGTCAAGACGAACACCAGTGCGCTCAGCGCCCCCACTCCTTTGATCTGACGCAACCGCTGGGTCACCGGAAAACGTTGCGCCCAAGCCTCGATATCCCGGTCAAAAGCCCGGATCCGCTCACTCAAGTCGGCAATCACCGCCAGCAACGGCTCCAGAGCCGCCTTCAGCGCCTGCGGCAAGGCCTCCGACACCCCACGGGCGAAGCTCTTGGCCGAGCACCCTGGCAGACGAGCGCCAAACGACTTGACCGTCCCACGCACCTGATTGATCAGCATCGTCCGAGCTTTGACCAAGCCCTCCCGAGCCCGCACCACAGCCATGGCTTTCTGGCCTTCCTCACTACGCGTGTGCACCGGACTCAGCAACTCCGGATCCACCCGGCCCAACTGCGCCAGACACCGGGCATCCCGCTCGTCGGTCTTGCGCAGGCTTGAAGCGATCGCCTGAACCTTACTGGGATTGGCGACGATCACCTAATGCCCTATCGACTCCAGCAACCGTCGAACCCACGGCGTGTGCGTCCCGCTCTCCACGATCACCAAGGACCGTCCAGCCCCTTCAAAGTAGCGCTGAAAACTCGACGAGGTCGTCGACAGACGCTTCTCTTCCAGGATCGCTCCTGTTTCTCGATCTAGACGACAGACATGGCTCGAACGATCCCCGAGGTCCACACCCACAACCGCCTGCACCGCCACTCTGATAGTATTGTCCACGGCCACTCTCCCCCTATTGCGCTTCCAAGCGCTTTAGTCCCAGTTTGCAGGCCATCTTATGGCACTGCGCCACCGGGAGGGTGGCCTTCTCATCCCATCTCTACGGTGCAGCCCGGAGGCGCTCTGCGCAGCAGCTCCTCGGCCAGGGCGGTCGCGTTCCGGATGCAGTCCGGGACCGACACCCCGTAGAGGAAGTTGCCGCCGATGTGCAGCCCGGGGAGGGAGGACTCGATCTCTCTCGCAAGGTCCAGAAAACGGCCGTGGCCCAGCTCGTACTGGGGAATCGCCCGCGGCCAGCGCCGGATGGTCGAGATCACCAGCTCGCCCCGGACCCCGAGCGTCTGGCGCAGGTCTCCGAGAACCTCGGACATCAGCCGCTCGTCGTCCCAGGCAGCGACCTCGGGATCGGTCCGGCCGCCCGCGAAGGCGGTGAGGACGACGTGCCCCTCGGGCGCTCGCCCTGGGAAGATCTGGGAGGGGAAGAGGACGCCGAGCACCCGCAGCCCTTCTTTGCGTGACGCGAGGAACCCGAAGCCATCCAGCGGATGGGCGACGTCCTCCCGGCGCCAGCCGGTCGAGACCAGGGAGACCGCGGCGTAGGGGATGTCGTCGAAAGGTCGGTCCAGGAGCCTTGCCGCGACGTCCGCGGGGACGGCGAGGACCACCCGGGCCGCGTCGATCGGTCCGGAGTCGGTCTCCACCCTGAAGCCCTCTCCCGAGCGGACGATCCCCCGGCAGGTGACACCGGTGCGCACATCCCCGATCTGCCGCGCCAGCTCGCGGGGGAGCTGCTCCATGCCTTCGCGGAAGGAAATCATCGCGCCACGCGGCCCTGCGCCCTTGCTCGCGAAAGCGCCGCGGATCAGGCTGCCGTGCTCCTGCTCCAGCGCGGCGATCTTCGGCACGGCATGGCGCACGGAGAGCCGCTCGGGATCGCCGGCATAGACGCCCGAGACGAACGGTCCCACGGCGTAGTCGAGGAAGTCCTGGCCGAGCCGCCGGCGCACGAAGGCGGCGATGCTCTCATCCGAATCCCCTCTGGAGATCCAGGGCTCTCGCAGGAGCCGGAGCTTGGCCGAAGCCGGGAAGAGGGGAGTGCGGATGAAGCCGAGCGGTCCCGAGGGGAGAGGATGGAGCTGGCCGCCCTTCCACAGATACCGGCGCCTGGCCGAGGGTGCGGCCGTGACCTTCTCGGACTCCAGGCCCGCCTCGCGGATCAGCCGGGTGACGGATTCGTGGCTCTCCAGCACCGTGTTCGGTCCGAGCTCGAAGCGCCAGGGGCCGTCCGTCCTCGTCTCCAGAGAGCCTCCCACCCTGGACGAGGCTTCGAGGACGGCCACCCGCTTTCCCGCCCGCGAAAGGTGGAAGGCAGTGGTGAGGCCGGAGATCCCGGCTCCAATCACGAGGATATCGAGGGAATGGAGCATCGCGCAGATTATCTACGAATGAGGTGAGGGGAAACACCGGCGGCGTTCGTTCATCCTGCCATGCTGGACGTCGCGCTCAAATTTCTGGTGAAGGAGCTCGGCTCCTACCTGCTCCTCCGGACCGGGGTGAGCTTCGGCGAGCCGGATCTCTGCCGGATCGTCGACGATAGCGGGAAATGGGCTGTCCCCGAGGACCGCATCGGCGCCTCCCTTATCAACATCGAGGAAGAGCGCGCCGTCAAGTCACAGCTCCCGGAAGCGACCTACGTCAACGGACGGAACGTGGTGTTGCAGCCGGCGCTCAACCTGAACCTTCACGTCCTCTTCGCCGCGAACTTCAAGCGCTATGACGAGGCGCTCCGGTATCTCTCCTATGTCCTGACGTACTTCCAGTCCCACCTTTTGTTCACCCCGACCCAGTATCCCGGGCTCGATCCGCGCATCGGGAAGCTGAGCGCCGAGCTGCAGTCTCTCACCTACGAGCAGGTCAACCAGATCTGGGCCTTCCTCGGCGGCAAGCAACTGCCGTCGGCCCTCTACAAAGTGCGCATGCTCACCCTCCAGGATGCCGGTCAGACCATCGAGGCGCCGGTCGCGCAACTCACGCCCGTCCTGCACCAATGAGCCGCTTCGACGTCCTCCTCTCGCTTCGGGTCACCCACGCCTACTACGGCGGGCTCTGCCAGGACTTCGGCTTCGTGCTGCCCCAGGACACCGCGAAGCTGATGCGGGGGCACAAGCTGCTCACCAGGGATCTGAACGGCGTGCTCCACGTGCTGTACCCGGCGGACGAGAGCAGTACGCCGCTGGCTGGAAAAACCTTGCGCATCGGACTGAAGCTGCTCAACTCCAGCTTCGGCAACTTCACAGAGACCGGCTTCAACCCCGGGTCGGCCACGGCCTATTACCGGAATCACGCGGCCCCGAATCAGCTCGATGCCCCGGAGCCCGTCACGCTCATCGGGAACAAGCTCTCTCTTTCTCTGACGGACACGGCCCGGCCGGCCACGGTGGCGCTGCTGGATTCAAGCGGCGACGCGCTGCGCTCCGAGACGGTGGCGGACGACCGTTCCTCGGTCTCGTTCGATCTGGCGGGCGTTCCTCCCGGTTCCTGCACGGTGGAGGAGACCTATCCGGGGGATGTAAACCATTCCGCCGCCTGCTATCTCGATCCCGAGCTGCTGCAGGCAGGCGTGCTCGGCCTGGTCGAGATCCGGATCGATGGGTCCTTCCCCGCGTCGCCTCCGGCTTTCGAAATTGCTTTCGATGCACGGCGCGAGGTACTGAAGTACTACCTGGTGGTCAAGAACTACACGAGCGCGGAGCTCGATCAATTCATCGTTTCGGATGCCGGCTTCTCGGACGAGGCGCGGCCGGAGGTCACCTTCACCAAGGTGCCCGCCGCGGCGTTCACGCCGGCCGAGATCCCTCCTGCCCTGCTGGGAGGCGGCGACGTGATCCTGTTCAAGTCGCAGGCCCTGGTCGCGCGGCAGGCGAAGGGGAGAAGGCGAATTCAACTGAGCCGCAACGGCGACGTCCTGATCGAAAACCTGCCGCAACCGGGTGCCGACAGGTCGGACGCCAACCTCATCGTTCACGTCTCGAAACCCTAGAGGTTCGAACCATGCCAACGTACAAAACGCCGGACGTCTACGTCGAAGAGATCTCCACCTTCCCTCCCTCGGTCGCCGAAGTCGGAACGGCGATCCCGGCCTTCATCGGCTATACCGAGAAGGCCGAGAAGAACAAGGCTGACGACCTGATCCTCAAGCCGACCAAGATCTACTCGCTGAAGGAGTATGAGAGCTTCTACGGCTTCCCCCGGGAAGATGCGATCGCGATCAGCATCGCGGACGACGGAGCGGGAGGCTACAAGGTCGCTTCGGTTACGGAGCCGGTCACCTCCTACCTTCTCTACTACGCCGTGAAGATGTACTTCGACAACGGGGGCGCGCAGTGCTACATCGTTTCCGTCGGAACCTACAAGGCGGCGCCGACCTACGATCTGACGGGCGACGCCACGACATTCGGGCTTCAGGACGGACTGGAGGCGGTGGCGCTGGAGGACGAGCCCACGCTGATCGTGATCCCCGAGGCCGTCAGGCTGACCTCGGCGGAGTACTCCACCCTGGCGCAGGCGGTGCTGGCGCAATGCAAGAGACTGGGGGACCGCTTCGCCATCTTCGACGTCTTCGACAGCCGCGACGTCTCCGGCAACTTCGACGCCACCGCCGCCCGGACCCTGTTCGGCAACAACAATCTGAAGTACGGCGCGGCGTACTATCCATTTCTGAGGACCACCTTCAATCACTACGTCAACGCGGGCGAGACCAACGTGGACGTGACGGTGAACGCCGGCGCGGCGGCGGACCTGACCACCCTCAACGCATCGAATACCGCGGCCTACAACTTCGTCAAGGCAGCGCTGAAAAACTACTTCATCATTATGCCTCCCAGCGGCGCGGTGGCCGGAGTGTATGCCGCGACGGACGGCGCCCGCGGGGTCTGGAAGGCGCCGGCCAACGTCAGCCTGGCCGACGTGATCGAGCCGGTGGTGAAGCTCGACAATCTCAAGCAGGACGACCTCAACGTCGACGCCACCTCGGGAAAATCGATCAATGCCCTTCGCTCGTTCGCCGGCAAGGGAACCCTGGTGTGGGGGGCGCGCACTCTGGCCGGCAACGACAACGAGTGGCGCTACGTCTCGGTACGCCGCTTCTTCAACATGGCCGAGGAGTCGATCAAGAAGTCGACCTACTGGGCGGTGTTCGAGCCCAACGACGCCAACACCTGGGTCAAGGTGCGCGGCATGATCGAAAGCTATCTGACCGACAAGTGGCGCGAAGGCGCGCTCGCCGGAGCCACGCCGAAAGACGCGTTCTTCGTCAAGTGCGGCCTCGGCTCCACGATGAGCGCGCAGGACATCCTCGAAGGCCGGATGAACGTGGAGATCGGCATGGCCGTGGTCCGGCCGGCCGAGTTCATCGTCCTCAAGTTCTCCCACAAGCTGCAGACTTCGTAAAGGAGATCGATCGCCATGCCCGCACAATATCCGCTTCCGGTCTTTCACTTCACCGTCGAATGGGGCGGCAGCCGCGTCGGGTTCTCGGAGGTCACCGGCCTTACCCAGGAGAACCAGGCCATCGAGTACCGCGACGGCTCGTTCCCCGAGTACTCCTCGATCAAGATGCCCGGCCTGCGCAAGTTCAGCAACGTGACGCTCAAGCGCGGCATCGTCAAGGGGGACAACCAGTTCTTCAAGTGGCTCAGCACGGTCAAGCTCAACACCGTCGAGCGCCGCAACCTCGTCATCAGCCTGCTCAACGAAGAGCATCAGCCGGTGATGGTGTGGAAGGTCATGAACGCGTTCCCGGTCAAGGTGGAAGGCCCGCAGCTCAAGGCCGCTGGCAATGAAGTCGCCATCGAATCCATCGAGATCGCTCACGAAGGCCTCGAGCTGCAGAACGAGTGATGCCGAACTACTATCCGCCCACGGGCTTTCACTTCAAGGTCGAGGTGCTCGGGCTGTCTCCGAGCGACAACGACGCGCGCTTCACCGAGGTGAGCGGACTGTCGCACGAGATGGGCACGGAGGAGATCGCCGAGGGCGGCGAGAACCGCTTCACGCAGAAGTACCCGACCCGGGCGAAATACCCGGACCTGGTGCTCAAGCGGGGCCTGCTGGTGAAATCCGAGGTGCTGAGCTGGATCGAGAGCTGCATCCTGGACTACGAGATCAAGCCGATGAACGTCGACGTCAAGCTGCTCAACGAGGAGCACCAGCCGCTGATGACCTGGCACCTGGTCAAGGCGTATCCGACGAAATGGTCGGTGAGCGACCTGAACGCCTCGAACAATGCCGTGGTGATCGAAACGCTGCAGCTCACCTATCAATACTTCACCGTGGACAGGTCCTAAGCCATGCCCATCGTCGTCGACGAGGTCGTCATTTCGGTCGAGGTCACCAATCAGGAATCCGGCGGCGGAGCGCCTGCTGCCGGAGGCGCTGCCGGTGGAGCTGACGACAGGCAGGCCATCGTCGAAGAGTGCGTCGAGCGCGTGATCGAAATCCTGCGGCGGAGAGAGGAGCGCTGAGGCATGACCGACCGGGGGACGCTGGAACGTCTGGTGATCAAGGCCTACGACAAGGCCGACTACTCCGGCTCGCCCATCGACGAGTTCGAGGCCTACGTCAACCCGAACGAGATCACCCTCTCCTACGAGATGGAGTACGACAGCGCGCAGGGAGCGGGCACGACCAACAGCCGCATGGAGTTCAAGAAGGTCAAGCCCGGGGACATGTCTCTCACCTTCTTCATCGACGGCACGGGAGCCAACGGCCGCCAAGTGGATGTCCAGCAGAGGGTGGAGAAGTTCCAGGCCGTAACCGGCTACAACGGCAACATCCACCGGCCCAACTACCTCAAGGTGGTCTGGGGCACGCTGCAGGTCAAGCGCTGCGTCCTCAAGGGCGCCTCGATCGCCTACAAGCTGTTCAAGCCGGACGGCATTCCGCTGCGCGCCGTGATCACGGCCAACTTCACCGACAACTCCGACGACCAGACCCGCGTGGCCATGGCCCAGGACCAGTCCCCGGACCTGACGCATGTCAGGCTGGTGAAGGCGGGCGACAACCTGCCGTCCCTCTGCTACCAGATCTATGGAGATCCGGCGTTGTACCTGAAGGTGGCCGAGGCGAACGGCATCGACGATTTCCGCAACTTGATTTCCGGCGTGAAGGTCTTCTTCCCGCCGCTTGTGAAATAGCCATGCCGGATCAGCGCACCCTGCCGATTCCGTCCGAGCACCGCCAGCTCAGCGTGAAAGTGAGCGGCGAGGCCGTGGCGCGCGAGCATCAGCTCGTCTCCGCGCAGGTGATCAAGACCGTCAACCGGATCTCTTCGGCGCGCCTGGTCTACCTCGACGGCTCCGCAGCAGTGAGCGATTTCCCCTTGAGCAACGCGGCCACCTTCGTGCCCGGCGAGGAGGTCGAGGTGCTCGCCGGGACGGGCGACGATCCCGTCTCGCTGTTCAAGGGCATGGTGATCCGGCAGGCGATCAAGGTGCGCGACCGCAGCGCGCCGCAGTTAATCGTCGAGTGCCGGCACAAGGCCGCGAAGCTCGCGGTCGGCCGCAAGAACGCCTGCTTCGTCGATCAGAGCGACGGCGACATCCTTTCTGCGCTGCTGAGCAACGCGGAGGTCGACGCCGACGTGGAGAGCACGGCGGTCACCCACTCGCAGCAGGTCCAGTTCCGCTCCACCGATTGGGATTTCCTTCTTGCGCGGGCGGAGGCGAATGGAAAGCTGGTGCTCACCAACGGCGACAAGGTCGAGGTCAAGGCGCCGAGCTTCAGCGGCGAGCCGGTGTTCGCGCTGCAGTACGGAGCCACGATCCTCGAAATCGACGCGGAGATCGACTCCCGTCTCCAGTTCAGCGCCGTGAAGAGCGTGAGCTGGGACCCCGCGGGGCAGGCGCTGATCGAAAAGGAGGCCGCGGACCCCGGCGTGAGCGGTCCCGGAAACCTGAGCAGCGACGATCTCGCGGCCGTGGCCGCCTTGGACAGCTATCAACTGACTCACGCGGCGCTCGCCGAAGAGGAGGCGCAGGCGTGGGCCGACGCGCAGTGGCTCAAGTCGAAGATGAGCAAGGTGAGCGGGCGCGTGAAGTGCGAAGGCATCGGCACGGTCAACCCGGGCGACCTGGTTACGCTGGGCGGCGTGGGCGAGCGCTTCGGAGGTGACGTGTTCGTGACCGGAGTGCGGCATGAGTTCGATCTGGTCCAGGGCTGGAAGACGCACATCCAGTTCGGCAGCACCGACAAGTGGGCGGCGGAGGATCACGAGGTGACGGCTCCGAAAGCCGGCGCCCTGCTGCCGGCGGTCAACGGCCTGCAGATCGGAACGGTCGCGGGCAACGAGGACCCCGAGGGCGAGCACCGGGTCCAGATCCGGCTGCCGCTGGTGAACACCGAGGAGGACGGGATCTGGGCGCGCGTGGCCTCTCTCGACGCGGGCGAGGAGCGCGGCTTCTTCTTCCGGCCCGAGATCGGAGACGAGGTGGTGGTCGGGTTCCTGGACGACGATCCGCGGCGGGCGGTGATCCTCGGCATGCTGCACAGCAGCGCCAAGGCCGCGCCCCTCCAGGGCTCGGACGACAACCACGAAAAGGCTTTCCAGAGCCGGTCGAAGATGAAGCTCTACTTCGACGATGACAAGAAAGTGATGCAACTCGAGACGCCGGCCGGCAACAAGGTCACACTGAGCGAAGAGGACAAGGCAATCACGATCGCGGACCAGAACGGCAACAAGATCGAGATGACCGCGGACGGCATCAAGATCGAGAGCAGCAAGGCGATCGAGCTGAAGGCCGGCACCGAGGTGAAGCTGGAGTCCGGCACCGCGTTCAGCGCCAAGGGGGGGACCGAGCTGAAGCTCGAAGGCACCTCCGCCGCGGAGCTATCCAGCACGGCGACCACGAAGGTCAAGGGCGGGATCGTGCAGCTCAACTGAAAGGGAAAGGTAGATCGGCATGCCTCCAGCGGCGCGAGTCGGAGACACGAGCACCCATGGCGGGACCATCACTGGTCCCGGCGTGAGCAACGTCATGATCAAGGGGATGCCGGCGGCGGTGATGGGCGACATGCACGTCTGCTCGCTGCCGCCCAACGTTCATCAGCCCACAGCGAGCCCGTTTCCCGCGGGCAGCGGCACCGTGATGATCGGCGGCCGGCCGGCGCTGCGCACCACCGACACCTGCATCTGCGGCGCGATGGCTGCCGTGGGCGAGCCGACCGTGATCATCGCCTGAATCATCCGTTGAAGGGGTTGAAGGGATTAATTCCATGGCAGACGAAACCTACTCATCGTTCCTGGGCACCGGCTGGAGCTTTCCGCCCGAGTTCGTGCGCGCGGGCGGACAGGTGCTGATGACCTCGGACGAGCAGGACATCGAGGCCAGCCTGAAGATCCTCTTCGGCACCGGGCTGGAGGAGCGCTTCCTCGTCCCCAAGTACGGGCTCGACATGCGCGAGGTGCTCTTCGAGCCCATGAGCACCACCATGCGGACGTTCCTCAAGGACCGCGTGAGGACCGCGATCCTGATCCATGAGCCCCGGATCAACCTCCTGGCCTTGGAGATCGAAAGCCCGGACCCGCACGACGGCCAGCTCCGGATCGTCGTGGACTATGAGGTCCGGTCGACGAACTCGCGTTTCAACCTGGTGTTTCCCTTCTACCGGCACGACAGCAACGAAGTCAGACAGACCGTCGGCGCGTAATGGATCTTGCCATGTCGGAAGAGAAGATCATCCAGAACCTGATCTCCCAGCTCGGGCAGAGCCAGGACGAGCGTCTGCCCAGGGAGCTGCAGCCGCATTTCGTGGACGTGGACGAGCGCACGCCGCGGGATCTGCTGCTGTTCACGAAGAAGCTCGCCGGGCTCGTCAACTATTACCAGGACGGCACGGCCGGCCCGCAGGGCGACTGGCAGGACTTCTTCCCCTACGACGAAGATTCCGCGGCGCGGCTCCTGGAGGATTCCAGCGGCGCGACCACGCCTCACCTCGCGCTGCTCATCGCGTTCTTCGAGCTGTATGACCGGTTCCCGCGCGAGGCGGCCAACCGGATCACGGAGCGGCACCTCGATTTCTACTACCGTCGCGTGCTCGGCTTCGAGAAGAAGGCTCCGGTGCCAGACCGGGCGCACGTCCTGATCGAGCTGAAGAAGAACGCGCCGCCGGTGCTCATCCTTCCCGATCACCGGTTCTCCGGCGGCAAAGATGTTGATGGCATCGAGCTTGTCTATGCCCCGACGCGCGCCACGGTGATCGGAGGCTCCAGGGTCGATTCCCTGCGCTCGGTGTTCGTGGACGGCACCGGGCAGGGCACGGTCCGTTTCGCGCCCATCGCCAACTCGTCGGACGGCGTCGGGGGGAAGCTGGAGGAGGAAGAGCCCAAGTGGCGCGCCTTCGGTCACAGGGGCCTTCCAGCCGCGGAGGTCGGCTTCGCCATCTCGTCTCCCGTGCTGCGGATGGCGGAGGGGAGCCGCAAGGTGAGCGTTTCGCTTCGCATCAGGGGTCTGAAGAGCACCGCGTTCGCCGGCGCCCTGGAGGCGTTCGTGACGGGCGAGAAGAGCTGGCTTGGACCCTACGGCCTCAAGCCCTCCCGCATCAAAGGCGGGCTGCGCCTTGATCTCGAGGTGCCGCAGGGCGAGCCGGCCGTCGTTGATTACGATCCCGCGATCCACGGCTACGCGTACTCCGCGAAGGCTCCAGTCCTGCAGGTGCTGCTCAAGCCGGACAGCACTATCGGCTACCGGGATGTGAAAGGGCTGATCCTGCAGGAGGCGCAGGTCATCGTGGAAGTGTCTGGCGTCACCTCGCTGACCCTCGAGAGCGATGCCGGCGCCCTCAATCCCAAGAAGTCCTTCCTGCCGTTCGGGCCGCAGCCCGCCGTGGGATCGCGCTTCATGGTGGGGTGCACCGAGGCGCTGTCGAAAAAGCTTTCGGAAGTCTCGCTCACCTTCCATTGGCAGGGCGCGCCCGCCGACTTCAAGAAACATTACTCGAACTACGGTGTGGACGATGTAGGAAACGCTTACTTTACCGCGGCAGTCTCCTTCGAGGACGCCGGGAGCTGGAAGCGGCAGAGCAGCGGCCTGAAGCTGTTCGATCCGCGGACGGCGGAGGGAGAGAGCGTCTTCCCCTTCGAGTCCGGATCGTCGTCCTCTCCCAAGCTGCCGATCTTCAACCATGTGCCCGCTCTCCTGTCCGCCGGCAGCGTCTGGGCCGCGAGGCTTGCTTTCGAGGACCTCTTGAAGCGACCGGTTCTGACCGGGTACCTGGCAGCGGTCCCCAAGCCGCGAAGTGGTTTCATCACCCTGGCGCTCGAGAAGGACTTTCTGCATGAGACCTACCGCCGAAAGACGATCCAGAATGCGCTGAAGTACGGAAGAGAAGGCAGTGGAGATCCGATCGTCCTCAACGAGCCCTATACACCTTCGGTCCAGAGCATCTCGCTGTCCTACAAGGCCCGGACCGACGATGTGAAGATCGAATCGGCTTCGCTCGACGACTTCGCCAACCCGGACGTTCAATTCTTTCATTCCGGCTGCTTCGGGCAGATGCGCGAGCACGGCTACCAGCGGCAGCAGTTCGACTTCGTGACCGACAAGAGGGTGCCTCTGTTCCCCTCCTACGACAACGAGGGGGAGCTGCTCGTGGGCGTCGCAGGACTGGAGGCGGGGGGAAGCGTGAGCACGCTGTTCCAGGTGGCCGAAGGGAGCGCCGATCCGGACCTCCCGCGTCAGCCGGTGAAGTGGCACGTCCTCTGTGACAACTACTGGAAAAAGCTGGGGAGCAGGGAGGTGGTGCTCGACACCACCAATCAGCTTTTGACGAGCGGAGTCATCACTTTTGTGATCCCGCGGGAAGCGACCACGGAGAACACCATCCTCCCCGGCGGGCAGATCTGGCTCAAGGCTGCGGTGCGCGCGCAGGTCGACGCGGTTAGCCAACTCGTCAGCGTGGCCGCCAACGCGGTCGAGGTGGAGCTTCTGGATGCGGGAATCCACCCGGAGCACCTGATTGCGCCGCTGCCCAAGGGCGGCATCGTCAAGCTGAAGACCCCGATCGCGGCGGTGAAGAAGGCGACCCAGCCCTATGCCTCCTTCGGGGGCCGTCCCGAGGAGTCCGACGGCGCGCTCAACACCCGCGCCTCGGAGAGGCTGCGCCACAAGAACCGCTGCATCACCGCCTGGGACTACGAGCGCGTCGTCCTCGAAGCATTCCCGGGCGTTCACAAGGTCAAGTGCATCCCGCACGCAAAGGACGGCTCCTGGCTGGCGCCGGGCAACGTCCTCGTCGTCGTGGTCCCGGACCTGCGCAACAAGAACGCGAGAGACCGGTTGCGCCCGCGGGTGGACTCCGACACCATCGCGCGCATCACGGAGCACCTGCAGTCGCACGCCGGCATGCAGGTGGCCGTGCGGGTGAAGAATCCGGACTATCAGAGGATCCGCCTCGACTTCAAGGTCCGGTTCCACACCGGTTATGAGCCCAACTACCACAAGAACCTCCTCAACGAGGAACTGGTCCGTTTCCTCTCTCCGTGGGCCTACGACGCGGGGAGGGAGATCGCCTTCGGCGGGCGCATCTACAAATCGGTGCTGCTCGACTTCGTCGACGAGCTGGGGTACGTGGACTACCTCACCGACTTCAAGATGCACAGCCTCGCCGAAGACCTCAACGAGGTGAGGGCGGAAAGGCCGGACGCCATCCTGGTCTCCGAGCCCGAGCATTCCATCGAGGTGCTCTAGGCCATGCTTGCACAGCCCACCATCACGAAAGCGCGGGACGCCGAGCCGGCCCTCGACCAGCAGCACCTGTACAGGCTGGGGCTCGATCACGTGCGCCGTCTCGCCCGGCGCATCTGGACCGATCACAATGTCCACGATCCCGGGATCACGACCCTGGAGCTGCTGACCTACGCCCTCACCGACCTCACCTACCGGGCGTCGTTCCCGGTCGAGGACCTGATCGCGGGGGCGGACGATTCGAGCTCGCCGCTGTTCACCGCTCGCCGGATCCTGCCCAACCGGCCGCTCACCCTGCTCGACTACCGCAAGCTGCTCATCGACCTGAAAGACGTGAAGAACGCCTGGATCGAGCCGGAGGAGCAGATCTATTGGGCCGATCCGCTGAAGGGGGAGCTCCTTTGGGAAGACTCGGGCGGACCGGGCGTCCGCGAGGTGCATCTGCGCGGGCTCTACCGGGTCCGGGTCGAGCTCATGGAGGGCGTCGAGGCCGATCGGATGGATGAGGTCCTCGAAGCCGTGATGGAGACCTTGCAGGCCAACCGCAACCTGTGCGAGGACTTCGTGGAGATCGTCCCCGTCGAGCAACAGGGATTCGTCCTTTGCGCCGAGCTGGAGCTGGCTCCGGACGCCGACGTTTCCCGGGTCGAGGCGGACGTGCTCTTCCAGGTGAGCCAATATCTCGCGCCTCCGGTGAGCAATTACAGCCTGAGCGAGATGCTCGAACGGTACTCCGCGCAGGAGATCTTCGACGGGCCCGTGCTGGAGCACGGCTTCATCGACGACGCGGAGCTCGCCCGGGCCGACCTGCGCACCGAAATCCGGCTGTCGGACGTCATCAACATCGTGATGGATATCGAAGGCGTCCGCGCGGTCGTGGACATCGTGATCAATCCCGAAGGGGCGGAGACGCTGGCGAACAAGTGGTTGGTTCACGTAGACGCGGGCAGGCAGCCCGTCCTGAGCAGGCAGGGGAGCCGGCTGGTTTGCTACAAGCGCAACATGCCGGTCGTGGCGAACCGGCAGGAGGTGGAGGACCGCTTCGCCGAGCTGGCCGCGCAGGCGCGGAGGAAGCTGGAGACCCCGAACGCCTACGACCTGCCGGTCCCGCGCGGGAGGGACCGCCGGACCGGCGGCTATCACTCCTTTCAGAACCATTTCCCGGCGCTCTACGGCCTGGGCGAAGTCGGCCTGCCGAGCGGCGCGTCCCCGAAGCGCCAGGCACAGGCATTCCAGTTGAAGGCCTACCTGCTCTTCTTCGATCAGGTCATGGCCGACTACTGCGCCCAGCTCGCCCGGGTCAAGGACCTGTTCGCCACCGATCCGGATCTGGAGCAAACCTGTTTCCACCAGGTGGTGGATTCCTTCGCCGACTTCGGCAACATCTATGAGGCGGGCATGACCGTGGACAAGCTTCAGGAAGGAGAAGAGGCGGTCTGGATCGAGCGCCGCAACCGGTTCCTCGATCACCTCATCGCCCGCTTCGCCGAGCGCTTCCACGACTACGCCTCGATCATGCGCTCGGCTTTCGGGGCGGGCGAGGAGAGCCTGATTCCTGTGAAAGGCGAGTTCCTGCGTGGATATCCCGAGCGCGGAGCCGAGCGCGGCCTCGCCTACAACCACACCTTGAAAGACCCGGAAGACCTGTGGAACACGGACAAGGTCTCCGGCCTGGAGAGGCGGGTGGCGAGCCTGCTCGGCATCCCGAACGCCAGCCGCAGGAATCTGAGCGAGGTCCCCGACGACCTCCACGTCGAGACCGCCATGACGCCGGGCGATGAATACCTTTTCCGGGTTCGCCACCGGGAAACCGGGCAGATCCTCCTTACCAGCAGCACGCGGTACTCGACCCGTGCCCGGGCGAAGGCGGCCGCCCGGCGCGCCCTTCACTTTGCCCAGATGCCTGCGAGCTGCGAGCGCAAGCGCGCCAGCGATGGCAAGTATTACTTCAATGTCACCGACGACACGGGAAGTGTGATCGCGCGGCGCATCCGGTACTTCGACTCGCCGGAGCAGGCGAACGCCGCGATCGAAGAGCTCACGGCTTACGTGAGGACGCACTACAGCGAAGAGGGCATGTTCCTGATCGAAAACATCCTGCTGCGGCCCGAGCGGGAGGGCGAGCGTTTCCTGCCCATCTGCGTCGATCCCAACTGCTCGGACTGCGCGGAAGACGATCCCTACTCCTACCGCGTCCACATCGTGCTGCCCGCCTTTGCGGGCCGCTTCAACAACATGAGCTTCCGGCGCTTCGCGGAGGAGGTCATCCGCGAGGAGACCCCCGCCCACATCCTGCCCAGGATCTGCTGGGCCGGAAGCGAGGACATGGCGAAGCTGGACGGGGCTTACCGGGCATGGCTGGAGGCGAGGGCGAAGGGCTCGAACGACCACGGCGCGAGGCTCGCCGAGCTCATCGACATTCTTTACAGAGTCAAGAGCGTCTACCCCTCGCAGAGGCTGGTGGACTGTGACTGCGGAGAGGAAGAACCCAAGTTCATCCTGGGACAAACCGCGCTGGGAAGCGCAGAGAGCAACGAGGAGTGACCGATGAGGCACGTACTCCAACAAAGCCTGAACACGATCACGACCGGCTACACGGTCTTTGAAGACGACCAGGTCCTCACCGCGGGCCAGCTCAACGGGCTCGCAGGTTATCTGGATGACGAAGTCCGGCTGACGCGGGTCCGTCTCCTCGGCGTGGGTATCGTCTGCGGCCTGCGGGTCTCGTTCTCGAAAGGAACGGTGCAACTGACCCAGGGAGTCGGCATCACCACGGACGGCGACCTGATGCACATCGAGGCCGACACCCGGTTCCGCGGCTTCAAGCTCTACGGCGAGACCGCCCCGGACTACCCTCCGTTCTTCGTCGACGGCACGAGAATCCCCGCTTACGAGCTGGTGCGAATAGGGAATGACAACCCGGACCCGCTGGCCGTGTCGCTGGGGCTCTTCACAGATCAGACGGGCCGCGACCTGGGCGAAATGGTGGCCGTGCTGCTGGTGGAGAGCTATGAGAAGGACGACGATCTCTGCTCGGGCACCGACTGCGACAACCTGGGCAAGGAAGCGGTGAATTCCATCCGGCTGATCCTGATCGACAGGGCCGATGCCGGACGGTTCGTCGAGGACATTTCCACCCCCGGTCGCGTGGCCCGCGACCTCGGGGTGATCACGGTAGAACGGCCTGAGATCCATTTCGCCGGCTCTCCCGATGTGCTGCTTTCCGTGTACCGCGAAAGTTGCAGGAAGATCAACGACGACCTCGTGAAGGTGCTTTCGCCGGCCTGGGATTCCCCCTTCCTGGCCGGCCTCCTCCCACAGCCCGGGAAGACCTGGCTCGATAAGCTGAGGAGAATCGAACCGGCGTTCAGCGTCCGGGAGCGCGGCTTCCAGTACTACTACGATTTTCTGAAGGACCTCGCCGAGACGTTCAATGCGTTCCGCGATCTCCTGTTCGAAATCAATTCCGTCTGCTGCCCCGGCGTGGGAGCATTCTCCAAGCACCTGCTGCTCGGCGGCCTGGAGAACGCGGAGCCGAGGACCGGGTTCTATCCCTCGCCCCTGGTGGGCTGCACGGACGGACAGCGGGAGCACGCCCGTTTCCTCGGCTGGAAGCTCGCCGCGCTGATCGACAACTTCAGCCTGCCCTCGAACGCCAAGCAGGCGATCCGGATCACACCCAGCTTTCTCGAAGACCGCAGCCTGGAAGAGCGGGCCATTCCCTTCTATTACGAAGCGGCGCCGCTCCTCAACAGTTGGAGCTACGCGCTGGAGCGGAGGGGCATGTCGGAATACTGCTACTCCTACCACGCGGAGAGCTATGAGGCGAAGGGGGGCGCCGCGAGCCCGCTCACGACGCAGAACGGCCGCTTCTCCTTCTTCCGGATCGAGGGGCATCTGGGCGCCAACGTCACGGAAGCGAAGTCCTTCCTGGAAGACGAGATCCGGAAACACAACCTGCCGGTCTGCGTGCGCGCGGTCCTCCTGGGCTCGGACAGAAAAAGTGTGCTCAAGCCGCCGCGGAAGCGCTATACCGACCTGCACCGGTTCCACCAGATCCTGCGGCAGGATCTCTTCTACCAGCTCGACGACGCCGTGAAATTCGGCGCCTCCTTCAAGCAGGAGGTCTTCAGGGCGGTCGATGCCGGCCTCGTCAACGATTCATCCGCGGGCAGCGACGCGCCGTCGGTCAAGGCGGTCGCGGACCAGAGCAACAATACCTTGAGTACGAAGGCGAGCCAGGCCAGGGAAAAGCTCAACCTGCCATATGCCGAGTACGTCAAGGACAGCACCTGGAAAACCGACGTGAAGGACACCTTGAAGGCATCCGGAGAGTTCAAGTCCAACCTGGGAAAGATCGTGAAGACCGAGTTCCAGACGCCCTTCGATACGCTGATCGGAAGCTCGCACGTGAATTGGCTCAACTGGACGGACCAGATCATTCTCGACCAGGGCGACAAGGACCTCGATAAGCTCCTGTTCGCCAGGTTCCTGGAAGACCATCCGGGACTGGAGCACTTCGCCGGCGTGGCGCGCGGCGGGACTTTCGTCCTGGTCTACGACGACGGGGGAACGGTCGTGGCGGACTTCATGCTGCCTTACTTCTGTTGCGAGACCGGCGATGAGGTGGCTGCTGAGACGCCGCTGCCCAAACCGGACGTCAGGCCGGTCTGGGTCCGGGACAACGGCATCAGCATCCTGCCTTCCCGGGAGGCCGTCATCAACACGAAGCTCAATGATTTCCGGCTGGAGATCGAGCCGAAGATCAAGGAGCAGGTCGACGTGCAGAAGGAATACTTCCAGGTCTTCAGGGAATCGGTCTCCATGATCGACAACGTCTATAACAACGTCGGCAGGACGTCCACGGAAGGCCGGCCGCACTTCGTAGACTCCTTCCTGGACCTGTTGATGCAGGAGACGGATCTGGGAAACCGGAAGGTGGATTATCTGCGGAACCGGGCGATCGAGCCCGACGTGCCCCAGGAAAAGCGCGCCGTGTATGAGGAACAGTTGAAGAGGGCCGAGATGGAGCTGGCGAAGTCGATCGAGGACAGTGTGCGTTACGTTTCGACCTCCGGCCTCGAAGTGCGCACGGGCAGCGAAGGGTTCAGGGCCATGACAGAGGTCTCCGGCAGCCTGATGAAGCTGACGAACAAGGAGGCCGTGACCGCCGCGAAAACCAGGCTCACGCAGGTGGGCGAAACGGCGAAGCCGGAGCTGAAGCTGATGATCGGCGGCATCCTCAGCCGCAAGGGGACTTAGTTGATGGCGCTGTCCCATCGGGTCCGCGCCTTGCGCTGGCAGGTCCAGGCCGGCTCGCAGGAGGAGGCGTTCGCCCTGCGGAAGCGGCTGCGCGACGACCTGCATCCGGTGCTGTTGCCCGCAATCGATCAGGCGTTCGACGCGGCGGCTCCGGACGGCGTGCTGCGCATCCCCAGGCTCGAGATCCATCTAAAGATCGCCGCGGGGGACCGGTTCGCGGAGCTGCTGGCGGAACTGATCCGCCTGCGGCTCCTGGAGCTGTTGAGATCGGCGGTGAGCACCTCGGAAACGTTCGAGCTGCCGCTAGCTTTCACGCGCGTGACAACCGAGGAAGAAAACCTCCAACTGCTCACCCGCTATCTTGAGACAGGTGACCTGCCGTGGTCCGCCGCGAGCTCGGATCGGACCGCGATCCTGGATGAGCTTCGCCTGGCTGCCGCCCGCGAGCTTGAGGTGATTCTGGCTTCTCCTGTCTCGGGCAATCGGGTGGCGTTCTACTTCCGTCTGCTGCAGCTCGTGCCGGAGGAGGAGTGGGTGCAGGTGGCGAGGGCTGTCGCCTCGGTTGATGCAAGACACCTCGGCGAAGCGCTCAGCGAAGCTGTCATAGCGCTGGCGGGCGCCAGATCGGTGAGCCGTTACTCGCGGCTGCAACTGGCCGCGGCTGCCTTGACCGCGATCGGCACGATCCCCGATTCAAATAGCGCGGAGGAGGTAACGTCGATCCTTGCCGATGTCCTGAGCAAGAGGCGCGAAGCTGTCGAAAACCTGATTGTTTCGCTTCCGGAGGCGGTCTCCGCATTCTTCAGGCTCTGGCTGGAAGGATCGACAAGGCATCGCGAGCTTCCGCCGCGGTCCGAGGCGCCAGTCAGCGAGGCTGTCGAGTCGAGGCGTGGAACGGGTGCCGTCCCGGGAGGGCAGGCGCATGATGAAATCACGCCACCCTCCCTCAGGAGACCCGGGCGGGCGGTTGGGGGAGCGGCAGAGAGAATCGGTGCCGGCAAAGGCTTAAAGGACATCAAGGACCTAAACGACGTAAAGGACATCAAGGACTTCAAGGAAACTAGGGACACCAAGGAGGCGACAAAACTGGAGCCTTTTTCGTCCTTGGAGTCCTGGAGGATCTCTTTGTCCTACGGGGATGAGAGGCGAGAGGCTCAGGCGCTTGAAACGCTCACGCGGGTAGCTTCTCAACAAGCCTCTCCGCAACCTGCGGAAGAGTGGCTGGCGAGAGCAGCAGTAGGCACCGCCGGCACATCCCCGTCCGGTTTGCATGTCACCCCGGATCAGGATCCCGTTCCCGGGGAGCAACCGCTGGTTGCGCGGCTCGCGGGCCTGATTCTTTTGCACCCATTTCTCCCCCGGTTCTTCGAAAGCACCGGCGTGCTGAAGGAAGGGCAGGTGGAGCTCCCCCGCGCTGCGGCCCTCCTCCATCTGCTCGCAACCGGGGAAGAGGAAGTTTACGAGCTCGAGCTTGGGTTCATCAAGATTCTCCTCGGCCTGCGGCCCGGATCTCCCCTGCCTGTCTCCGAGGGCCTGCTCTGCGAGAGCGACCGGGACGAGGCGGAGGCGCTGCTGCAGGCCGTGATCGGTCATTGGAGTGTCCTGAAAAACACCTCGCTGGAGGGGCTGCGGCAAACGTTCCTGCAACGCCGCGGGCTCCTGCGCGAGAAAAAGGAAGGTTTCGAGCTCCAGTTGGAGCCGGAGGCGTTCGACGTGCTCCTGGGGCACCTGCCCTGGGGTATCGGTACGGTGAAGCTGCCATGGATGAAAAAAGCGATCTTCACGGACTGGCCGGCGCACTGATGGACAACGCGCGCGACCTCGAAGCCGAGATCGAGTGGCTCGCGCAAGCCCTCGATGTCCGGCTGAAGGCGTATTTCGATACGAACAGACTGTGCCCGGCCGTCGAGGAGATCGCTCCGCCTTCTCTCGGCGACAGCCCGTACGCTCAATTCATCCGGCAGCATCAGGTGCCTCCCGCTGTCCGAATGGTGATCGCGCTCGCCCTGATCCCTCACATCCGTCCCCAACTGCTTGATGTGCTGTGGACACGCAACGAGGCAACCCAGCGCGGCTTCACCGAACTCGGCGGCGTGCACGGAACCACTCACGGCGGATTCATCCCTACGGGAGAAACGGCCGCCTTCCTGCTCGCGGGGGACGATCTCTCTGCGCGCTTCGAGGTGACCCGCCTCTTTGAGGGCGATCACTTTCTGGCGCGCCACAACGTGCTGCACCTCGCTCCCACCTCCTCTGCGGAGCCTATCCTCAGTGGCGCTCTGACTCTCTCGCGGGAGTACCTCCACCGGTTCACCACCGGCGCCGCGAGGAAGCCGACTTTCAGCATCGACTTCCCGGCCCGGTTGATCGAGACCCGACTGGACTGGGAGCACCTCGTGCTCCCCGCATCCACGCTGGAGCAGCTCGAAGAGATCAGGCACTGGATCCGGCATGGGGGAACCCTGCTCGATCACTGGGAGATGCGCCCCAAGCTCCGGCCCGGCTTCACCAGCCTCTTCTACGGCCCGCCCGGCACCGGCAAAACCCTATCCGCCTGCCTGCTTGGGAAGCATTGCGGCTGCGACGTCTACAAGATCGATCTCAGCCTGATCATCTCGAAATACATCGGCGAGACCGAGAAGAACCTGGCGAGGATCTTCGACCTGGCCGAGCACAAGGGATGGATCCTCTTCTTCGACGAGGCCGACGCCCTGTTCGGACGGCGGACCCGGGTCGACGACTCGCACGACCGCTACGCCAACCAGGAGATCAGCTTTCTCCTCCAACGCATCGAAGATTTCAACGGCGTGGTGATCCTGGCCTCCAACATGAAGAGCAACATCGACGACGCCTTCCTCCGCAGGTTCCACTCGGTGATCCATTTCACCATGCCCCGACCGGCCGAGCGCCAGCGCATCTGGCGCAACGCGTTCTCGCCGAAGACCACGCTGGAGGACCGGATCGATCTCGGCAGGTTGGCCGAAAGGTACGAGCTCGCGGGTGGCACGATCATGAACGTGGTGCGCTACTCGTCGCTGAAGGCGCTGAGCCGGAGCGAGGCGATGATCCGTCTCGAAGACATGGAAGAAGGGATCCGGCGGGAGCTGATGAAGGAGGGCAGGACCCTTTGAGCGGCGAGACTGTCCGGCAGAAGACCGTCAACCGGCCCGCGGCCGTGACACCCGCGGCCGCCGTTCCGGTGAAGGTACCGGTACAGGTGCAGACCTTCTCCAACAAGGTTTCCTCGCCGAAAGATCCGTCGGAAAAAGAGGCGGAAGCCACCGCGAAGAAGGTGATGCGCATGGCGCAGCCGCCATCCATCGCCCGCTTCGCCGGGAGCATCCAGCGCAAGGGCGAAGGACAGCCCAATGTGCCGGGCAACGTCGCGGCCGACATCCAGAGCAGCATGGCGGGCGGATCACCGCTGCCGGCCGGCGTCCGCGGATTCATGGAGCCGCGCTTCCGCGCCGATTTCAGCAGAGTAAAGGTTCACACCGGAGAGAAGGCGGCCCGGCTGAGCGCCGGCCTGAATGCGCAGGCGTTCACGGTGGGCAATCACGTCTTCTTCGGCCGTGACCGGTTCAGGCCCGAGAGCCCCCAGGGCCGGGAGCTGATCGCCCACGAGCTGACCCACACCATTCAGCAGGGGAGCGTGATCCAGCGCAGCGAGGACGTCAGCGTCGCGCAGAGCTCTCCCGTTCAGGTACAGCGTCTCGGCGTCAGCGACGCACTTAACTATTTCGCCGACAAGGCCAACCTGATCCCCGGCTTCCGGATGTTCACCATCGTCCTCGGAGTCAATCCGATCAACATGAGCCGCGTCGACCGGAGCGCGGCGAACATCCTGCGTGCTGTCGTCGAGTTCATCCCCGGGGGAGCCCTGATCACGCGGGCCCTTGACAACTACGGGGTCTTCGATCGTGTCGGCAATTGGGTGGAGCAACAGATCCGCACGCTCGGCATGACCGGAGCCTCGATCCGGCAGGCGGTCATGTCGTTCATCGATTCCCTGAGTTGGACGGACATCTTCGATCTGGGTGGCGTCTGGGACCGTGCCAAGAGGATCTTCAGCGAACCGATCGACCGGATTCTCAGCTTCCTCGCAGGCTTGGGCGCCGGCATCCTCCGGTTCATCAGGGAGGCGATCCTGCGTCCGCTGGCGGCGCTCGCCGCGAGAACGCCCGCCTGGGACCTGCTGAAAGCGGTGCTCGGCCAGGACCCGATTACCGGCGATCCCTACCCGCGCAATGCCGACACGCTGATCGGCGGCTTCATGAAGCTGATCGGCCAGGAAGAGGTGTGGAACAACCTCAAGCGGGCGAACGCCGTGGCGCGCGCTTGGGCCTGGTTCCAGAGCGCGCTTTCCGAGCTGATCGGTTTCGTCCGCGAGATCCCGACCGTGTTCCTCCAGGCTCTGCAGGCGCTTCAGATCGAGGACCTCGTGGATCTGCCCGGAGCGTTTGCCCGCGTCGGAAGGGTCTTCTCCAACTTCGTCGGCCGTTTCACGTCCTGGGGGCTCGCGAAGGTCCTGAACCTGCTGGAGATCATCTTCGAAGTGCTCGCGCCGGCCGTCGTACCATACCTGCGCAAGGCGGCGGGCGCGTTCCGCACGATCATCCAGAACCCGATCGGATTCATCGGCAACCTGGTGCGCGCGGGGCTCCAGGGCTTCCGCCAGTTCGCCGCCAACTTCCTGACTCACCTGCGGACCTCGCTCATCAGCTGGCTGACCGGTACCCTGAGCGGTGCCAACATCTATATCCCGCAGGCCTTCACGCTGCGCGAGATCATCAAGTTCGTGCTCAGTGTGCTGGGCCTGACCTGGCAGAACATTCGGCAGAAGCTGGTCCGGGTCGTGGGAGAGACCGCGGTCCGCGCCATGGAGACGGGCTTCGACATCGTGATGACGCTCGTCACGCAGGGTCCCGCCGCGGCCTGGGAGAAGATCCAGGAGAGCCTCTCCAATCTGCGCGACATGGTGATGGAGCAGATCATGACCTTCGTGCGCGACCGCGTGGTGCAGGCCGCGATCACGCGCCTCCTCACCAGCTTGAATCCCGCGGGAGCGTTCATCCAGGCCATCATCGCCATCTACAACACCATCATGTTCTTCGTGGAGAGGCTGCGGCAGATCGCGCAGGTGGCGGCTTCGTTCATCGATTCGATCTCCGCTATTGCGAGCGGGGTGATTTCCGCGGCGGCCGGCCGGGTGGAGCAGACCATGGCGGGTCTGCTTACGCTGGTAATCAGCTTCCTGGCTCGTATCGCGGGTCTGGGCCGGGTGAGCGATGCGGTCGTCAGCATCGTCGAGCGGGTGCGTGCTCCGATCGGCCGGGCCTTCGACCGGGTGGTGGATTGGATCGTGGCGCAGGCACGGAGGTTGGGGCGGTTCGTGGCGCAGGCAGGGGTGCCGCAGGACCCGAATGAGCGTTTGAGGCTAGGGATGCAGGCAGCCGTCGCAGCAGTCAATAGATTTGCGGGCAGACGTGTGGGCGCTGCAATCCTGAATCCGCTGCTCAGTGCAATTCGGGTACGGTACGGATTTCAATCGCTGACCGTCGTCCCTCAGGAGGGGCGCTGGCTCGTTGATGGCGAGGTAAATCCAAGACGGCGGAATCCAACGGATGCACGGACCGAGTCGGGTCCGGGTGCCTTCCCTTATAGAATCTCAGGAGTAGGACGGCTTATGGCCGGCAATCTTGCCGAGTCGAGCGGTGGGGGGCTCACGCCGGCTCCCGCACAGAAGCACCGGCGCGCCTACATCGGCAATACACCCTTGACTCTTGCCGGTTCACCTTCAGCCATCGCGCAGCGTTACCTCACCGCGTTCTCCAGCCCTGAGGAAGCGCAAGGGCGTTTCAGCCTCGTTCTTGGCGTTAACGCCTTCGACGATCTAGCAAATGCGAATAGGGCGGCTGTTCAAGCCAAGGCCGCTTCCGGTGCGGGCGCCGCTTATCCATGGGCAATCTTTGGCTTCTTATGGATGCCGCGCTGGGTCGACAGCGGCGGCGGCCCCGTGGCTACGATGGATTCTGTGCGGACCGCGTACCAAAACCCGCAGCTTTCGGTGCAGGATCGCGCTGCAGCCGTCGCGCACGAACGGGCCAGCCTGACTCAGGCGCAGATTCCTTATGGCCCCATTCGAACCCGGATCATGCAGTCAGGCGCGACATCCGGATTCAACGGTGCATTGCGGGCGCGGGCGGATGACGTATTCATTCACGTTTCCGATCCTGACACCGTCAACTTCAATCCTCAGGGAGAGGGTAGCGGCACCCAAGAGGCGCTGTTCCAGCGATTCGACCGAATCCTCGACGGCATCATCGGCAACGTGCAGCAACACCAAGGCCAGGGGCAGCATCCAAGCGACGGAGGTCCTCCCATCATTGCAACAGGAGGTTACGAGTTTCAGTTCCAACTGGATCCGAGCCAGCGTGTGGCCGGTGAGACTACAGACCTTCGCGTCCAACTCGCGGCGCACCTCGACATGGCTGTCCGCCGTGCCATGGCGTCAGTGGATCCGCGATCGGTCTACTTCCCGGAGCCTAATCTTCTCGTGCAGGTGACGGACCAGACGGTTCGGGCCTCGTTCGGCCTGGGGCGGTACGAGGCGCGCCGTCTCATTGAAGATGTCGAGAGCCGGGGGCTGCGTCCCCGGCTTGTTTTCAACTTGCAGGCGTCGCTCGCGACGGCGGCGGATCGATTCACCGTGGAGGGTGCGCGTATCATCTCAAATTGGACGCAGCTTCGCGAGTTGACTGAGGGAGATCTGCGTGCCATGGTCAACAACTCCCAGTCGCATGCCAGGCAGTTCGTATGGGCGCGCCAGATTTCGGCGTCGTACGGCCTGCCGGCGCAGACGGCATTGGAGCCTTTGAACCGACTGTGGGAGGTGTTCTTCCCGATCTCTCCATTGCTCTGCGGCTTTGATCCAGAACTGCTGCGCCGTGGTCGAGAGTTTACCGGCAATCCCAGCTATGGCAACGTTTCGTCAATCCGAGAGAACCTTCTGCGCTCCGTCGCGCGGCAGCCGCAGGGCTCCGCAGTGAGCTCGGACCCTACGAGCGTGGCCACGACCGATCGCATCATTGGTGTCGCTCGCGCAGGCGGTCTGGCGCTTGCGGATGCCCTCGCGGAGATGTTCCACCGGGCCGGCGCGAGCCGCTGATCACCGGATGATCTGGCAGTCGGAGGGGAGCTGCGTGATATCGATATCCGGATCGCAGCCTGTGAGGTCGATCTGCCGAAGTGGCAGGCGTGAGAGCGGTGCGAGATCGCGAATCCCGCGGCAATAGGGAAGCGATAACCGAGTGAGGTGAGAAAGTTGTGACAAAGGTGCGAGATCGCTCACCGGAAGCCCTTCGAGGGAAAGAGCACGGAGCGTCCCCAGGCCTGTGAGGCCGCTCAAGTCCTGGATGTTGGGACAGTTTGCGAATAGAGCCCTCTCGAGAACGGGCAACGCGAGCACTGGCAAGATCCCATTGTATGCCACGATGTCCAAACTCCGGAGTTGCTCCAGCTTATTCAGAAAAGACAGGTCCCGGAGAGCGGGCAGGTCTTGGAGTGACAACTCTGTGAGAGCCGGCATCCGGCCGATCGGCGCGCCGTCCGTGATCTCGTGCCCCCCGATGCGCAGCGTCTCGATCCCCGTCGTGGAGAGGGGGCCGAGATCCGATAGCTGATGGAGTCCAAGTGCCGAGAGCGATCGGAGCCGCGGGAGGTCCAGCAGGAATGTGAGGCTCTGCACCGGCGTGCAATCGTTAAGGATCAATATCTCGAGTCCTGTTAATGCCGCGAGCGGGTCGAAGTCAGTGATGCGCTCATCTGCGGACAGATCGATCCAGCGCAAGCTCGCTAAAGGCGCAAGCGGCGAGAGATCCTTGAGATTGGGATTGAAGCCCAGATTCAGAATTTGCAGGAAGGAAAGCTGGCCGATGGGTGCGATGTCCGGCAATAGCTCAAGGTTTGACAGATTCAGCCGCTCGAGTTGGAGTGTGCCTTGAAGGAAATCCAGGCTGATGACCGCCTCGTTGCCGGTCAGGTTGAGGAAACGCAAACGATGCGCCTCCCGGAGTGGCGACGGGTCGACGGGAACATTACTGGCGTCGACCGAGGTGAGCGGTTCGAGAGCCGCGCCGACGGCGAGGGTTTCGTTCTCCAGAACGCCCACATGCCGGACGAGGCCCCACCATGGTGGCGATGGTTCCCCTTTCTGAATGCGCAGCCATGCATCCTCTGGCGCTTCGCGATCGGTGTCGGGCCAGGACTCAAGAGCGGCTGCGGTCCTTTCAATTGCGCTCGGGAGATCTGCCTCCGGCCATCGATCAAGCACTTCGATGACCTTCGTAAAGGCGCTCGCTGATGGGGCCTGCGACAGTAGGTGCTCTAGTTCATCGGACGTGCTCAAGCAACTGGTGACCTCGCAACGCTTGATTCTACCAAAGGTGAGATCAATCTCTTACATTCATTTGACCCTGGATTCCAGACCATCATCAGGAATCCGTGGTCGTTCCGGTATCCGATCGAAGCCTCGGCTCCGGCAGCCGGTCGGCCACCTGGGTGCCGCCCGGGACGCCTGGGTCCAGGTGCAGAAGATCGCCCCCGGCGCCTGAACAGCCCCGACCATCGGGGTGACCTCCGCCGGCGGGCGGAGGTGCAGCCCGCGGCGAGGAGGACGACGACGGACAGAGCGGCGGCTCGGCTCGGATGCATGCTGGAGGAAGGATAGCCCAAGGCCCCTTGATCTCCCGAGCTTATTTGCGTAAAGTCATAGGCCAAACTTCCGGCAAGCAGCTACGCCCGGAGGAGGCGACATCATGAAGCGCCCCATCCGCCGTTTTCCCCGTATCGAAGCCGACACCCTGGCCTACGTGAAGATCCTCGGCGACCGCCGGAGGGAGAAGATCGCCTGGGTCAAGGTCCTCGCAGCGGGCGGCTGCATGCTCGTCTGCGACGACACGATCGGTTTCCGCTCGCTGATGGAGCTGCGCATCACGCTCGGCAACCGGGAGCTGCGGGCGGATGGGCGAGTGGCCTGGGAAGCCCGCCACGGGGCGCGGGAGCATCACGTGGGCATCGAGTTCCTGCGCATCGGGCAGGCCGACCGCGCCGCGATCGAAGCGCTGGTCGCTGCGTCCGGAGCCGCAGCCTAGGAGGAGAGAAGCGCTCCTCCTGATAAGATCCCCCTCCTGCACGGGAGGGAGATCTCAATGCCTGACTTCCATCACTACATCGGGATTCGCTACTCGGGCCGGAAGGGGCCGGGCGAGAGGATCCGGGAGGTCCGCGTCTACTCGGCGCGGGAGGACCACGAGCCGTATCTGGAGCAGAACCCGGATGCCGAGGACGGCCGCTGGAGCCGGCGCGAGCTGGCCGAGTGGCTGCTTGCCCGCCTCACGGACGAAGAGGTGCCCGTGGTCGTCGGGCTCGACCATGCCTTCTCCTTCCCGCAGAGCTACATGGACCGCCACCAGCTCACGAGCTGGGACCAGTTCCTCACGGACTTCGAAGGGCACTGGCCCACGCACGAGTTCTCCGTCCGGGAGCTGCTGCCGGGCAACCCGCGCACCGGCGACCCGGACGAGCACCGGCTGACCGGGCGCTGGACCGCCTTCCCGCGCAGCGTCTTCCAGTTCGACATCCAGGACAGCCCGGCCAAGGCGACCCACGCGGGGCTGCCGTGGATCGACTACCTGCGCCGGGCCGGAGACCGCGCCCACTTCTGGCCGTTCGACGGGTTCGAGGTGCCCAAGGGGAGGTCGGTGGTGGCCGAGGTGCGGCCCGCGCGCCTGCGCCACCGCTACTCCAAGGAAGGGTTGGGCAAGCTCGACCTGGACGCCTACGCCATCTGCGCCTGGCTCCAGGAGCGCGACCAGCTCGGCCTGCTGCGCGCCTACTTCACTCCGCCCCTGTCGGCGCAGGAGCAGGAGAGGGCGCGGCTGGAGGGGTGGATCCTGGGGGTTGCCTGATCCCATCGTTGGGCAACCCTCTCCCCGTCACCAGATAGGTCGCGAAGCTCCCCAGCCAGTGGCCGCCCTCGTAGTGCGCGCCGGTCACCGAGCGCAGGCCGGACTCCCGGTGCGCGGCCGCGGCGGCGCGCAGCGCGAGAACGCGGCGGTCGCCCGGGGGCAGGGCCGCGGCGATCCCTTCCAGCATCCAGGCGCGGGAGAGGTTGAGGCCGTCGAGATGGGCGAGCTTGCCGTCGGTGGGGTCGGTGACCACGCCGGGCTGGAGCCAGTCCCCCCGCCCATCCCTCGGGATCTGGGGGAGAAAGGCGTTCAGCCACTCCGCGAAGGCTACCGGGGAGAGCACGCGGCGGGCGAGGTCCGCTTCGCCCAGGCAGGGGGAGAGGAAGTCCTCGCCGGACGGCTCATAGGCGATGGGGCAGTCCCGGTCCTTGAGGTAGAGATCGCGGACGCGCGACTCGAGGAGGACGGCGGTCTCCTGATCGCCCACGGCGCGGGCCCAGTCCAGGATCAGCCCGAAGCCGAAGGCGGTCTGGTTGTGCTCTCCGGTCCGGATGGGGAAGGAGAGCTTGGGTACCCAGGTGCGGATGCGGCGCGCCGAAGCCCGCTCCAGCGGCTCCAGCGCTTTCGCCCAGCGCTGGGCCTGCGGGTCGTCCCACTCGCGCAGCTCGGCGGCGAGCTGGAGGAGCCAGGCGAGGCCGTAGGGCCGTTCGAAAGTGTTTCGCCCCGCACCCTCCAGGTAGGCGACCTCGACCGCGATGTTCTCCGGGGTCAGGCTCTTGTCCAGCGCCTCCCGCGCCTTGGCCGCCAAGGGGGCGTCGGGGAAGCGCCGGGCCAGCCGGGCCAGCAGCCAGTGCCCGTGCACGGCCGAGTGCCAGTCGTAGCAGCCGTAGAAAGCCGGGGTCAGCTCGCGGGGCGGCTTGACGTCGGCATCGCCGTTGAGCACGTGCGCGATCTTGTTCGGGTACTCCTTATGGACGCAGGTCAGGGCCAGGTTGGCGAAGCGCTCGGCCGCAGCCGAGTCCACCGCGGGGACGCCGGGCGAGGAGGGCTCCGCGGCCAGGGCCGGAGCGATCGCGAGCAGGAGGAGGGCAGGAGCGTTCATGGTCCGGGATGTTCCGCCATGCGAGCCCTCATTGGCAAGACGGCCATGCGAGCGGGTCCATTTTGCGCGAGCGCTCCACGAAGACCGCTCCGTCGAACTGGCCGGCGGGGACCATCCCGACTTCGTTCATCTCATATCGCGCGCCCGGCGACAGGAAGGGCGGCTTGCCGCCAGGGAAATCGAGGTCGACCAGCAGGGCCTCGTGACCGAGGCCGAGGAGCATTCTCTCGAGAGAGCGCTCGGTGTGGCGGACATCCCTCGCGCCGCAGCCGTGGGTGGGCCAGTCGATCTCGGTGATCTCGGCGATCAGGGCGAGGGAGACGTAGGACGGCCCGAACATCTCCCGCAGGAAGGCACCCATGGACTTGGCGCCCCAGTCGGCGGCCGCCGCGTCTTTGGCGATGTGGAAGTTGTGCGCCCAGACCACCGTCTTGACGTTGCCGTAGCGGAGCTGGCGGAGGGCGCGGAAGGCGTAGGCCATGCCGCCGTCGCGGGCGAGCATCGACCTCACGTCCTTGTAGTAGGCCTGGCCCTGCCACGACCGGAGCCCGACCAGGCGTAGACGGGCGTACTCGAGCTCCGCTCGGGAGGTCTCGGCGGCGATCCGCCGGGCATCCTCGTTGAAGAGCCGCTCGACGGCGTCGAGCCCCCGGACGCACCGCTGGTTGCCGGCTTCGGGAACCGGGGCGGGGTAGACCGACGGCGCGCCGACGCTGTCGCAGGCCGTGATGTCGACGGCGCGCGGATCGCCGGAGCCGACGCCGATGCGCTCCAGGAAGGCGAAGAGCGCCTCGGCGTCCTGCTCGGGCTGCTGGACGTCGAAGCCGAAGAAGCGGAGCTTGTCCTTCTTCCTGGGGTGGGTGCGGTTCCAGTCGCACATCCACTGGACCAGGTCGCGGATCTCGGTGCTCTGCCAGGGGCCCAGGAGGCCGGTCAGAGCCTCTTCGGGGGAGCCCTCGCAGGTCTCCACGTACCTGCCGACGCGGTCGGTGTCCGGCCAGGGGTTCTCGAAAGCGATGGCGCGGAAGCCCATCTTCTCGACCAGGAAGCGGAAGAGGCGGTGCTTCATCTCGTAGTGGCCGCCGGAGGTGTGGAACGACTCGCCGAGGGCGACGATCCCCGCCTTGCCGATGATCTGGCGAAGCGGCTCCAGGTCGTCCTGAGGGAGCCCGGGGTCGGTTCCGTGGAGGCGGTAGATGCCGGGCTGGACGGGGAAGCCGCGCGGCGGGCGGGGCTTCTTCTTCGCAGCCTCCTCCACGCTGTGCGGATCGAGGAGGTCGACGGGTTGAGCCCATCCCCTCGCGGGCGCGAAGGAGAGGAGGAGCAACGCGGTCCCGAGGATCCCCTTCACCTGGTGACGACGGAAGTCGAGCATACCGCCCCCTTTGTGCTGTAACTCAAAGCTAAACCAGGGCCTTATGGGGAGTCAACGGTCAAGAAAAGGGACGGGAGCGTGCTCTGGGGAGGACGGTTTCGAGCCCCAGATACTCCTCCAGGGAGAAGCTGTCGACCTGGAGGGCGTCCGCCCTGGAGGACGCGGCCTCGCGCACCGTCCTCGCCTCTTCGGGGGTGATCGTCCCGGCGGCGAGCGCCTCGTCGACCGACGCCCTGCCGATCTTTTTGAGGATCGGAGCGGCTTCCCAGGCCAGACCGAAGGCGCGCTCCAGGCGGCCGAGAGCCTCCTCCGGATCGCAGGAGATGAAGATGTTCCGGGTCAGGCGGTCCCGCTGCTCACCGGGCCGCCGGAGGACGTCCGCCACCTCAGCCCCGAGCCTGTCACTCGGCGGAGCGCCGATCCGGCCTCGGGGGATCAGGATTCTCAGCAGTATCCCCGTCGGTCCGTCGAAGTTCTGATGGATCCCCTCGAAGGCGGTCTGGATGCGGGAGAGAGCGTGCTCGACCGACCAGCGGACGAGCGGCAGGTCTTCCTCGCGGCGGCCCTCGGCCTCGAAGCGCCGCAGCGCGCAGAAGCCCAGGTACATCCAGGAGAGGACGTCCGCGAAGCGGCCGGAGAGCTTC
>Ga0190265_10000332_pt1 | contig 36750 bp, 39 predicted proteins | sample Popmic124T_FD_133135 | JGI IMG/M metagenome (GOLD analysis project Ga0190265, IMG submission 133135) | Populus adjacent soil microbial communities from riparian zone of Indian Creek, Utah, USA - 124 T | ecosystem: Environmental > Terrestrial > Soil > Riparian zone | place: USA: Utah | collected... | reverse complement strand
TCGTCGCCACCGCCGCCGTCTCGATCCGCAAGCTGATGCACGGCAACAACAAGCGCGCCCACCTCTGGGAGAATTCGAAGCGCCTCCACGCCGGCCTCAAGGGCCTCGGCTTCAGGCTCGGCACCGAGGAGCCGCAATCGGCGATCATCGCGGTGATCATGCCCGATCTCGAGAAAGGCGCCGCGATGTGGGAGGCGCTGCTCGCCGAAGGCCTCTACGTCAACCTCGCCCGCCCCCCGGCCACCCCCGCCGGCATGACCCTGCTGCGCTGCTCGCTCTGCGCCGAGCATAGCGACGCGGAGGTGGGGGAAATCCTCGCCATGTTCGAGAGGGCAGGCAAGGCGACCGGCGTCATTTCCTAGCCCGTCATTCCAGCGCAAGCTGGAATCCCTTTGCCTTTCGGGCCTTAGGTCGAAGAAAAGCGAGATTCCAACTTTCGCTGGGATGACGCGGGGACGGGCTGAAAAGAGGGTTAACTGCGACCAGCCGCCCCCCTGTGCGCGGCCAATGCCCTGACGCGCGCTTTGCAACCCCCTCGCCGATGCCGTAATCTCCCCATAATGGCGGAGGCGGGATTGGAGGTCGGGACCGAGGAAAACGGTCCCTCATCGGGGCGTGCCCTGTGGGTCAGCGCGGGCGCGCTGCTGGCGACGCTCGCCTTGATCGCGCTGATCGTCATGATCACCTTCTCCAACCGCGCCCGCGACGACGCCATGGGCTGGGAGCGGCGCACTTATGAGGTGATGCTGCTGACCGGGGCGATCGACGCGACCATCGCCCGCTCCGAGGCGGCGCTCGGCCGCTACGTGCTCAACGAGAACGACGTCACCGGCACCCAATATGTCAACGAATGGCGCTCGGCCGGCTGGCAGATCGGCCGGCTCCAGCGCCGGGTCCGGGCGGACCCGGCCCAGGAAAGGCGGGCCGCCGAGCTGCGCGCTTTGTTCGAGCGGCGCGGCGCCGAGCTCCGCCCCGCCGCCACCGCCGCCCAGCGCGGCGAGGGGACGGGCGGTCTCAGCCTGCTCAACGCCGCCGGCATCTCGCGCACCCTGCCGGCGCTGCGCGCCAAATTGGACGAGATCGCCGACGCCGAGCGCGCCAACCTGACCCGGCGGATGGAGGAGACGCGCGGCCTCGTCGCCGCCGCCGACGCCTATACCGAATGGCTCGGCTGGCTCGCCATCCTGATCGGGCTCGGCGCGATGGGCCTCGCCATCCTCGCCTGGCGCGCCTTCGTCGAGGGGGTGCAGGCGCGGCGCGAGGCCGAGGCCCAGGCGTGGCGCGCGCTCGACCTCGAGCAGGCGGTGCAGTCGCGCACCCGCGAGCTCTCCGAGGCCAATGAGCGGCTCACCGCCGAGGCGGCCGAGCGCGCCGCCGCCGAGGCGCAGCTCCGCCAGGTCCAGAAGATGGAGGCGGTGGGCCAGCTCACCGGCGGCATCGCCCACGATTTCAACAACATGCTCGCGGTCGTCGTCGGCGGCCTCGATCTCGCCCGCCGCAAACTGCACGGCTCCCGCCGCGAGGTCGAGTTCCACCTCGACAATGCGATGGAGGGCGCCACCCGCGCCGCCGGGCTCACCCGCCGGCTGCTCGCCTTCGCCCGCGCCGAGCCCTTGCTGCCCGAGGCGGTGGCGCCGGCCGAGCTGGTCGAGAACATGCTCGAGCTGGTCGACCGCGCGATCGGCGAGCGGATCACCGTCCATACCCGCTTCGCCGACCCGCTCTGGCACGTCTGGGCCGATCCGACGCAGCTCGAAAACGCCGTCTTGAACCTCGCCGTCAACGCCCGCGACGCGATGGACGGCAGCGGCGACCTCAGCATCCAGGTCGACAACGTCACCCTGGCCGAGGCCGAGATCGACAACCTCCCGGCCGGCGATTATGTCCGCGTCCGCGTCCGCGACACCGGCGCCGGCATATCGCCCGAGCATCTCGACCGGGTGTTCGAGCCCTTCTTCACCACCAAGGCGGTCGGCAAGGGCACCGGCCTCGGTCTCAGCCAGATTTTCGGCTTCGCCCGCCAGTCGGGCGGCGAGGTCGCGATCGCCTCGGCGCTCGGCCAGGGCACCACCGTCTCGCTCTATCTGCCCCGCTCGGCCGCCGCCGCCGAGCAGGCGTGGACCCGCGCCGCGCCCGCGGTCCGTTACGACGAGCCGGCGGTCCGTGGCGGCCAGGGCGCCGCGATCCTGGTGGTCGAGGACGATCCCCGCGTCAGCCGCTCGACCGTCGGCGCGCTCGAGGAGCTCGGCTATCGCCCGCATCCCTGCGCCAGCGGCCGCGAGGCGCTCGAGATCCTCGCCCGCGACCCCGATATCGCGCTCGTCGTCACCGACGTGATGATGCCCGAAATGACCGGCACCGAGCTCGCCGCCGAGGTCGCGCGCCGCTATCCGGCGATGCGCATCCTGTTCGTCACCGGCTATGTCGGCGAGGCCGGCGAGGCCGGCGACCTCGCCGGCCACGAGTTGCTCCGCAAGCCGTTCACCGTCAACGCTCTGGCCGGCGCGGTCGCCGCCGCGCTGGCCGAGCCGCTCAGCGGATCGCGCCCCTTTTCAGCAGGCGAGGAAGCAGCGTGAGCGCGCCGAGGATCGGCCAGCGCCGCTGCCAGGGCCGGACCTCGATCCGCGTCCCGGCGTGGCGGTTGATCTTCCAGGCGAGATAGTCGACGCCGCCGGCATAGGTCGTCGTCGCCTTGGCGAGCCGGACCAAAGTCAGCAGCTTGCCGCGCCGCCGGAACCGCCGCCACTTGCCCGCCGCGTCCGGCACGGCAACCGCCAGCGGCAGCGCCGCCGCGCCGAACCGGCGGTAGCGTTCGGCATCGGTGTCGACGATCGAACCCGGCCGCCCGCTTCGCTCGGCCCGCAGCTCGCTCGCATAGGTCAATTCGAAGCCGCGCCGCCAGGCGTCGAGCACATCGCCCGCCGCCATCGGCAGCGCGTAGGAGAGCAGGGTCGGCGCCGCCCGCGCCACCGCCGCGATCGCCGCATCGCGCGCCGCCTCATCCTTCGCCCAGACGAGGCGCGACGGCTGCGCGAACCGCGCCCAGACCGAGACGTCGCCCGCTTCCGGCCCGTTCAGCCGCGCGAAATCCGCCTCGCTCAGCACCGCATATTTGGCGGCGAGCCCGTCATGTTCGAACGGAAAGACATTGGGCGGCACCAGCCGGTTGGCCAGCGCGAACCAGCCCCGCCCGTAGGCGTCGCGATAGTCCGAGACGATGAGGTAGAAATCGAGCATCAGCCCGTCGAGCTCGCGCTCGCGCAGGCACGAGCCGTAGAACAGCACCGCCCGCGCCGCGCCGGGATAAAGCGCGGCGATCGCCGCCGCCATTCCGGCGGCGCGCGGGTCGACTGGCAAGGCGAGCTCCGCGGCGACGAGGGCGTGGGACGTGGAACCGGTCATTGCCTTCCCTTAGCCAAGGTCCGCGCCCGGTGAAACGGCGCCGGCCGAATATCCAGCGCCGCGCCCGAGCCATTCCGGGAATCGGCAAAGGCCGTCCATGCCGGCCGGGCGGAGGAGGTCGGCGGCCATCTCGCACCCTCTTATTCGGCGCGGTCCCGGCTCTTCGGGGCGTGACTACCGGCCGGCGACCGGATAGCTAATGAGGCTCGGGCGACGCGCGTGCGGTTCCGGCCCTGGCGGCGCGGCCCGGAGCGGGAGGAAGCGATATGGCGGCACCCAGCGAGAAAGCGCGCGCCGGGCGAAGGCGGCCCGCCGCCGCGCCGACTGCCCCGGCGGGCGCGCCCGATCCGTCGACCCAGAAGGAACGGCTCGAAATCTACAAGATGCTGGTCGACATGGCGGACAGGGTCAGCCAGCGGCGGCAGGCGGCGAACAGCTTCTATCTGTCGGTCAACACCTTGCTGGTCGGCGGCTCGGCCTATCTTGGCACGCTCGCGCCGGGCACCCGCGACGTCGCCCTGATTTCGATCGCCGGAATGGCGATCTGCGCGCTGTGGATCCGGAGCATCGGCAGCTACCGCTCGCTCAACGCGGCCAAGTTCGGCGTGATTCAGGACATGGAGCGCGGCCTTCCGGTCCAGCCCTTCGCCGACGAATGGGCGCGGTTGGCGCCGCCGGGCGATGCCAGGAAGCACCGGCCCTTCTATGCCATCGAGATCGGCGTGCCGTGGGTGTTCATTGCGATCTATGCCCTGCAGGTCGCCGCGACCCTTCCCTGGCGGGGCTGGCTGGCCGCCTCTTCCCTCTGACGCGGCGGCGTCCGTTCAGCGAAAGCCGCGCGCGCTGGCCTTTGGCGGCGATGGAGGAAAATCCGGCGCGGATGACGGCAGGCGCGACGCGCGTCGGACGGGCCGGGATCTGGGCCAACATCACCCGGCCCTAACCGCGGGAGCGGCTGGCCGCTCGGTAGACGAAACGCCGCGGAAACATCAGCTAGGGATAATACGATAGCCGCATCGGGCGCGCTGTTGACCGGCTCGAAGCGCCAGTTCGAGACGATGATCAGACCGCCAGCCGCAAAAATGGCACCGGCGCCGTCGGCCTGAGCACGATCGGCCTCTCGTCATTGGCTTCGAACATCTCGCCGTCGAGGATGACGTTCGATCGGTGCCCTTCGATCCTGATCTCGTCGCCGCGCTCGAGATGGACGCCGCGGATGCGGTGAAGGCCGAGCCGGCCGCGGACCGCTGCGAACAGGGCGCCGAGGATCGAGACCAGGTTGCGCTCGATGACCATCAATTGCATCGCCCCCGCGGGCCGGCCGGTGGCCCCCGCCATCGAGATGTTCAAGAGCAGCCGCTCGAGCGTCGTCACCATGACGAAGGCGAACTTGCCCTGCATCTCGCCGCGCCGCGTGATCGAGAGCTTGATCGGCGCCCATTTCGCCGGCAGCAGCCGCGAGCGCCGGCCGACGATCACCGAAACCAGGCCCATCAGGAAGGTCAGCCCGTGCGCCAGCCAGTTGGGCAGGCCGAGCGGATAGATTTTGTGCCGGCAGTAGAGGATGGTGTCGGCGAGCGCGGCTCCGCCCAGAAACATGCCGAGCACCGGCCGGCCATCGCCGGCCCGGGCCCCGCCGCCGGTCAGCGCGATCAGCTCGCGCGAGACGATGTGCGGGACGAGGTCGGTGCGGGCGAGCAGGAGCACCCGTTCGAGCGCCTCGATCGGGTCGCCGCTGGCGCCGAGATCGTGGGCGATCAAATTGGTCTTGCCGTTGGGCAGCACCGCCACCGGCGGCGGCCCCCCGCCTTCCTCGACGGTGCCGAAATGGCCGCCATGGTATAATTCGGTCAGCGCCGCCTGCACGGTGCCGTCGCCGCCGTTGATGACCAGCACCTTGGGCCTGACCCGCGCGATCGATTTCAGCGCCTCGCCGATCTGGTCGACATGCTCGACCTCGTAATGGAAGATCTCGCGGTGGCGGGCGCAGAAGCTCCTCACCGCCGGCAGCATCGACTGGTTGCCGCTCGAGCGCGGGTTGGAGAGGAGCGCGACCGACGCCATCGCCGCCTAACCCCGGACCGGCCGGATGGAGAGGCCGAACCGGTAGTTCAGCACGACGTTGACGCCGAGCACTCCGGGCCCGACATTGACCGCGACATTCTCGTAGCGCGGCCTCAGGCTGGTGAGGCTGATGTCCGGGTTGCGCGAGAAGCCGCCGCCGTCGCTCCAGCCCGAGCGGCCGTCGCCGTTGAGGTCGTGGCGGACCGCGACCGCGTAGCGGCCGGCCTCGGGCACCGCGACGCAGATCCGCATCGGCCCCGTCTGGCTCACCGGCAGGTCGATCTTGCGCACCGTCTGGCCGCGCTCGAGGAAGGTGCGCGGGTTGGAGCCGTAGAGCGCGACGCGGACGTTGCCGCGGCGCTCCTTGAAGCCGTTCACCGTGACCAGGATCGCCGGCCGGCCCTGGCCGGTGCGGCACGCCGCCGCGTCCGGGCCCATCGTCGCCTGGGCCGCGCCCGGCACGCTGGCGAAAGCCAGCGCCGCCGCCGCTCCCTTCGCAAAAGTCTTCACCATGACCTTCTCTTCTCCTGAAGACGTGGCCGCCCGCGCGCGGACCGGCCAGCAAGGCCCCCATGAGCCGTCGGATCGCCTCCGCTTGCGGCCAAAATGTGGTCAAGGCGCGTCGAAAGGAGGAATTGAACAGCTCGTCACGCGTTCAGGCGTGACTGCGGACTGCCGGGGGCGGTCCGCCCTGTCCAATGAACCTGCCCCGTCCCTCAGAGCCTCACGATCCGCGGCCCGCGCGGCGTCCGGTCGATCAGCTCGGTCATCGCCCAGACCATCGCGTCGGCGCGGTCGGGCGACAGCCCCGGCCCCTATGGCGGCCTGTTCGACGTCGGCCAGGATCACAACAGGACGGTCGCCGAGGTGATCGACGTGCTCGAAATGTGGCGCTTCCTGGAGGAGGGGCACGAGGCGCTGCCGGCCGCGGGCAAGGCGAAGGTCGCGCTCGAGACCGGCCGCGACTCGGTTCGCTTCCCGGGTTTTGACGGCAATCACGAAAGCGGCCATATGAGCGTCGCCCGCTTCGTGGTCGTTTGGATGGGCTATTTCCCCGGCTTCGCCGCCCGCGGCGACTTCAACTCGCACTGGCCGATGCTCGAATCCTATCGCCGAATGCTGGCGATCTTCCAGCCGATGGCCGCGCCCTGATCGGCCGCGAGATGGACTGGCGCGAGATCGCCGCGGTGCTTGGCGCGGTCTCACTCTGACCGGGGACAGCTGCTCGTAACTGTCCCACTTACCCCGCGCCGGTCACGGCCGCTGCGTCGGCGGCGGCGGCGCCGGCGGGCATTGCCGCCGGACGTAGTGCCAGCTGACCGCGGTGAGCGGCACGCCCTGGTTGCACCGTGTCACCTCGGGGCCGGTCATCCCGGTGCCGGTGATCCACCGGTCGAGCCGCGGCCGCGGCCGCGCCGCGCTGACGTTGAACAGCACCTCGCCGGAATGGACGATCCGGCAGCCGGGCGTGACCCCCGCCCTGACGCAGCCGTTGAACCGCACCGGGCGCGGCTGCGCCGCCGCCGCCGACGCCCAGATCAGCGCGGCGAGCGCGGGAACGACGAAGATGTGAGGAGCCTTTTTCATGATCTCTTCCCTTCGAGTCGCGAGGCGGCGATCATGCCATAGAAGGGGCGAAATGGACATCGCCGGCGGCGTAAATCCCGGGCCAAGATGACGGGCCGGATCGGCGAGAAGATCGGCGGCGCGATCGTCGCCCGAGGGCTGGACCGCGCGAACAGGATCGTAGATTTCAGGCACGGCGAAATCAGGCACGGGCCGCGGCACTGCCATCAGCCTGGCGCCCCAAGTTGATCCTGCTCCATCATTGGCGCTTTAGGCGCCTTCGAATACCCCCTGGAGCTTTGCCGCCGGCTAACAAGACTCGCGCATTTTCCGTCCGCTGGAACGATTACACCTCCGCGGAACGAGGAGGATGAGCATGGCGGAGACCTTTTCCGATCTGGAGATCGTCAATTCGAACGGCACCGTCACCATTCAGCTGGATGGGAACGCCGCCAGGCCGGGCGGCGGTGAGCAGGGCGACGGCGCGCCGCGGCGCCACGCCGGCCCGGATCGCCGCGCCCGCGTCCGGCGGAAGCCGGGACGCCGGCCGGCCCCACCGGAGCTAAGCGGCCGCCTGGACTCGCGCTTCCATCCTTGCGGGCACCCTCGCCTTTCGAATGACGTCGGCGATATGGCTGGTCAGGCCGACTTCCCCCACCAGCTTCAACCCGTGGCCAGGCTCGATCTCGGCGAGGACCTCGCGCAACCTTTCCAGGCCGTCGGACACGTCGAAATGGGTCCAGTGGCTCGCCTCGCCCGGCACCAGGACGCCCTGGGCGGTGACGGTCGCGCCCTTGTGCATCTGCACCACCCAGGCGCGCTCGCCGTCATGCACCCATTCGAGCCGGATCGGGCCGAGCTCGGACGCCTCGTCATGCAGGCGCTCGACAGCGGCGAGAATCTCGCCCGGCAATGCCTCGGCCGGCGCCGTGCCCTGCATGAAGGCGTCGCCGGCCCCGCGCCGGCCTTCGGTGACCCGTTCGCCGGTCTGCAGCACGATCGAGGCGCCGGAATAAAGCGGCTGAACCCCCGCCTGCGCGATCACCGCGGCGATCGCCTCGTGCCCGGGGTCTTCGGCCGCCATGATCCTGAACGGGTCGGTCCAGCCCCGCGTCGTCGTATATTTGCCCGGCATCTGCTCGGTCGGCGCGGTGCGGAGCCACGTCTCGCTGGTCCCCGTCGCCTGGCCGAAGGTGAAGGGCGCGACGCGCCGGCTGATCACGGTGGCGCGCGGCACCGGCAGGCCGATATGGTGCGCGACCAGCAGGCCGAACACCTTGTCGCCGATCATCCTGCTGAACCGGTTCGGCCATTGCACCAGCGGCGGCAAATCGAGCGATTCGAATTCCGCTATCTCCCAGCCCAGCGTATGGGTGTGGCGCCATCCGCGTGGCCTGGGATGAAGGCTGAACTCGAGCCGGGTGTTGCCCGGCACCGCCAGGTCCGGCTCGAACCCGTAGACGGTGGCGAGCAGCCGCAGGCCCCAGCCGAGCGGCAGCGACGCCGTCCCGGCCTTCTCGACCGCGCGCGGCGTATCGTCCGGCGCGAATTCCAGCACATTGCCCATCAGCACGCCGGAAACGCCGCCGTCGTTGATGTCGACCGTTTCGTTGACGATCGTGTTCAGCCCCTCGCGGGTCAGGCGGTTCACCGCCGAGACGACGTCGTCGACCTTGGTGAGACCGTAGATGAACTCGCGGCTGAGCGGGCTTTCCGGCGTGAAGCTGCGCACGTTGACCGACCGGTCGGCGCTCCTCGAAAGCAGCGTCTCCGCCACCTCCTGGACTCCGGAGAAGCGCCGGTTCGGCTCCTCGCCCAGCACCCGCGAATAGGCTTGCTTCGGCTTGCCCCGGGACGGCTCGTAGCTGACGAACTGGGCGACATTGATCAGCTCGGCGAGCCGGTCGAGCGAGGCGTCCTTGCGCGGCATGCCGCCGCCGGGGACGTAGACGATCGGCGGCAGCACCTCCCGCAGCCGGTCGCGCGCCGTGCGCAGCGCCTCGACCAGACGGGACGGCGGCACCCCCATCCCCTCGACCTGCGCGAGCGCCCGCCCGATCGCCTCGATGCCGTCGCGCGAGACCACCGGCGAACCGTCGAGCCGCGCCGTCGGCACCCCTTCGAGATGCGCCCGGCAGAACTCCGCCGCGCAGCCGGCGCTATATTCCCACCCGTCCATCAGGATGATCCGGCTGGCATGGTCGGCGATGAAGCTTTCCCAAAGCTCGAGATACTGGCCTTGCGTCCAGTCGCTGACGAACAGGCTGGCCGGCTCGATCACCGGCTCGGGCCCCTTGGCGCGGAGCAGCTCGGCGGTGAGCTTGAGGTCGGCCTCGTTGGGTGCGATCACGGCGGCGCGGAGCTGGTCCTTATAATCCGCCGACTCGAAATCGAGGCGGCGCCCGATCTCCTGCCACCAGGCGAGAAACCGCCTCCCGGTAGTGATCGGCCCGCTGAGATAGGAGACCTTGCGCAAGCCGAACGCCGAACGCCAGACCTGGCGGATGGCGCCGAGCGGCTGGGGGGACGAAGTCATTCCGAGTCTCCCGAGCCCTCAGAAGCGGCCGTTCGGGCGCCAATGGTTGTGGCCGCCTTTTTTGCTCGGGCTTCAAATCGCTTGCATAGTTCGGCGGCGAACGCCTCGTGCGCAGCCGACCAGGGAGTCGGCCACGGCACTGGGAGTTCCTTCAACAGCGTAGCGCGATCGAGGGCCCCTTTGCGTTCCTCATGAAGATCAACCAAGTCGAAAAGCTCGTCGAAGGGATAATTTTCCTCCTCGAACCTGGCGAGGTAAGACTTCAGCGTGGTCGCGGGCTGATATTCCTCGCTTCGCAGCCTCTTCAGAATATCGTCGTCCCCCGCATCTTCGTTGCCGGCGTCCTGGACGAGAATCTTCAGGTCCGTATAACCGAAAAACGTGCTCAGCTCTCCGATGTCTTTATAATTTTCCGGCTTGACTGCCTTCTTTCCGCGAAGCGCCTTGATGATGTCTCGCCGCTTTTCCTCATCCGGCAGCGGCAGGAGATATTTCTTGTCGATCCTTCCCTTCCGCTTGATGGCCGGATCGATACGGTTCTGGTAGTTCGTAGCGATGATGAAGATTGAGCGTTCCTTCTTCCGGAGGTCGTTTATCTTGGTGAGCATGCCCGGTGTCAGGAACTGGAACAGCGAGTCCTGCTTGCGATAGCGCTTGCTGTCCCGGTCGAGCAGGAAGCTGTCGATCTCGTCGAACAGGATCACGCTGTCGAATTGCGCTTCGAGCGTCTGGAAGATCGCTTTCACCCGCGCTTCGACATTCTCTCCGCCCCGTCCGAGGAAGTCGCTGACCGTGACGGTGATCATTCGCATGCCAAGGGCCTTTGCGAGGTTCTCGGCAAAGCTACTCTTGCCTGTCCCTGGGGGACCGTAGAGTAGGATCGAGAAGTTCTTAGGGTCGCCCATTCCCCAAGGCAGCACGAAGTGCCGGGTAAGCTTGTCGTAGACCTTCGCGCCGGCCCCAGGCCGAGGCTCGTACTTCTCGGCCTCACCGGGCCATTCCGTCTCCCACTCTGTGGAGCGCTCCCGTGCCGGCAGGTCGATCTTCAATCTGGAAAGGAGGAGCGTGCGGCCGGCAATGCTTCGCTGCAGCAACTCGCGATAGGCAAGCATGAATTCGACGACCTGGCTGGTGTCCCATAGGTGGATCAGCCCCGGGTCGTTGACATGCTCCGAATGCCAGCCTGTCAATTCGTGATATTTGTGCCTCTTCGGCTTCGCTTCGGCCGTGATCTTGGCCGCCTTGCGCACTTCCGCCTGATGGGCCGCGATCTCCACCGGAGCCGCTTTGAACTGAACGATCCGGGCCCGCAGCCACTTCCAGAAGCGTCGCAGCATATTCGTGGCCCGGGTGCTGGTGGGCTGATAGTCCTTGAGCCTGTCCATCAGCGCGATCGAGCGCATCAGCGAGACGGCCCCCTCGACGCTGACCGGCAACATCGTCATGCCCTGCGGCGTCGCGTATATCGGCCGGTTGGGGCGCCAGTGGGCGTTCTCCACCTGCCGCGCCTCGAGGACGCTCATCACGCGCTCGAACAAACGTTCGTCGACGGCATAGGGCGCGACCAGCATCAGCCCTTCGAGGCAGAAGATCAGCTCGGCGGGATCGAACCGGCTGTCGGGAATCTCGCTGAACGACAGCTGCTCGTGCAGCGCCGATTCGAAATAGCGGCGATAGTTTTTTTCGAACCTGATCGAGCGCGTTTCGGCCGGCGCGGCGGCTACGCTCTTCTTGCTCTTGCCGCGACCCGCTTCGACCACTTCCTCGAGCAGGTTCTCGCCGGCGGCCTTCAAATCGTAAACCGCGCGCACGATCCGCAGCGGAACGAAAGCATTGTTGAGATAGTCCGGGTTCTTCCCCACGGTCGCCGAGCCACCCTTCAACATTGCCTTGAAGCGGGGGAGATGGGCCAGCAGGTCATCGACGAGCGGGTCTTTGCCGATGAGGCTTCTAAGTTCTTCGATCGTAGGCTTCAGCGTGGATTTGAGCGCCTTCCATTGACTGTCCGCGCTCCGGTCCTTCGCCCCGCTCAACAGGCTGGTGGCATGGCTGAGGGTCACGGGATCGTTGGTCCCGAACGAACCCGATATGAGCGGCCCTTCGATCGCGTCTAGCAAGCACGCCGTCCCGAGATGCTGGGTCACCTCGAGATCGTCCTGACACTGCAATTTGAGGCGGGCGGCGTGCCCGCTGGCGAGGGCGCTGACCCCGCTCATCCTGGCGAGGGCGGCGGCGATCATTGCCTGCGTGCCGTGCGAAGGTTCGGATCCGCTCTTCGCGCCAGCGCCGTCCTTGCTCGAATATTGATAGGGCCAGCGGCCTTCTTCCCCGCACGTATAGATGAAGACGTTCGCCGTCCGCTCGAGCGTCTCCTCGAGCTCGCGGATGTCGTCCATGTCCTGGTGGTACTGGACGGCCAGATAGTCTTCGAGGGATTCGGTAGTCATGGGTCCCGTCGCTGCTGCTCCTCAGGCCTACTGCCAAGGCCAGATCGTTGACAACAGGAACCTCGTCGAGGCTTGGCCTGTCACCGCCACGAGACGCATCACCGGCGCGTTTCACGGGGCGAAAAAAAATTTCGCAACGCCAACTTTCCTGTTGACCCCGTTAAGAATCTCAGTCAAACCGGAACTTGAGGAGGCCAGGCAGCCACCTGACCCCCTCAAACCGTAAACCCAAACCGAAGGATCAGAACCATGCAGATTGTGCTTACAGAAGCCGACCTTAGCAAACTCAAGCCCGCCACGCGAGCGGATTTGATGGCGCACATCTTCCCGAAGCCCGCGTCGCCGGGGCTCAACGCCGAGGGCTTCGAGTGGGACGACGTCGTTGACCTGACGCCCGGCCAGGTCGAGGAGTTCATGGAAGGCTGCGCCGACGAGACGATCGCGGGCCTGCGCGTGATCGCCGAGCACGGGCCGGTCATCCGGGCCAGTATGCTCGACCAGGCCGGCATCGACAATTACGGCCACTTCCAGGGCCGGGTGACCAAGCGCACCCGGACCGTCACCGGCGACCGGCACGCCTTCCTGTTCAGCTGGGACGACTGGCAGTCCGACGAGAATGCGGGCGTCGGGCATTATGCGGTGACGGCGACGACGTTCCGTTCCCTGCGCATCTATTTCAATCTCGATTGAAACCCTGGGGAGGCCGTCCGGCCTCCCCCTTTTCCGCCGCGATGGGCGCCGCGGCGCCGGGCCGAAAACCCGCTGCCCCCCCTCTCGCCCCGTCTATACCCCGCGAAGGGCGCGCATCAGGACAGCGGCAGGTGAAATTCCCGGCCCGGATCGATCGCTATCTCGCGAAGCTGATCTTCGTGCCGCTACCCGATCACGCCGCCTTCAGCGCCGTCAGCGGCACGCCCAGCGTCTCCAGCGTGGTAAGATCGAGCTTGCTCGCGCCGTCGATGTCGAGGCCGACGATCGTCCCGTCCGCGGCGAAATCGGCGTTGACGCCCGGCGCCACCTCCCGCGTCTCGGCGCCGGGGCCGGCCTTCAGCTCGATATAGAGGCTGTCGGTTTCGGGATAATGATTGAGCTTCATCGCGCCTCAAGCAACCGTCCGCCGAGGCGGCGGCACCACCCTGCCCATTTCCCGTGCCCCCTCGATCCAGCAATTGACCGCGTCGAGCACGTTTTCGAGCGCTTCCTGCGGCGTCTCGCCGTCCGACATGCAACCGGGCAACTCCGGCACGGTCGCCAGATACCCGCCGCCGTCCTCCTCCGACAGCGGGCGGATGTGGATCTCATAATCCCGCGCGCTCATTCGCCGGTCTCGGCAACTGCCTTCAAGCCGCACGGTGAAGCTGGGGCTCGGGGATCGCCTGGCCCATCTTGCGGGCACAGTGAATCCAGGTCGCGATTGCATCCTCGACATTGGTCAGCGCCTCGGCGCGAGTCTCGCCGTCCGACATGCAGCCGGGAAGCTCCGGCACGGTCGCCAGAAAGCCGCCGCCGTCGTCCTCGGAGAGGGGCTCGATCACGACCTTATAGGTGGCACGCATGTCCGTCACGTCACTGATCCTCTCTCGCGGCGAGCACTGCGGCGACGAAGCTCACCAGCCGTTTGATATATACGGGCTTGATCGGCCGCGCGAAAGGGATGGTCACATGGCGCTCCTGCATCGGATCGCTGACGCCGTAGTGCGAACCGCCTGAAGGCGCGTCGAAATCGAGATCGAAGGCCCGGCATAAAGTCCTCACATCCTCGATCCGCCAGTCGCGCGGATTGGCGCGCATGCGTTCGAGGAGATGAGCAGGTGCGGACCGCCCCGCGGTCCGCAGCCATGCCTGGGAGGCATGGCGACCGGCTCATTCGCCGCGTGGCATCCCATTTGTCGATTAGCGCAATTCGCCCTGCCGAGCCAACGCTTTTCGAAAGTCCCCACAGAAAAGAGCCGCGTCGCGCCATGGTCCGGAAGGGACGCATCGTTCGTCCAAGCGTCAAGCCGCCGCCCTCTTCTCCGCCCCGTCCCGCCGTCTATACCCCCCCGATGGGCGCGCAACAGGACAGCGGCAGGTGAATTTCCCGACCCGGATGACCGGGGCTTTGCGCGCGGCGCGCGTGCTTGTGCTGGACTGTCCTGCCCGGATCAAAGTACCACTTTGATCCGATGACCCAGATCGATCGCTATCTCGCGAAGCTCATCTTCGTGCCTTTGCTCGGCACCCTCTGCTTCGCGGCGCTGGAAGCGCTCCTCACGCCGGCCGCGTGATCCCATCGCGCCGGTACAGCTTGTAGCCGTCCTTCGCGACTTCCGCGACCGCCGCGGCCGCCTTCACGCCGGTCAGGACGGAGATCCGCAGCGTCCCCTTGACCGGCTGATAATAGGCCCAGTTGCCCATGTCCTTCGGAAGACCGTTGCCATTCTTGTCGGCGGTCATGGCGAAAAGCCGGGAATCCTTGCTGTTCCTGAAGCTATGCATGACGATCTCATCCTTCCTTCGATACTTGGTGCCGCGCAGGAACGGAGCGCCGTTGGCGATCTTCGTGTTCTGGACGCTCACTTGGAGCCCCTCATCCTCCATGATCTGCCGCACCATGTGGCCGCACATCTGTTTCACCCGATTGGCCAGAATCGCCTGCCCGAAGCGCTCGAGGAGCGCCTCTTCGATACCCTCAACAGCCGGGCGGCCGAGCGCCGTCGCCGTGCGCATCATGACCACGGCCTCGCGCTCGTTCAGAAAGCCCCACAAGTCTCCGCCCAAGGTCGTCGCGTAAAGGCTCGAATAAACCCCCGGCTTATAGGCGCGCATGATTCCATCTCCTTTCAGACCAGTCTAATTTGACCGGTCTGAAAGTCAAGTTCCATTTCAGGCGACGGTCGGCAAGCGAAAGGCAGGTAGGCTGCAAATCCGCATGACCGCCCCGCCCTCACCCTTTATAGCCGGTTTCGCTATCCGCCGCCGGGGAACACAGGCTTGACGTTTCCGACTCAGATTGACCGCTATCTCGCGAAGCTGATCTTCGTGCCGCTGCTCGGCACGCTCTGCCTAGCCGCGATGCTGCTCTTGATGGACCGCATGCTGCGGCTGTTCGATTTCGTCGTCTCGGAGGGCGGGCCGGTCTCGATCGTCTGGCGGATGCTGGCCAATCTGATCCCCGAATATCTCGGCCTCGCCATCCCGGTCGGGCTGACGCTCGGCGTGCTGCTCGCCTTCCGCAAGCTGGCGCTCTCCTCCGAGCTCGATTCGCTGCGCGCCGCCGGGCTGAGCTACGGCCGGCTGCTCGTCGTCCCCTATCTCTACGCGTTCGTTCTGCTGATCGCCAATTTCGCGATCGTCAGCTTCGTCCAGCCCAAGGCCTATTACGAATATCAGAGCCTCAGGTTCGAGCTTCGCTCGGGCGCGCTCGGCGCCTCGATCAAGGTCGGCGAGTTCACCAATATGGGGCGCCGGATCACGCTTCGCGTCGAGCGCAGCGAGAATCGCGGGACCGATTTGCACGGCGTCTTCGTCCGCCTCACCACCCGCGACGGCCGCAGCCTCGCGGTCACCGCCGATCGCGGCACCTTCCTCGCCACCGACGATCCCGACACGATCCTGTTTCGCCTCCGGAACGGCCGCATGGTCCACAACGCGCCGAGCTACCGCACGCCCAGGGTGCTGCGCTTCATCGAGCACGATCTGCCGATCGAGCTGCCGACGATCGAATCGTTCCGCGGCCGCGGCGAGGGCACCAGGGAGCTGACCATCCCCGAACTGGCGCGGATCGGCGGCGACGCGCGCGCGCCCGAGACGCGGCGCGACGCGGCGCGGGCCAATTTCCACTTCCGCATGGTCGAGGTGGCGATGATGCTGCTCGTGCCTTTGCTCGCCGTCGCGCTGGCAGTGCCGCCCAAGCGCAGCAGCTCGGGGCTCGGCATCTTCGTTTCGATCGTCTTCGTCGTCACCTATCACAAGGTCAACCAATATGCCGAGCAGATGGGGGCATTGGGCCGGTTCGACCCGCTGATCGCGCTCTGGGCCCCGTTCCTGCTCTTCGCCGGCCTGATCCTGTGGATGTACTGGACCCTCGCCTTCACCCCCGGCGGCCAGCCCATCGGCGCCCTCGAACGGCTGTTCGCGCGGATCGCCAAGATCTTCGGCCGGCTCGTCCGCCGGCGCGCCGACAGGCCGGCCGCGGCATGATCAACCTTCAGTTTTTCCCGTCGCGGCGGATCGCGCTCTACATGGCGCGGCTGTTCGTCGCCCGCAGCCTCGCCGTGCTGGTCGCTTTGGTCGGCATATTGATGATGCTCGACCTGCTCGGCAACAGCGGCGAGATCCTGGCTCATCCGGGCAATGGCGACGCCGAGCTCTGGCGTTATGTCGGCCTCCGCGTCCCGCAGCTGATCGCGCGCTTCCTCCCCTTCGCGGTGCTGCTCGGGACGCTGATCACCCTCGCCGGACTCAATCAGCATAGCGAGATCATCTCGATGAAGGCGGCCGGCATCTCGGCGCACCAGATCATCGCGCCGCTGATCCTCGCCGCGGCGCTCGTCGCCATCGCCCATTTCGCCTTCATCGAGCGGGTGGTGACCCGCGCCAACGCCGCGCTCGCCGCCTGGGAGGCGGTCGAATACGGCCCGGTCCCGACCGAGACCGACATCCGCAACAACATCCGCATCGCCCATGGCGACGACCTCTGGTTCGTGCAGCGAGTCAGCGGCCGCGGCGAGGCGGTCCGCCTCGCCGGCATCACCGTCTATGATCGCGCCGGCGGGACGCTGCAGCGCATCCTCACCGCCGAATCAGGCCGGCGTGCGCCGGGCGGCTGGGATCTCGCCGGCGCCACTCTGTTCGACGTCGACAGCGGCCGCCTCCAGCGTATGGGTGCGGTACGGCTCGGCCGGGACATCCGCCCCGACGAATTCATCCTCGCCCAGGTCGACCCCGACGAGCAGAATTTTTGGCGCCTCCGCGCGACGATCGACGACCTGCGCGCCGCCGACCGCTCCACCGCGACGCTTGAATCGAACCTCTGGCACAAGCTCGCCGGCCCGCTGTCGACGATCCTCATGCCGCTGCTCGCCGCTACCGCCGCCTTCGGCCTCGCCCGCTCCGGCCAGCTCCTCGTCCGCGCCGTGATCGGCATGGCGCTCGGCTTCGCTTATTTCGTCGCCGACAATTTCGCCCTCGCCATGGGTAATCTCGGCGCCTACCCGCCCTTCCTCGCCGCCTGGGGCCCGTTCCTGTTGTTCCTGCTGGTCGGCGAAGCGGTGCTGATCCGGACGGAAGAGTAATGTGTCGCCCCGAACGTCGGGTACCCAAGGGGGGTGCGACGCGCCATCTCTCGTTGGCGTTGCTCTGCTTACCCACTACCACTTCGCCCCGATGCAGGACGACCCCGCCCCCACCCCCGCCGTCACCCGCGGCGACGTCGCGCGCGGGGCGGGCCTTGCCGGCCTGTCGCGCGCCGGGGCGCTGATCGAGGCGCTGGCGCAGCCGCTCTATACCTGGCTGTTCGGGATCGCGACCTATGGGCTCTACATCGTGCTGTGGGGCGCGGTGAGCCTGATCACCAACATCGTCGACCTTTCGATGCCCAGCGCCCTGCAGCGGGTGGTGCCGACCCGGGACAGCGAGGAAGACGCCCACGCCGCGGTCAAGCTGGCGCTGCTCGTCTCGGTCGGCCCGGCCATTCTCATCGCGGCGCTGATCACGCTCAACGCCGCGACGGTCGCCTCGATCTTCTCGGCGGCGCCCCAGGATGCCGTCCGCCTTCCCGCCGCCATCGCTTTGTTCGCCTGGACCCTCCCCTTGTGGACCTTCGTCGAGGTCGCCACTTCCGCCGCCCGCGCCCGGCGCGCATTCGGGCCCGAGATCCGCTTACGCATCTTCTGGGAGCAGATCGCGCGGATCGGCTTCGCGGGCGGCTTCTTCCTGCTCGGCTTCCACAGCATCGGCCTGATGCTCGCCCATCTTGCCTCGCTGGCGCTGACCGCCTTGCTCTGCGTGCCCCTGCTCGGCCGTTACTACCGCCTCCGCCGGCTCGTCCGCGCGCCCATCCCGGCTGCGCTCGCCCGCAACCTCCTCCTCTCGGGCCTCGGCCTGTTTCCCGCCAACCTCGCCCGCCGCCTCCTCATCGACGCACCGCCCGTCATCCTCAACCTCACCATCCCGGGCGCGCGCGGCGCCACCGCCGCGGGCCTGTTCGAAATCGCCCGCAAACTCTCGACCGTCCCCTATATCGTCCGCCAGGCCTTCCAATATGTGCTCGGCCCGCTCTCCTCGGCGCAGGCGCATGCCGACCGCGCCATGATCGCGCCGCTCTATCAGTTCGCCAGCCGAGTCTCGACGGCGCTCGTTGTCCCCCTTTCCGGCCTGCTGGTCTTCGCCGGCGTCGATATCCTCTCGGTCTACCGGCCGGAGGCGATGGCGGCGCTGCCGATGCTCTGGATCCTGGTCGCGGCGCGCGGCATCGAGGCGATCGTCGGGCCGGCCTCGACCATCGTCGAAATGATCGGCCACCGCGCCCTTCCCCTGCTCAACAGCTTTATCGCGATCTCACTCTGGATCGGCCTCACCGTCTGGCTGATGCCGGCCTATCACGAATTGGGCATGGCGATCGCCGTCGCCGCCGCGGTCGTCGCTTCCACTTATGCGGCGACGCTCGAGCTCCGCATCGCCGACGGCCTCACGCCGTTCGACCGCAAGCTCTTCCAAGGCCTCGCCATGGCCCTCGTCGGCGTCGCCCTGATGGCGGCCGGCGAATGGCTGTTCGACGGCCCCGCCCGCTTCGCACTCGAAACGGTGCTGTGGGCGATCACTTCCTGGCTTGCCCTGCGCTACGGCCTCACCCGCGAGGACCGCGAGGCGCTCGGCGGCCTGTCGCGCCGGCTGCGGTTGGTCTGAAGGCTTGCCTTCGCGCCGAAACGCGGCTCCATAAGGGATCAGACCGAAGGGGGCTTTTCGATGATCCGGCTCTCGCGCCCGTTCCTCATCCTGGCCGCCGCGCTCGCGGCCTCGCTTCCCTCCGGCGCCGTGCCGCAGCCGGCCCCGGCAACGCCGAATTTCGTGCGCGAGCGTGGCCCCGTGATCGCGATCGAGCATGTCCTCGTGATCGACGGCACGGGCGTAGCGCCCCGTCCGAACCAGACGATCCTGATCGACAACGGCCGGATCGCTGCGATCGGCCCGGCCGGCTCGGTCGCGCTTCCCAACGGCGTCTCCCGCGTCGACGGACGCGGACGCACCGCCATTCCGGGCCTCGTCGGCATGCACGAACATATGTACCGCACCGCCTCGGGCGACGGCCCGTTCGCGGTCGTCCAGGCGCCGGTCACCTTCCCGCCTCTCTATCTTGCCAGCGGCGTCACCACCGCGCGCACGGCCGGCTCGGTCGATCCGCACGGCGATCTCGGCATCAGGCGGGAGATCGAGGCGGGGCGGATGATTGGCCCCGACCTCGATCTCACCGCGCCCTATCTGGAAGGCGCGCCGCCGGCGATCGCCCAGCTCTATCCGCTGCGCGGCCCCGCCGAGGCGCGCGCGGCGGTGCGCCACTGGGCCTCGCTCGGCTTCAACTCGGTCAAGGCCTATATGAACATCTCGCCGGCCGACCTTTCCGCCGCGATCCGGGAAGCGCGGCGCCACAATATGCGGGTCACCGGCCATCTCTGCTCGGTCGGCTATGAGGAGGCGGCGGAGCTCGGCATCGACAACCTGGAGCATGGGCCGTTCGCCGCGCCCGACGGCGGACTCGATCCTCAGCGCGCGGCCGGCCGCTGCGCCCACGGCGGCGCCGAGGAGGCCGCCGGACCCGGCGCGGTCATGAGTCACATCGTCCAGAACGTCGCAGTCGACTCCCCGGAGGTGCAAAGGATGATCCGCGCCCTGGTCGAGCGCCGCGTCGCGATCACCTCGACGCTCGCGGTGCTCGAAGGCGGCGACCGGCCCGATCTCGAGGCGATCCCGCATCTGCGCGACCTGTTCCCGCCCGACATCTGGGCGCTGCAGCTCGGCCGCCGCGCCGCCCAGCGCCCGGCCGCCGGCTTCTATGCGACGATGCTGCGCAAGGAGATGGCGTTCGAGCGCGCCTTCGTCGCCGCCGGCGGCCTGTTGATCGCCGGCGCCGACCCGACCGGCGACGGCCATGTGATCGCCGGCCTCGGCGACCAGCGCAACATCGAGCTGCTTCACGAGGCGGGCTTCACCGTCCCCGAGGCGATCCGGATCGCGACCCTCAACGGCGCCATCTTCCTCGGCCGCGCCGACCGGATCGGCAGCCTGGAGGCCGGCAAGCGCGCCGACATCGTCCTCCTCGACGGCGACCTCTCCCGCGACATCAGGGCGATCACCCGGCCGCTGATCGTGTTCAAGAACGGCATCGGCTACGATTCGCAGGCGATCTACGCCAGCCTCGGGGGTCAGGTGGGCCTGCACTGAGCGTCAGCCCTGTCGCGCGCCTCGCGGCTGGTCTAAGCACTGGGCCGTGACCGAGAGCAACCCTCTCCTCGCCTACGGCGCCTGGCTCGCCGAGACGCCCGCCAGCTGGCCCGAGCCCGCCTGGGAGGCGGCGCGGCGCGCCTTCATCGACACGCTTGCCGTGACCGTCCCCGGGAGCGCCGACCCGGTCGTCGCCCGCGTCTTCGAGACGGTAAGGCCCTGGGGCGAAGGCCCCGCCACCGTCATCGGCCTAGGCGCGCGCCTGGCCGCGCCCTGGGCCGCTCTGGTCAACGGCACCGCCGCCCACGCGCTTGACTTCGACGACAATTTCGATCCCGCCAAGGCCCACGCCAGCGCCGTCCTCGTCCCGGCCATCCTCGCCCTCGCCGAGCAGGAAAAAGCGAGCGGCCGCCAGTGCCTCGACGCCTATATCGCCGGCCTCCAGATCCTCGGCCGCGTCGGCCAGGGCGTGAACCCCACCCACCGCAACCGCGGCTGGCACGCCACCGCCACAATCGGCGCGATCGGCGCCGCCGCCGCATGCGCGCGCCTGCTGAAGCTGGACGCGCAAGAGGCGGCCTATGCGGTTTCGATCGCCACCTCCATGGCGGCCGGCTTCATGTCGCAATTCGGAACGATGACCAAGCCCCTGCACGCCGGCCTCGCCGCCAAATCGGGCATCGTCGCCGCCGGCCTCGCCCGCTCCGGCATCGACGCCGGCCTCGCCGCCCTCGACGGCCCAACCGGCATGAACCGCCTGATGGTCGGCCCCGATTACGAGCAGCTGCGCGACGGGCTCATCCATATCGAGCACGGCCAGAACCTGCGCTTCGAGACCGAGAGCGTGGGCGAGCCCCTCCTGATCCTCTCCAGCGGCCTCAAACTGAAGCGCTTCCCCAATTGCGGCAGCGCCCACCGCGCCATGGACGGCCTGCTCGCGCTCAAGGACGCGCACGGCTTCACTGCCGCCGACGTCGACGCGATCCACGTCCGCGCCCCCGTCACACACCTCAACAACCTCATGTACACCGCCCCCACGGATGCGCTGCAGGCCAAATTCAGCCTCGAATATGCCCTCGCCTGCGTGGCCGTGACCGGCAATTGCACCCTCGCCGACTTCACCGGCCGGGCCGCGACCCGCGCCGGCCTCCAGGCCCTCTATCCCCGCATCCACCGCCACCCGGTCGACAAGGCCGAGGGCGAGTTCCCGACCGAGGTCGAGGTCGTGCTGAAGGACGGCCGCCGCCTGGACACCGCGGTGCCCTGGCCCGCCGGCAGCATCGCCGCGCCCTTCACCCCCGCCCAGCTCTGGGCCAAGTTCGACGGCTGCACCGCAGGCCTGTTCGGCGAAGATCGCGCTGCGGCGCTCCGCGACGCACTCGCGGACCTTCTCGCTCTCCCCTCCATTGCGCCCCTCATGGCGCCGCTCTACGAAGCTCGGCCATGACCGAACCCCGCTATACCGCGCTGGTGCTGGCGGCGAGCCGCGGCAAGCTCGATCCCCTGGCCCAGGCCGGCGGCGTCTCCCACAAATGCTTCATCGACATCTCCGGCCAGCCGATGCTCCGCCGCGTCGTCGCAGCGGTGATGGCCAGCCCCCGCGTCAGGCGCACCATCGTCGCGATCGAGCCCGAATCGATGGCCGAAGCGCGCCAGCTCCTTGCCTCGCTCCCCGGCGCCGAGGCGATCGACTACATTCCGTCCCGCGAGACGATCGGCGCCAGCGTCGCCGCGGCCGCCAGCGAGGACCTGCTCCCGCTGATCGTCACCACCGGCGACAATGCGCTTCACACCGAAGAGATGGTCACCTTCTTCTGCGACGCCCTTGACGGCGTCGCTGAGGATGCCGCCTTCGGCCTTACCCCGGCCTCGTACCTTCTCGAGAAATATCCCGAGGGGAACCGCGCCTTCCACCGCTTCCGCGACGGCGCCTTCTCCTCGTGCAATCTCTACGCGATCCTCACCCGCCACGGCCTCGACGCCGCTCGGGTGTTCAACAGCGGCGGCCAGTTCGGCAAGAAGCCGCGGCGGCTGATCGGCGCCTTCGGCCTCGCCGCCTTCCTCCTCTACAAGAGCCGGCTGTTCACCCTCGCCACGGTGCTGCGGACCCTGTCCCGCGGCATCGGCGTCCGCACCGCCCCCGTCCTGATGCCCTTCGCCGAAGGCCCGATCGACGTCGACCGCCAGGTAGACTGGGACCTCGCCAACCGCATCGTCGCCGCCCGCGTACCTGTTTGACCGCCCCAAAACCGCCTTATTGCGAAAATATCACAGCTCCCCATATGGATGCGCTTGAGACTCCCCCAAAAGGCAGCGGCGCGCTACAAGGACCGTTCGTGAAACCCGCCCAGAGCCCCCAATCGCCTGCTTGGCGCCCGTCTTTCTGGAGACGTGAGCATCATTTGGATCGGATGAGCTTCAAGGAGCTCGTCGTCGCCTATTTCCAATATCCGGCGATCATCGCCTATCTCGCGCTCGCGCTCGTTTCGATCGCACTTTACGCCTGGCGGCCGGCGCCGCTCCTGCCGACCGCGCTCAGCGTCGCCGCGGCCAGCCTCGCTTACCCGTTCTTCTGGTATCTGATCCACCGCCACATCCTGCACAGCCGCTGGATGTGGAAGCACGCATGGCTCGCCCCGACCTGGAAGCGGATCCATTACGACCACCACCAGGACCCCAACCATCTCGAAGTCCTGTTCGGCGCGCTCCACACCACGCTGCCGACGATCGCGCTCGGCGTCTTCCCGTTGGGCTATGCGATCGGCGCCTTATGGGGCGCCGGCCTCGGCGGCGGCATGGCCGCGCTCGCCACCGGCCTGCTCACCACCTGCGTCTACGAATTCGTCCACTGCATCCAGCACCTCGCCTACAAGCCCAAGAACAAGGCGCTGGCCGAGATGAAGCGCCGCCACATGGCCCATCATTTCCACGACGAGACCGGCAATTTCGGCATCACCACCTTCTTCTGGGACAAGATCTTCGGCACCTGGTACGACCGCGCCGAGCGCCCCGAGAAGAGCCCCACGGTGTTCAACCTCGGCTATACGCCGGAGGTGGCGGAGGAGTATCCGCGGGTGGCGGAATTGAGCGGCGGTGTCGCCACGGGTCATCCGCGGCAGCGGGCGCGGGAGTAGGAGGCGTGGCCAGGTCGGCGATCGAGCTCGCGGTGCACCTCGCGCAGGATGCGGAAACCCGGCTCTGGTACGTCGCCCAATCGCAGGTTCCCGGCTTGCGCCTCGAGGCGGAGAGCGTGCACGAGCTGATCCGCAAGGTCGCGGATGCGGCCCCCGAGCTGATCGACCTCAACCGCGACGAAATTGCCGAGCGACACGACAGGCGGCTTTCGGGACCGGAGTCGGGCCGGCCGCCGGTCACGATCCGCCCGGTCATCGACACGCCGCTCGCCATCGCCTGCTGAGCCGTGGCGCGCGGTTACGGGAGGCATCGAACGCCTGCTCCGCGACGCCGGCTGCGCCTTCATCCGCCACGGCAAGGGCGATCACGAGATGAGCAGGCCGCCATGTCCCCCGGACATGGCTGCGTAGCGCGGGGCGCTGCGCACCTGCTCATGGTATAGCCCGCTCAGCAAGCGCCACTTCGTGTTCGACCGCAGCGTGAGGGTTCGGCACACGGCCAACGGCATCCTCCAGGACGCCGGGTTGCCGAAGGCGTTTTGAGTGGCGGAGCCTGGCTGGGGCTGGGATGTCGGAATGACGGCGAAACTAGAAGCGCGCTTTGCCGGGAGTGAGGGCGCCGAGATCGTCGTCGTCATATTCGAAACGCAGGAGTGGAACGTGCCCATAATCAAAGGGCGCGACACAGCGCACGCGCCGGCTCCGGAATGCGGCGTCGAGGACGTCGCTCTCGGACATGCGAAGCCGGGACACCAGCTCCAGGACCGACAATCGACCCTGGCCGGTGCCGACCCCCTTCTCTTCCCTCAGAAGGCGTTCAAGGCGCCGCCGCTTCTCATTTCGCTCCCAGCGGTAACTCCCATAAGCGAATGCCGCGACCAGAGCGGTCAGTATAGCGGCCCCATTGCCGACGACTTCCAATAACCAATCGTACCTCATCTGACCTCCCGAGTTCGGCCCGGCGTCGCGCTTAGCATCCTTTGGGTCGCACCTGTCACCTCCGCAATCGATCCGAAATTCATCAAAAATAGGTATTATCGTCCGCAAAATTGCGGTAAGCGAGGGGGCGGCATGGAGACGCCTGCTCTGCTCGTCCTGCTCGCCCGGCTGCTGAGCCTGATCGACGACCGGCTCGCGCCCGACGATTCCGACGCCATCCGAGCGCTCGGCGACCAGGCGCTGCGCCTGACCGGCCTGCTCGTCCGCCGCGCCGAACGCGCCGCGCTCCAGGCGGCGCCGCCGGTCGAGATCAACGCGCCGCTGGTCGACGCCATCATCGCCGCCCGCCGGCTGCGCGCCCGCCATCTCGGCGCGGACGTCGGTGACCCTTCCTGGGCGCTGATCCTCGCCGCCTACGCCGCCCGGCTCGACGGGCGCAGCTATTCGCCGGCCGAGCTGCGGGCGGCCGCCGGCGTGCCGCAGACCACGGCGTTGCGCTGGACCCAGCGGCTCCGCGCGGACGGGCTGATGACCCGGCACGACGACCCCGAGGACGGCCGCGGCGCTTTGTTCGTCCTCAGCGATACGGGGGCGGCGCGGGTCGAGGCCTATCTCAAGGCGGCGCTTCGGATTTCGCCGGTTTTGGTTTGACGGTTGCGCGATAACGCCATTTCGAACGCCAAATGTGATTCATCGTCCATAGACTTATCGTCCACAATTTCCCGACAAGCTGGGCGTGGACAAGGCGCAACAGGAGCAGGTCAAGAAGCGCTTCGGCGCGCGCGTTCGGCAGCTCCGCAAGGCGATGGCCGGGAAAGTGTCCCAAGAAAAGCTCGCCTTTGCCGCCGAGCTCGACCGCTCCTACGTCAGCGGCATCGAGCGCGGCAAAAAGAACCTCAGCCTCGTCAACATCCAGCGGCTTGCGAATGCGCTCGGGGTGGGGGCGGGGGAATTGTTTGGGGAGTGAGATCAATACGCGCCGCCTTTTGACATGCTAATATGTCGGCCGGGCGAGGCAGAAGGTCCTCCCGGAGGCTTCCCCAATGGGAATGCCGGATTAGCGGTGCTGCACCTTGCGGCACTCTGCAGCATGCGCTATTGTCCCTTGACCGCGGACTTAGAGAACATTAGGAGAACGTATTGCCTACTAAGGCTCCGCGAATCTCCGTGGGCTTGAGCGTCCAAGAAGCGGCCGAGCTCCGGGAAATCGCAGATCGCAATCGCGTTTCGTGTTCTTGGCTCGCGCGACAAGCGATCATTGAGTTCTTGGAGCGTCAAGATGCCCCACAGGGCACGTTGGCGTTCGTGGTGAAGAAGGGGAGCTAGTCCATGTTTCGAGAGGCGCAAGCGGACTATCGGAATGACGGAATAGAAGTCGCCCAGGTAACTTCGGCCGGCAGGAACGTACTCCCGCCTCGATATACGAGCGTTGACTTATTTTGCGGTGCGGGCGGCTTCACAGAGGGACTTCGCCAGGCGGGCTTTCACACGATCATTGCCAACGATTTTGATTCGCGGGCCGGTGCGACTTTTGTCCACAACCATAGTCGCCACGGCACTAAGTTTATCTTAGGCGACATCGCCTCGACTACCGTACAGCAACAGCTGCTTGATGAGGTGCGAGGCACTATTGATATCGTCGTTGGCGGCCCGCCCTGCCAAGCCTTTTCCCAGGTACGGAATCACCAACGAGTTATCGAGGATCCCCGCAACGGTCTCTATAGGCAATTCGTCGCCATGATTGCGGCCGTCCGCCCGCGGACGTTCGTTATGGAAAACGTTCCTGGTCTGCAGAACCTGGCCGGCGGCAGGCTTAGGAAGCAGATACTTGAAGATCTGGCCTTGGAAGGCGAATATCGCGTCGAGAGCCGCGTAGTCGATGCTGCGGTCTTTGGAGTACCGCAAAGCCGGCTTCGAGTACTGTTTGTGGGGGTGCGTTCCGACCTAGCGATGGATCCAGTCTTTCCAGAGGCGGTCGTTGGCGGCGATCTGCCAAAGCTTGAACGCGCGGCAGCCGTGGGTGGCTTTTGGTATCGGCATCCGCTCCGAGACACGACGAGCGAACTTGACATACTCCTCGATCCTTCACGGTTGGAACTCGTGACCGTCAGCCAAGCGATAGGCGATCTTGCATACCTACGTCCTCACGATCGCTTGGTACGTAAGCCCTCAAACGCTGCTGCCGATTACGAGACAGAACCCGAAAGTGCCTATCAACAGGCACGCCGAAAGGAATCGTCTCACTTGGTGAATGTTGATGTGCCCTCGATCCGGGATGACACGGTCGCACGTCTTTTGAGCATCCCTCAGGGAGGAAACTTCCGCGACCTACCCCCCGATCTCGCTGTGCGTTATTTGAATGGGAAGAAGTGGGGTCCAGAAACCGGACGTGATACGTTAAGCCGCAAATATTTTTTCGCTTATCGCAGGCTACATGCGGATCACGTCAGTTGGACGCTCAATACCAAAGCAGACTGCGTGTATCATTACGGGCACCCCCGCGCACTCACTGTGCGCGAATTTGCGCGGATACACTCGTTCGACGACAGTTACCATTTTCTCCATGGAGATCGGCACAGCAGGTATCGCCAAGTAGGGAATGCCGTGCCCCCACTACTAGCAAGGGCTGTTGGGCAAGCGGTGAAGGGCCTTCTCACCAGGTACGATGCTGAGAAGTCTGCCCGCCTGCGAGTGAGCTAGGTCACGTTCCGAACCGTACGCGAACAAGCTCCAGGAAGTCGGAAAGCGATTGAAGCTTGCCAGTCTGTGCATAAGGGCGAATCTCGCTGAAACGATCACCATGAGTTTGCTCGAGCAATGATAGCGAAATGTGATAAACCTTGTGGAACACATAGCCTCCGCTGCCGCCAGGTATCGCGTCTAACACGTTTCGAAGGCGAGCTAAGTCAAACTCGTTGGTAATGAGCCCATACTGAAGCTCCGCCGTCTGCACCTTATTCCTTTGGTATGATGTGTATTCGGACTGAAACTGCGTTTCTCTATCCTGACGCAAGGACCATTTTGCGGTGACAATATGGTGAGTAACACCTGCGTCAGTATCGATCAGGGCTAGATCCGGCTTCGGCTGACGCGTTCTCCGATCGCCTTGACGCCGGGGTTCGGCGGGGAGGAACCCGGGAAGCGCTGAGACAGGTCGCCGCAAAGCTATTACCTCGGGGCGAACACCGGCAGCCCGCTGTAAGAGCATCGAGAGCAAATCCTCGAAGCCTTCCCCTAGAGCGTTCTTCCGTTTGTTCCCGATCGTAAAGAACTCGCGGCTGAGCGCCTCGATGCGCCGCGCAACCCCCGCAGCGCGGGCTGCGGCGATTCCCTCGGTCTCCAAGACCGCCGCAACGTCCGCGATTAAATCCGATTCTAGTTCCGGATCCACTAGGCTCGTAGTGCCAATATCAGCGGCGTCGCTAGCCTGTTCCAGGCCGATGACGCGCGACCTCAGTTCCTGGACGCAGCCTTGGAACAGGACGTCGATTTGGCCGGCGAGACCGCGGCGGTCCGTGTGCCAGTGCTCTTGTAAGGCTTGCGTAAAGCGCACAGCTCGTTCGTGAAACACACCGCCGGGCTGCATGTGGTTGGAATCATAAATGTGTGCCAGGCCAGCGCTCTGATTCATCCACAGGAGGCAGCGATATATGTGCTCCCACGCATTACGCACTGACACTTCACCGGCGTGGTCAAAATAGTCCCGCAAGACGCGAGTCCGGACAGATTGTCCAAATGGGGAATCCTGGGGCAGCGTCTCAACTCCATTTCATCAATCGGAAAAATCCCTATGTGGAATGTAGGACTTTGACCACAGGCTTTGCGCATTGCCAAAGCGCGGATGAGAGCATGGACCGAATTTCAGCAGAGCGGCGTAGCGCCAACATGCGGGCGATTCGCAGCAAGGACACCAAACCGGAACTGATCGTCCGCAAGTTGCTGCATGGCATGGGTTTTAGGTACCGGCTCCATCGCGGTGACCTGCCAGGAAAGCCGGACATCGCATTTATCGGCCGGAGAAGAGCCATCTTTGTGCATGGCTGTTTCTGGCATCAGCATCCTGATCCAGCTTGCCGCGACGCCCGTCCGCCTCGATCAAACTCGGATTACTGGGCTCCCAAACTGGCGCGTAATTTGGCGCGCGACGTATCAGGTCAGCGGGACCTCGCGAGGCTGGGGTGGCAGGTTTTGGTGCTTTGGGAGTGCGAACTCAAGGATCTGGAAGCAGTTGAGGGACAACTGCTAGGGTTCCTTGGTGACCGACGCTAGAGGAACGAACTGGACCGCGACCGAGGTCGACCTGATCGTAGCCGACTATTTCGACATGCTCGCCTCTCAGCTCGGTGGGCGTCCCTACAATAAGGCCCAGCACAACGAGGCGCTGCAGAAGCTGATACCCCGCTCTCGCAAGTCGATCGAATTCAAGCATTGCAACGTCAGCGCAGTTCTCGAGCGGCTCGGCATGCCAACAATACCCGGCTACAAGCCTCTCCCCCATTTTCAGAACGCGCTAGTGGATGGCGTGGAGCGCTATCTCGCGCTCCAAGGTCAACCGATCTTCGCCTCGGCTGATGCGGCCGAAGCGAAGGTTGCCGAGGTCCCGACACTGTGGGTGGGCCCTCCCCCTACCCGGACTCCCAAGGAGACGAACGAGACGGAAAAGCTCCGCCGCCTCATTCGCAAGTTCGATCCCGCAGCGCGAGATGCACGAAATCGGAAGCTGGGCGAAAGGGGAGAAGGGGTCGTCTTCATGCACGAGCGGCATCGGCTGATCTCTGGCGGACGCGATGATTTGGCTCGCAAACTGGAGTGGACGTCGCAGGCCCATGGTGATGGCGCCGGCTACGACATTCGTTCCTTCGAGCTGGATGGTAAGGATCGCCTCATTGAGGTCAAGACGACTAACGGGCCCGCCCTAACGCCATTCTTCCTGAGCGAGAACGAACGCCAATTCAGCACCGAACGCCCCGACGCGTTTCGACTCCTGCGACTCTATAACTTTATCGAAAAGCCGTCCGCCTTCGAGCTGCGGCCGCCGCTGGAAGACCATTTGACACTGAGCCCGACGACGTATCGGGCGAGCTTTTAGCCTCCCGCCAAAAAACCATTTCCTATAAGAAATTCAGCTATCTCGCTGAATTCTTAGCGAGAACAAAGCATGAAAATAGGATTCGCTTTTCAGAGCTTGGTCTGGGATAATCTTTGGTCGTGGAAACGAATCGAAGAGACGGACGGTGGATATAAGAGCCCCTCCACCGGGCTTCGCCCGGTCCCCCTCCCCTCGCAATCGAGGGGAGGATAAGATGGCGCGGTACAGCAAGACTTTGACGCCGGCGGCGATGGCGGCGTTCGTGGCGGCGCTCGAAGGCGGGGCGCTGGTCGAGGCGGCGGCGCTCGAGGCGGGGGTGGCGCTTTCGACGCTCTATTGCCGGCGCGAGCGCGACGCCGGGTTCGCGGCGGCGTGGGACGAGGCGGTGGCGAAGAGCGCCGGGCCGGTGCTGGTCTGGAACCAGGCGCGGCGGCGCTACCAGAAGCAGCAGAGCCGGCGGGTGCACTTCACCCGCGAGCGAAAGCAAAGGTTCCTCGACCATTTCGCGGGGAGCTGCAACCTCGCCGCGGCGGCCGCGGCGGCGGGCGTGTCGGCCGATACGGTCTACGAGCATCTGCGCCGCGACCCCGCCTTCGCCGCGGGCCTCGAGGAGGCGATGGGGCTCGGCTACACCCTGCTCGAGGCCGAGGCGGCCGGGCAGATGCGCGCGGCGCAGGAGAAATACCGGCTCTCGCCCGAGCCCGACGCGGCGCGGATGGCGGTGAGCTTCGACCAGTGCCTGCAATTGCTTCGCCAGTGGAAGCGGCGCGACGGAACGCTCGGGCCGCGCTCGGTGGGCCGCGGCCACCTCGTCAAATGGAGCTTCGACGACGCGTTCGGGGCGCTGGAGAAAAGGCTTCAGGCGTTCGGGCTGCGAATCGATCGCGGCGAGAAGCCGCCGCCCGACGATGACGAAATGGGTGACGCCCCCGCAGGAGAAGCGCCCGCCCTGGAGTGAAATCCGGCTCTATCGAGCCGAATTCCGCTCCGGTTTTTCCGGCGGGCCGCCCGCCATGGGGCCTCAGGCGACCGGATCGCCCGGATCGGTCGGCTCGCCCGGGCCTTCGGGGGTGAATTCGTTGTTCGGATCCGACGCGGCCGGGTCCTTGGGATCGGTCGGCTGGCCGCCCGGGTTCTCCGGGTTGAATTCGTTGGAGACGTCGAACGTGTTGCTGAACAATTTGGGCATGTTGTCCTCCTATCCTTTGGTGGGCTCTTATCCCTCCCTCAACGCTCATTCCTCGCGAAGGCTCCGGCTCATCGCGTCGCTGAACGGCGCGAGGAGATAATCGGCGAGGGTGCGGCGCTTCGTCTCGATCTGGACCGAAGCCGGAACGCCGGGCTGCAGCGGAACCCCCGCGCGGGCCGCGGCGGCGGCGTCGTCGAGGGCGATCTGGGCGCGGAAATAGGGGGCCGGCCCGTCGGACAGGCGGGTCGGCGAGAGGGTGACGACCCGGCCCGGGAAGGTCGAGCGGCCGTGCGGGTTGACGCTGGCGAAGCGGATCGTGGCGGGCTGGCCGACGCGGACGTCGTCGACGTCCTCGGGGCGGACCCGCGCCTCGACGATCAAAGCGCGGCCGACGGGGACGATCTCCATCAGCGTGCGGCCGCCGCTCACCAATGTGCCGGGGCCGACCCGGGCGATGCCGGCGACGCGGCCGGCGACGGGCGCGCGCAGCAGGTCGCGGTCGGCGGCGTAGCGGGAAAGGTCGAGCTCGGGATCGGCCAAAGCGAGCTGTTCCTGGACCCGGGCGAGCTCGTTGACGATGGCGACGCTCTGGCCGTTGCCGGTGCGGGTCCGGTTCATCTCGGCCTCGACGGCCGCGGCGGCGCCGCCGGCGACGTCGGCGCGGAGCTGCGCGGCGCTGCGCTCGAGCGCGAGCAACGTCGTCTTGCGGGCGTAGCCGCGGCGGAACAGGCCGCGGATGTCGGCCAGTTCCTCCTCGATCAAGGCGAGCTGGCGAAGGCTGGCGGCGCGGCGCGCCTCGGCCGCCGTCAGCCGGGCGTCGCTGATCGTGCGGTCGGCGGCGAGGATCGGGCGGCGGCGCTCGAACAAGGCGGCCTGGGCGCGCATCGCCGCCGCCGCGGCCGGATCGGCGGAGCGGGAGGCGAGATCGGCGGGGAAGATGAGGCGGGCGGCGCCGTCGCGCTCGGCGGCCAGCCGCGCCTCGAGCGCGCGCAAGGCGTCGCGCCGCGCCTGCGCCTGGCGCAGCCGCGCGCCGGCGCGCATCCCGTTGAGCCGGACCAAAGGCTGGCCGGGGCGGACCAGCTCGCCCTCGCGGACCAGGATCGCGGCGACGATGCCAGTGCCTTCGGGCTGGACGAGGAGGCGGCTGCCGGCGACGCTGACTTCGCCCTCGGCGATCGCGGCGCCCGAGATCGGCGCGAGCAAGGCGAACAGGAGGAACAGGGCGACGAACAGGCCGGCGGCGATCAGGCCGGTGCGGATGGTGTGGCTGGCATCGTCGAGCGGCCGCACCTCGAGCCGGCGCATGCGCCGGTCGATCCAGCGCCGGGGCAGCTGAGCGCCGCCGCCGAAGGGGAGGAAATCGAGCTTCACGCCTCGGCCCCGATCGGCTCGGGCGCGACCGAGCGGGCGATCTCGGTCCTGACCTTGCGGAACACGCTGGCGCGCGGCCCGTCGAGCTGGAGCTCGCCCTTGCAGAGCAAAACGACCCGGTCGACGAACTGGATCGGATCAAGCCGGTGGGCGATGAGGACGATGGTCGAGCCCTCGCGCTTCAGAGTCGCCAGCGCGGCGGCGAGCGCCGCCTCGCCGTCGGCGTCGAGATGGGCGTTGGGCTCGTCGAGGACGAGCAGCCGCGGCGAGCCGAACATCGCCCGGGCGAGGCCGATGCGCTGGCGCTGGCCGCCGGAAAGGCCGGTGCCGCCCTCCTCGATCCTGGTCTCATAGCCGTCGGGCAGGTCGAGGATCATGTCGTGGACGTTGGCGCGGCGGGCGGCCTTGACCACCTCCTCGTCCGCGGCGCTGGTGAAGCGGGCGATATTGTCGCGGATCGTGCCCGGGAACAGGCCGACCGATTGCGGCAGATAGCCGACGTAGCGGGAGAGGTCCTCGGGCGTCCACAGCCGCGCCTCGACGCCGCCGATGGTGAGCCGGCCCGTGGTCGGGGCGGTCACCGAGGTGATCAAACGGGCGAGGCACGATTTGCCGGCGCCGCTCGGCCCGACGATGCCGACCGCCTCGCCGGCGCGGATGTGGAGGTCGATGTCCTTGAGCGCCGGCCGGGCCGCGCCCGGCGGCACGAAGCCGATTCCGCGCGCCTCGATCTCGACGTCGCGGTCGGGCAGCTTGACCCGGGGCGAGCGCTGCGGCGCCATGAACAACGCCCGCTGCACCCGCCGCCCGGCCTCGATCGCGCTCAAGATCTGGCGCCAGCCGCCGACCGCGACCTCGAGCGGGGCGAGCGCCCGGCTGAGCAGCAGGCTGGCGGCGAAGATGCTGGCCGGGAGCAGCTCGCCGCGGATGGCGAGCCAGCCGCCGACGCCGATCATCGCCGCCTGCAGCCCCAGCCGAAGCACCCGGATCAGCGCCGCCGCATTGGCGTTGCGGTCGCTGCCCTCGCCCTGGCGGCGGACCATCGTGTCGCGGTCGCCGTGCCAGCGCAAGGCGAGCGCGTCCTCCATGCCCATCGCGCGGACCGGGCCGGCATGGCGGGCGATGGCGTCGGTGAACTGGTAGCCGCGATTGGCGGCGGCGACCGCGATCTCGGCGCTGTCGCGGGTGGCGCGATCGTTCCAGAAGGCGAGCGCGAGCAGCAGGCCGGCGCCGGCCAGAGCGACCAGGCCGAGCAGCGGATGGATGATGAACAGGACGATGAGAAAGAGCGGCATCCACGGCATGTCGAAGAAGAATTGGGCGCCCTGCCCGGCGAGCGCGGTGCGGAACTGGTCGAGGTCGCGAAGCGCCTGGGCGTTGCGGAACGAGGCGCCGTTGCGCGGCGCCAGGTCGACGATCGCCTGGAAGACGCGATGGGCGAGGATCCGGTCGAGCCGGGCGGCGGCGCGCACCAGGATCCGGCCGCGAACGCCATCGAACACCGCCATCACGGCGAGCGCGATGACCAGGCCGACCGAGAGGCTGACCAGGGTCTCGACGCTGCCGCTCGGGATCACCCGGGTGTAGACCTGGATCAGATAGATGGGCGAGGCGAGGAAGAGCAGGTTGACTCCGCCGCTGAACAAAGCGGCGGCCCAGAGCAGCCGCGTGCACTGGCGAAGCGCCGAAGCGAATTCGTCGCCATGTTCGAGATCGGCCGAGCGGGCGGCGCTGTCGATGGCGATGATCTCGGCGGCGGCCTCGTTGATCGCCGCCTTGGCCTCGCGGATGGCGCCGGGCTTGATCCGCGCGGCCATGTCAGCCGCGCCTGTTCGTAATGCCGCGGCAGATCCGGCCCAAGCCGGTCGCGTCCGCGTCGCACCAATCCGGGAGAGCGATCGACATGGGGGCAAAACCGATTGGGGGCGCGCGCGTTCCCTGCCCCGGCGCGGCCGCGGTCGTCGCGCCCGCAGCGGTCTTATATGCGTCCAAGCTCAAGGGGAGGACGCTCACTCCACGCACCGCCGAAGCGTCCGCCCCTCCCCCGCCCTCCACCGGCCTTGAGGCTTCGCCGGCTCAAAAGGGTGACGGTCACCCGTTTCCCAGGCAGCTTCCTTCTTCGCGATCTTCGCGCCTTTGCGTGAACCCAACCTCTTTTTTTCTCACGCGAAGGCGCGAAGGTCGCGAAGGAATTGGGCCGAGGAAAGGGGACATGTACTTTTCGCGAAAGATGAGTCCCCCCCGAAAGCCAACCCGTCATACCGGCGAAGGCCGGTATCTCGGGACAAGAAGTCTCGGCGCGGCATCACGAGACCCCGGCCTTCGCCGGGGTGACGATCCCAATAACGGACCGGTCTCTCGCCCCTTCAAGCGCGGCTGGCAAGCGCCTCCCTGATCAGCCGCCGGATCGCCTCCGGCTTCGACGGCTTCGGGTCCGGCTGCTGCGCCACCCAGGCGTCGAGCGCCGACTCCAGATCTGGATGGACGCGCACCCCGATCATCCGGCCAATCCCCGTCGGTGGCCGCCCCATTCTCTTTTTTTCTCGTTCGGCTATTGCAACGGCCCTAACTTTTTGTTATCAGAATATCGAACCGGGGCAAGGCGGCGACCTTGCGCCCGGCTCTGACCACGCAACGCCTTGTGATGGAGGCGAACCATGGCTGCTGGGCAGCTTAATCGAACGCGGCGCGCGCTGCTAGGCGCGGCGGTCGGCCTGCCCATGCTGAGCGTCGTCGACGGCCGGCTGTTGGCCGGTTCAGCGCCAGACCCCCTCCACCGCCCTGCGGGCGGTCCCCCTCCCCGTTCCGGGGAGGATCCACGCTGGCGGCGGGCGCTTGCGGCCTTCGAGCAGGCCGAGGGCGCGTTGCGCGCGTTCGAGCGGCGGACGGCGGGGGCGCCGTGGGAAGAGCAGAATGCGGTCGAGGAGGGCATGGATGCGCATCTCGACCTCCTCTATCCCGCGCTGCGCCGGCTGTTGCGCATTCCGGCGCCCGACCTTCACGCGCTTGCGAGGAAGATCGCGCTGGCGATCGATCACGAGGTCGGGACGCTGACCGGCGGCGAGACGAGCCTCGCCGTGCTCAAACGCGACGCCTGGCGGCTGGCCCGGGGTCACGCAACCGGTCGATAGCCAGCGACTCCATGTCCGGTGACCGGGAAAGGGGACACGTACTTTTTCGCGAAAAAGTACGTGTCCCCGCGGCAGCATCCATAAATCTCGCTCGCCAATGCTCTCATGCCACGACCTCACGCTTTGAGATGGGGACAGTCACTTGGGACAATCACATTTACCGGTGACTGTCCCCAGTGACGGCCCCCGAGAATGACACGCCACCGCACATGCCCCTTCTCCTCGGTTACATGGCGAGGTCTAGCTGCGCTTCCTCGCTTCGGCGGAGCAGGATTGTGTAAGGATCCTCTGCCCGGCGCGTATCACGGCACTTCGCCGAAATTTCGCGGAGCATTGGGGAGCCGATGTAATATCTGCCTCGCTTCTCCCCGACAGGCACCAAGTAGCCAAGGTCCGACAGTTTCCGGAGGTCTCGCGTCGCCACTACATCCGAAATCTCACTTTCCTCGCGATATCCGTTGTTCCGGATTTTGTAGCCGAAAGCTGCGTCGAGCAGAGGCGCCTCAACCCTAGGCGGCAATTTGTGGATCTTAACAATCTTCTCAACCTCACCCCATACGCGCCCGACGTGAGTGTTGCGCTTCATCAAGGTCACGGCCTGCTGGTAGTGCGCCCGCAGGCAGAAGCGGACCCAGGGCAGCGCACGATTTCGCGGATGCCAGCTTCCCTGACCAACCTCCTTCAATATCGCGTAGTAAGCCTCGGTATTCCGCCCCAGCCATTCCTCGATGCTGCAAAAGATCGGGCTGGTGATGCCATTTCGCGAGATTACGAGCGTTTGAAGCGCCCGCGCCATTCTGCCGTTGCCGTCCTTAAACGGATGTATCATCGCCAGATTCAGATGGGCCATTGCGCCAAGTACGGTTGACGATTCCCGGTCGTCCGCAGAATTGATTTGCTGGACCAGCTCCTCCATTAGCTTGGGAACCTCACTATCGTCCGGCCCCTCGTAGACGGTGTCTCCCGTCGGCTCGTGGACGACATAAACTGGGCCGTTGCGCCACTGGCCCGGAAGCTTGGTCATATCGTAATTCAGCATGATGTAGTGCAGGCTGCGGATAAACTGGGCGTTTATCTGCATATGGGGATCTTCATGGCAGCGGACGATGTACGTCATCGCGACCCGGTACCCCTGCAGGGCTCGAATCGTTTCTTCCTCCAGTGTTTCCGGCCGTTCATCATCAATGATTGCCACGGCCTCGGATAGATCGGCATTGATGCCTTCGATGCTGTTGGATCCCTGCAATGCTCGCGCAAAGGTGTTCTTTCGCAGGAAGCCGTTCCAGCGGAGCGGATTTTGGCCTACTTGGTAACGGAGTAGCTGCCGTTGCTCCCGGATCATACCAAGAACCTCGTTGTCGATCGATTCCAGGATCGGGTAGTCGTATATCATCGGTTATCTCGTTTATTCCGTCGATACGACGATATATAACCGACTTTCCGACGGATGAAATATGCATA
>Ga0190265_10000331_pt1 | contig 36758 bp, 37 predicted proteins | sample Popmic124T_FD_133135 | JGI IMG/M metagenome (GOLD analysis project Ga0190265, IMG submission 133135) | Populus adjacent soil microbial communities from riparian zone of Indian Creek, Utah, USA - 124 T | ecosystem: Environmental > Terrestrial > Soil > Riparian zone | place: USA: Utah | collected... | reverse complement strand
GGTCGCGGTCGGCGCGGTGCTGGCGTCCGGCGAAGAACGCACCACGATCTACTACGCGATCTCCGGCGGCGCCGACGCCGACCGCTTCACCATCGACGGGTATGACGGCACGCTGCGCCTGGCCGAAACGCCTGATTTCGAGCTTCCCGCGGATTGGGACGGCGACAACGTTTACGACCTCATCGTCACCGCTTACGACGGCACCAGCAGCGCTTACCAGTTCGTGTCGGTCACCGTCGGCAATGTCGATGAAGGGCTCCAAATCGTCTCTTATGGCGGCGAGGGCATTGTCTCGCTGGAGCTGTCGGAGAACGGCCTGGCGGTCGGCCAGGTCGAGGCGGTGGACGAGGAAGGCGATCCGGTCGCTTATGCGGTCAGCGGGGGCGCCGACTCGGCGCTGTTCGCGGTCGACGCGGCCACCGGCGCGCTGAGCTTCGTCGCCGGGCCCGACTTCGAGGCCCCGGCCGACGCCGACGGCGACAATCTCTACGAGGTCGTGGTCGCCGCCGGTTCGGGCGTCTTCAGCGCCACGCAGGCCTTCGCGGTCACGATCGCCAACGAAAATGAGGGGATCTTCATCACCTCGAACGGCGGCGGCACCAGCGCCGCGGTCTCGATGGACGAGGGCGATCTCACCGTCACCACCGTCGTCGCCGACGATCCCGACGGCACCGCCCCCATTTATTCGATCCTGGGCGGCCCCGATGGGTCGCGCTTCACGATCGATGCGGCGACCGGCGTGCTGAGCTTCGTCGACGCGCCCGACTACGAGGCGCCGGCCGACCAAGCGGGCAACAATTTCTACACCGTGCAGGTCGGCGCGAGCGACGGCGAGCTCACCAGCTGGCAATCGATCCAGATCCTGGTCCGCGACGTCAACGAAGGCGTCACGATCACGTCCGGCGCGGCGGCGTCGCTCGCCGAGAACGGCACCGCCGTGACCCTCGTCACCGCGATCGATGAGGACGGCGATGCGGTCGCCTTCTCCATCGCCGGCGGCGGGGACTCGGCCCTGTTCGCGATCGACGCCGCGACCGGCGCGCTGAGCTTCACGGCCGCGCCCGACTTCGAGGCGCCCGGCGATGCCGACGGCGACAATGTCTATGAGGTCACAGTCCGGGCGAGCGACGGCGAATTGTCCGACGATCGGCAGCTGTCGATCACCGTGACCAATGTGAACGAGGCGGTCGCGTTCGTCTCGGGCGGCGGCGGCGATCAAGCCGCGGTCTCGATGGACGAGAATGAGGGCTGGGTCCTTCCCGTGCTCGCGATCGATCCCGAGGGCACCACGCCGCTCTACGGCATTGCCGGGGGCGCCGACGCGGTCTTGTTCGCGCTCGACGCCTTCTCGAACACGCTCCGTTTCGTCGACCTGCCCGATTTCGAAACGCCGGGCGATGCCGACGGCGACAATGTCTATGAGGTCGTCCTCGGCGCGACCGACGGCGAAACGTTCGATTACCAGACGGTCCTGGTCACCGTCGGCAATGTCTATGAAGGGCTCTTCTTCCCCGTTTCGCCTTATGCCTTCGCGATCGACGAGAATGCGACCGCGGCCGGCACCGTGCTGGCGACCGGCGAACAAGGCGCCTCGATCTATTACTCGATCTCCGGCGGCGCCGACGCCGATCGCTTCACCATCGACGCGCTCACCGGCGCGCTGAGCCTGGCCGACGCGCCCGATTTCGAGCTTCCAACGGATTGGGACGGCGACAATTTCTACGACGTCATCGTCAGGGCCAACGACGGGACGGCCAGCGCCTACCAGTTCGTGTCGGTCACCGTCGGCAATGTCGATGAAGGGGTGGAGATCGTCTCGGGCGGCGGTGCCGACACTCGCTGGGTGGGGCTATGGGAGAACAGCCTGACCGTCGGCCAGGTCCAGGCGGTCGACGAGGACGGCGATCCGGTCGCCTACACGATCTCGGGGGGCGCGGACGCGGCGCTGTTCGCGGTCGACGCGGCCACGGGCGCGTTGAGCTTCGTCGCCGCGCCCAACTACGAGGCTCCGGCCGACGCCGACGGCGACAATCGCTACCAGGTGGTGGTCGCCGCGATCTCGGGCGCGTTCAGCGACACGCAGGTCTTTGAGATCCAGATGATGAATGTGAACGAGCCGGTCGCGATCAGCTCTAACGGCGGCGGCGCCTCCGCCGCAATCTCTGTCGTCGAGAACAGCCAGACCGTTACCACCGTCATCGCCGCCGATCCGGAAGGGGCGCCGGTATCTTATTCGATCATCTCGGGCGGCGACGCGTCGCGCTTCGCGATCAACTCGCAGACCGGCCTGCTCTATTTCGTCACCGCGCCGGACCATGAATTGCCCGCCGACTCCAATGGCGACAACGTCTATGGCGTGACCGTCCGCGCCACCTCCGGGCAGCATTCGGACCTCCAGACGCTGACCGTGACCGTTACCAACATACGGGACGGCAACAATGTGACGGGCACGAGCGCGAGCGAGACGATCAACGGCACCAGTCACCCGTCGCGCCGCACCTCCAACGAGGAGGATACGGTCTATGCCCGCGAGGGCAACGACACGGTCCAGGGCCTGGCCGGCGACGACTGGCTCTATGGCGAGACGGGCAACGACGCGCTGACCGGCGGCGCCGGCGCGGACCGGCTCACCGGCGGCACGGGCACGGATCAGTTCGTCTACACGCTCGTCTCCGATTCGCCCGGCGCGGCGTGCGACGTCATCACCGACTTCGCCCGTTCGCAGGGCGATCGAATCTCGCTCAGCGCGATCGACGCCAACAGCGCGGCGGGCGGCAACCAGTCGTTCGCCTTCATCGGCGCGTCGGCCTTCTCGAACGTCGCGGGGCAGTTGCGGTACCAGGCGTCGGGCGGCAACACGATCGTCTCCGGGGACGTCAACGGGGACGGCGTCGCCGACCTCCAGATCCAGCTTACCGGGACGATCAGCCTGGTCTCGTCCGACTTCATCCTCTGAGGACGGCGGCGCCGCGCGTCCGGGACCCCGGGCGCCGGCGCCGGCGCCGGACGGCCGTTAGCCCGCCATCTTCAGGACCAGCGCCCACTCCTCCTCCCGCACCGGGCTCACCGACAGGCGCGACTGGCGGATCAGCTCCATCGCGGCGAGCTTCGGCTCGGCCTTGATGTCCTTCAGCGTCACGGGCCGCGCGAGCTTGCGCACCGGCGCGACCGGGACCTTGACCCAGGCCCCGTCCTCGCCGTCCGGCTTGCCCTCGCCGGTGATCTTCATGATGCCGACGACGGCGCGTTCCTCGCCGCTATGGTAGAAGAACGCCTCGTCGCCGGGCTTCATCGCGCGCAGATGGAGGCGGGCGGCGTTGTTGCGGACGCCGTCCCAATCGGTGCTTCGATCGCGGACGAGATCGTCCCAGCCATAGACGTGGGGCTCCGATTTCATCAGCCATCTGGCCATGCGCGCGCTCCTCTCGCCTTCCGGTGCCGATACGCCTAGATCATGCGCCATGAAGGCTCAACGCGCGATCGCCCTTGCCGCCCTGCTGCTCGCCGGCTGCGGCGAGCGGGCGCCCAACCAGGGCGGCGCGGGCGGATCGACCACTCCGCCTTATGTCCGTGCCGAAACCGAGGAACCGATGGCCGGCGAGCGGACGCCGGTGCGGATCGGGGAGCTCGGCCCCGGTTTCGCCGCCTGCAACGGCCGGGGCGCGGTGCGCGAACGGGCGGGCGGCGGGCCGGTGCCGGTCCGCGCGGCGCCCTATGAGCCCGCAGCCGAGATCGACCGGCTGGCGCCGGGCGCCACCTTCTCGCTCTGCTCGCGAAGCCACGACCAGCGCTGGTTCGGCATCGTCTACGACGAAAGCGGGGCGGCGGCAGAACGTTGCGGCGTCGCCGCGCCCGCCCCGGCGCGGCGCGATTATGACGGCCCGTGCAAGGCGGGCTGGGTGCCTAGCGCGCGGGTCCGGCTGGTCACGGGCGCGGCGCATGAGCTGCCGACCGCACCGACGCCAGCGGACGATTCGCGCTAGGTTCCTCCGCTCGTCCCGGTCGTCGCGCGGTTCATCGCTGCACTGCAGCAAAAGTGTTGATTCGTTTACCCGCAGCCCTCAGGTCCCTCCTCGAGTTTAAGAGCGGGTGCCGCCAGAGCTTTCGAGCCGGCGGCGAGAGCAAGACGGAACGGCTGGAGATTGGCGGCGCGTGTTGCGCCGACCCGGATGCCGCGCCGCCATGAAGCAAGTTATCGATGATCAATACGGTTCGCGCCGCGGCTTTCGCCGTGGCTGCTTTTGCCTTCGCCGCGAGCGCGCTGTGGGGCGGTCCGGTGCAGGCCTGGGAGGGCGACGTCGCGCCTTTGGCCAGCCATTATCTCGACCACGCCGCCGCCCCCGCGGCGCTGAGCGATCTCGGCCTCAACGAGGATGGCGCCGCCCCTTCGGCGAGCGCTTCGGTGCAGGCGTTCAGCGACCATATGGCGGCGGTCGCCGATTTCATCCTGCCCGAGGCGGGCGGCCTCGGCGCTCTCGTCGCCTCTTATGCCGCCATCGAGACCCGCAGCGCGGAGGAGGATTGCCTCGCCAACGCCGTCTATTTCGAGGCGCGCGGCGAGCCGCTCGAAGGCCAGCTCGCGGTCGCCGAGGTGGTGCTGAACCGCGCCGCCTCGGGCCGCTATCCGGCGACGATCTGCGGCGTCGTCGTCCAGCCCGCCCAATTCTCCTTCGTCCGCCGCGGAATCATCCCGCGCGCCGACCGCGCCTCCGAGGCCTGGCGCCGCGCCGTCGCCATCTCGCGCATCGCCGCCCAGCGCGAGACCCGCCTGCTGCCCGCCAACGTGCTCTGGTACCATGCCAATTACGTTTCGCCGGGCTGGGGCCGGCGGCTCGAGCGCAACACCCGCATCGGGCTGCACATCTTCTACAGCTAAGGACGCGCTTTCAGCGTCCGCAAGGTGATCGAGTAGCGCAGGCTCTCGACCGGCGGGATGCTGTGCTCCCATTCGGAGCGGGCGGGGCCGCGCAGCAGATAGATCGAGCGCGGCTCGGCCTGAAGCGTGAAGCGCTGCCACTTCGCGCCCTCCTTGCGGCGGAAGCGCAGCGGCGCCGGCGACAGCAGCGAGAGGCCGATCACGTCGCCGAACACCGGCCGGTCGCGATGCCAGCCGAGGCCGGCGCCTTCGCCGTAGCGGATCAGCAACGCATGCTCGAGCGCGTCCGGTGCGAGCCCGGCGAAGGCGGCGGCGCGATCGCGCAGCGGCAGCAGCCAGCCCGGAATCGGCGCCGCCGCGGCGAGCCCGCTGCCGTCGAACCGGTAGGACCAGCCGAACGACACCGTCTCGCGCTTGCCCAGAAAGCCCTGGAACTCGAACGGCTTGAACGGGAGGGCAGAGAGGCGGCCGACGAGCGCCCGCTCCTCCTCCGCCGACAGGAAGTCGCGACGATAGACGAGACCCTCCGGCAGGCCGGGGGTCTCAAAAAGGGTGAGCTGTGCATCCGCCACGGTCGCGCCAACGCGCGAACGCCGTTCCGGGTATCCGGGGCGGAACCTGCTGCAGTGCAGCATCGTTGTGCCCCCGACCATGTCCGGTCGAGTTCCGGGAGATTTTGCTTGCGTATCGCTCAGATTGCCCCGCTGGCGGAAGCCGTTCCGCCCAAGCTTTACGGCGGCACCGAACGGGTCATCTGGTGGCTCACCGAGGCGCTCGTCGATCAGGGCCATGACGTGACGCTGTTCGCGAGCGGCGATTCGGTGACCTCGGCGCGGCTCGTCCCCTGCGCGCCGACCGGCCTCAGGCTCGCCGGCATCAACGACCATCTCGCCAGCCTGCTCGCCATGCTCGATCGCGTGCTCGGGCTCGCCGACCGGTTCGACATCCTCCATTTCCACATCGATTTCCTGCAATTCCCGACCTTCCGCCATCTCGCCGGGAAATGCCTGACGACGTTGCACGGGCGCCAGGATTTTCCCGATTTCTGGCCCGCCTACCGCACCTTTCCGGAGATGAAGCTGGTGTCGATCTCGGACGACCAGCGCACCCCGATCGCCGACGCCAATTTCGCCGGCACGATCCATCACGGCCTTCCCGAGCGCCTCATTCCGTTCGGCGCGGGCGGCGACTATCTCGCCTTCATCGGCCGCATCTCTCCGGAAAAGCGGCCCGACCGGGCGATCGAGATCGCGAAGCGCGCGGGCATGACGCTGAAGATAGCGGCCAAGGTCGACCGCGCCGATTCGGTCTATTTCGAGCGCGAGATCAAGCCGCTGCTCGACGATCCCTCGATCGAGTTCATCGGCGAGATCGGCGACGCGGACAAGCCCGCCTTCCTCGGCGGCGCGCGCGCCTTGCTGTTTCCGATCGACTGGCCCGAGCCGTTCGGGCTGGTCATGATCGAGGCGATGGCGGCCGGGACGCCGGTGATCGCGTGGCGGAGCGGCTCAACCGCCGAGGTGATCGAGCCGGGCCGCAGCGGCTTCCTCGTCGACAGCGTCGATGAAGCGGTCGCCGCGGTGGCGGCGGCCGGCAGCGTGCCGCGCGCGACCGTCCGCGCCGCGTTCGAGCAACGTTTCACCGCCGACCGCATGGCCCGCGACTATGTTCGGCTGTACGAACGGCTCATTGCAGCGGATAAGCCCGCCATGTTCGGAAAGACTCTGACCGTGGCCGCCTAGCGGACCCATGGCGTGAACGAGATCACCCCTCCCGCAGTCTGGCCGGGACCGGAGCCGCACGAGGCCCCGGAAAGCTATCATATCGAGGCGACCAAGTCGCTCGTCGACCGGACGCTGCGGACATTGAAGCACGACGACCTGTTCGGCGTGTTCGACAAGCAGGGCGACTGCCGCGGCGGCGAGGACGGGCCGGACGGGCTGTTCTACCAGGACACGCGCTTCCTGTCCGGCCTGACGCTCAAGATCGGCGGCATGGAGCCGCTGCTGCTCGGCTCGGTGGTGCTCGACGACAATGACGCTTTGGTCGTCGATCTCGCCAATGCCGACCTGCATGACAGCGAGGGCAAGGTCTGGCTGCAGCGCGATTCGATCTTCGTCGGGCGGACCAAGTTCCTCTACGGCCGCAGCTGCTACGAGCGGATAAGGGTCCGGCGCTACGACCAGGTGCCGCAGCCGATCCCGCTCGAAATCGCCTTCGACGCCGACTTCGCCGATCTGTTCGAGGTGCGCGGCGACCGGCGGCCGCGGCGTGGGACGGTGGCGGCGGCGGCGGTCGACGAACGCGCCGTCCGCTTCACCTATCTCGGCCTCGACGGCATCGCGCGCACCACGACGATCCATTTCGAGCCGGCGCCCGACGTCCTCACCGAGCGCCGGGCGCGCTGGGACATGGACCTCGGCGCGCGCGAGCGGCTGACCATCGTGATGAAGACGGTCTGCGCGCTCGACGGGGCGGAGGCGGCGGCGCCGCCGGACCTCGTCCCCGCCTATCGCGCGTTGCGCCGGGCGAGCCGCAATAAGATGCGCGGGCGGGCGCGGGTGACCAGCTCGAACGAATTGTTCGACACGGTGATCGACCGCGCCGCCGCCGATATCGACATGCTGCTGACCGACACCGAATACGGGCTTTATCCCTATGCCGGCATCCCCTGGTACAGCACCATCTTCGGCCGCGACGGCCTGATCACCGCGATCGAGCTGCTCTGGGTCGCGCCGGCGATCGCCAAAGGCGTGCTGAAGGCGCTCGCGCTGACCCAGGCGGCCGCCGTCGACGAAGCGGCGGACGCCCAGCCGGGCAAGATCCTGCACGAGATGCGCGGCGGCGAGATGGCGCGATTGGGCGAGGTGCCGTTCCGCCGCTATTACGGCTCGGTCGACGCGACGCCCTTGTTCGTGATGCTGGCCGGCCTCTATCTGAAGCGCTCGGGCGATCTCGAGACGATCAAGGCGATCTGGCCCAACCTCCGAGCCGCTTTGGGCTGGATCGATAGCTGGGGCGATTCCGACGGGGACGGCTTCGTCGAATATCAGCGGATGACCGAGCGCGGCCTCGCCAACCAGGGCTGGAAGGACAGCTTCGATTCGGTCTTCCACGCCGACGGCAGCGCCGCCGAGGGGCCGATCGCCCTGTGCGAGGTGCAGGCCTATGTCTTCGCGGCCAAGAGGGGCGCGGCCGAGATCGCCCGGGCGCTCGGCGAGACGGCGCTGGCCGCGGCGCTGGTGGGTGAGGCCGAGGCGCTGCGCGAGCGCTTCGAGGACCGCTTCTGGCTCGACGATCTCGGCTGCTACGCGCTGGCGCTCGACGGCGCCAAGGCGCCCTGCCGGGTGCTCTCCTCCAACGCCGGCCACGCGCTGTTCGCCGGCATCGCCAGCCCGGAGCGGGCGGCGCGGCTGGCGCGGCTGCTCACCGGCAAGCGCTTCTTCTCCGGCTGGGGGGTGCGGACGATCGCGGCCGGCGAGGCGCGCTACAATCCTATGTCCTATCATAACGGCTCGGTCTGGCCGCACGACAACGCGCTGATCGCCATGGGGCTGGCGCGTTACGGCCATATGGCGGAGGTGCTGAAGATCTTCGAAGGGCTGGCCGAGGCCGCGATCTACGACGAGTTCAGCCGCCTGCCGGAGCTGTTCTGCGGCTTTACGCGGCGGCGCAAGCGCGGCCCGACCGCTTATCCGGTCGCCTGCTCGCCCCAGGCCTGGGCGGCGGCGGCGCCTTTCGCTCTGGTCGCGGCCGCGACCGGCCTCGTCCTCGATCATGACAAGGACGAGGTGCGGCTCGCCAATCCGGCGCTGCCCGCCTTCCTCGACGATCTTTTCCTCCGCGACCTGCGCGTTGCCGGCTCTCGGCTCGACCTGCGCCTGTCGCGCAGCGGCGACGACGTCACCACCGCCGTCGCCCGGCGCGAGGGCAAAGCGGCGCTGGTGATCGTCAAATAGGTTGACGGCCGGCCGTTTAGTCTGGAAGTTGGGGGCGATGAGCAAGGCTGCGATCCTTTCCGGCAATTCGGGCGCTATCTGCGCGCTCGCCGCTGCGCATGCCTGGCGTTGGTGGGGAAACCCGGCCGACGCGGCTCGCCTGCATCGATGGTGAAGACTCTCTAGTCCGAACTACGAACGCCAAGGCCCGCCGCATCCCGGCGGGCTTTTTATTGTCCCATCATCGCAGGATCTCCGACATGTACATGACCAAGCTGGCGCCCGCAGCGGCCGCCGATATCCCGATCGCCGATGGCGCCGAAGACGCGCTGGCCCGCCTGTTCGCCGGCGAATCGCTGAACCAGGCCGCCGCCCAGCGCCTGTTCGAGGCGCTGGTCGAGGGGCGGCTCGACGATTCGGCCATCGCCGCGTTGCTGATCGCGCTCAAGATCAAGGGCGAGACCGAGGACGAGCTGATCGGCGCGGCCCGCGCGCTGCGCGCCGCCGACGCACCGTTCGAGCGGCCCGATTATCTGTTCGCCGACAGCTGCGGCACCGGCGGCGACGGATCGGGCACGATCAACCTGTCGACGGCCGTGGCCTTCGTCGCGGCGGCGGCGGGGCTGCCGGTCGCCAAGCACGGCAACCGCTCGGTCACCTCGCGCTGCGGCTCGGCCGACGTGCTCGAGCATCTCGGCGTCAGGCTCGACGTGCCGGCTGAAATCTCGCGCCGGGCGCTCGACGAGACCGGGATCTGCTTCCTGTTCGCCCCCGCTTATCATCCCGGCCTCAAACATGCCGGGCCGGTGCGGCGCGCGCTCAAGGTGCGCACGATCATGAACGTGCTCGGCCCCTGCGTGAACCCGGCCGAGCCGCCGGTGCAATTGCTCGGCGTCGCCGAGGCGCGGCTGCTGGAGCCGGTCGCCGCGACGCTGGCGGCGCTTGGCGTCGGCCGGGCGCTGGTCGTCCACGGCGGCGGGCTCGACGAGATCGCGCTGCACGATTCGACCGAGGCGGTGCGGGTGAAGGACGGGGTGCTGGAGCGGCTGACCATCGCGCCCGAGGATGTCGGCTTCGAACGCGCGCCGCTGGCGACGATCCGCGGCGGCGGCCCCGAGGAAAATGGCGAGCGGCTGAAGGGGCTGCTGATGGGCTACGGCACCAGCGCCGAGCGGCGCGCGGTGGCGCTCAACGCGGGCGCGCTGCTGCTGACCGCAGGCAAGGCGGCGACGCTCAAGGAGGGCACCGATTTGGCGCTCGGCGCGATCGGCTCGGGGCGGGCGCTCAAATGCCTCAACATGCTCGTCGAGATCAGCAATGATTGATCCGGGCGGAATGCTGGGCGAGATCGTCGCGCGCAAGCAGCAAGAGGTGGCGGCGCGGCTCGGCGGCGTCGGCATCGATACGCTGCGCAGCGGGGCGGCGCCGACCCGGCTCAGCCTGGCCGAGGCGCTGGCCAAGCCCGGCGGGCGCTTCATCATGGAGGTGAAGAAGGCCTCGCCGTCGGGCGGCGCGCTCCGGCCCGGCGCCGATCCCGCCGCGCAGGCGGCCGCTTATGCCGGCGCCGCCTCGGCGGTCAGCGTGCTCACCGACGGCCCCTTTTTCGGCGGTTCGCTGGACGATATCGGCGCGGTGCGGCGCGGCTTCGCCGGGCCGATCCTCGCCAAGGATTTCGTCGTCGATGCGCGCCAGGTGGTCGAGGCGCGGCGCCATGGCGCCGACGCGGTGCTGGTCATGCTCTCGGTCCTCGACGACGGCGAGGCGCGGGCGATGATCGGCGAGGCGGCTCGGCTCGGCATGGACGCGCTGGTCGAGGCGCATGACGAAGCGGAGGTGCGGCGCGCGGTGGCGCTGGGCGCGCGCATCGTCGGCATCAACAATCGCGACCTGCGCACGCTGGCGGTCGATCTCGGCACCACCGAGCGGCTGGCGCCCTTGGTGCCGCGCGACCGCCTCGTCGTCGCCGAATCGGGGATCGCGGGCCCGGCCGACGTCGCGCGGCTCGCGCCGCATGCCGACGCCTTCCTGGTCGGCACCGCGCTGATGCGCGCCGAGCGGCCGGCGGAAGCGGCGCGGGCGCTCGCCTTCGGCCGGGTCAAGGTCTGCGGCCTGCGCAGCGAGCAGGATGTGGCGATCGCCGCGGCAAGCGGCGCGGGCCTGGCTGGGCTGGTGCTGGTGCCTGGCACGCCGCGCGCCGTCACCGCCGGCGAGGCCGCGCCGCTCGCCGAAGCGGCGCGGCGCTGCGGCGCGCGCCCGGTGGGGGTGTTCCGTAACGAGAAGCTGATGCAGGTGGCGATGACCGCGCGGCGGCTCGGCCTCGACGCCGTTCAGCTCCACGGCGAGGAGGATGCGCGCTACATAAGCGGGCTGCGCGGCCTGCTGCCGGACGCCACCGAGATCTGGGCGGCGGGCGCGGTCGGGCGCGAGGTCCCCGGGCCGCGCCGGGGCGCGGACCGCACCGTCTTCGACACCGAGGTCGGCGGGCGCTCGGGCGGCACCGGGCGCGCGTTCGATTGGCGGCGCGTGCGCGGCCGGGATGAGCTCGGCGCATCGCTGCTCGCCGGCGGCCTCAACCCCGAAAACGCCCGGGCGGCGGCCGACGTCGGCGCCTGGGCGCTCGACGTGAGCTCCGGCGTGGAGGCCGCGCCGGGGCGCAAGGATGCGGCCAGGCTCGGCGCTTTCTTCGAAGCGCTGCGGCCGGCCGCGCGAGGCGAGGCCGCGCCATGCTGATGGACGGGCGCTTCGGCGCTTATGGCGGCGCCTATGTGCCCGAGATCCTGATCCCGGCGCTCGAGCAGCTCGAGGCGGCCTTCCTCGACGCGCAGGCCGACGCGGCGTTCCAGGCGGAGCTGGCCGCCTTGCTGCTCAACTATGCCGGGCGGCCGACGCCGCTGACCCGTTGCCGCAACCTCGGCGCCGGCGGGAAAGCCGCGATCTATCTCAAGCGCGAGGATTTGCTGCACGGCGGCGCGCACAAGACCAACCAGGTGCTCGGTCAGGCGATGCTGGCGCGGCGGATGGGCAAGACGCGGCTGATCGCCGAGACCGGGGCGGGGCAGCACGGCGTCGCCACGGCGATGGCCGGCGCCCTGTTCGGGCTCGAGACCCGCGTCTACATGGGCGCCGAGGATGTCGCGCGCCAGCAGCTCAACGTCTTCCGCATGCGGCTGCTCGGCGCCGAGGTGGTGGCGGTGGAGAATGGCGGCCGCACCCTCAAGGACGCGATCAACGAGGCGCTGAGGGACTGGGCCGCGAGCTTCGCCGACACCCATTATCTGCTCGGCACCGCCGCCGGCCCGCATCCGTTCCCGACGATGGTGCGCGAATATCAGCGGGTGATCGGGCGCGAGGCGCGGGCGCAGGTGCTGGCCGAGACGGGGCGGCTGCCCGACGCGGTGATCGCCTGCGTCGGCGGCGGCTCCAACGCGATCGGCATCTTCGCCGATTTCATCGCCGACGAAGAGGTGCGGCTGATCGGAGTCGAGGCGGCGGGCAAGGGGCTCGACGGCAACGCGCATGGCGCGACTCTGCTGCGCGGCCGGCCGGGCATATTGCACGGCGCCGAGACCTATGTGCTGCAGGACGAGGACGGGCAGGTCAGCGACAGCTGGTCCATTTCGGCGGGTCTCGATTATCCCGCGGTCGGGCCGGAGCATGTCTTCCTCAAGGAAAGCGGCCGGGCCGACTATGTCGGCGCGACCGACGCGGAGGCGCTGGCCGCGTTCGCCGCGCTGGCGCGGGCGGAGGGGATCGTCTGCGCGTTCGAATCGGCGCACGCCGTCGCGCATGCGCTGAAGCTGGCGGACGAGGCGGATCTCATAATCGTCAATATCTCGGGGCGCGGCGACAAGGATATGGCGCAGGCCGAGGCGCTGTTATGAGCCGCTACCGCGCGATGTTCGCGCGCAACGAGGGCGCGTTCGGAGCGTTCGTCATGCTCGGCGATCCAGGCCTGGCGGCCAGCGCTGAAATCCTCGACGCCCTGGTGGAAGCCGGCGCCGACATGCTGGAAGTGGGCATCCCCTTCTCGGATCCGGTCGCCGACGGGCCGGTGATCCAGGCCGCGGCGGCGCGCTCGCTCGCCGCGGGCACGCGGCCGGCGGACTGCTTCGCCCTGCTCGCCGATTTCCGCGCCCGGCACCCCACGGCGCCGGTCGGCATCCTCACCTACGCCAATCTCGTCGTGGCGCGCGGGCGGGACGATTTCTACGGGCGAGCCGCCGCGGCCGGCGTCGACAGCGTGCTGGTTGCCGACGTGCCGCTGCTCGAGGCGGCGCCCTTCGCCGCTTCGGCCCGCGCCCACGGCGTCGAGCCGGTGCTAATCGCCGCCGCCAACACGCCGCCGGAACGGCTGGCCGGGATCGCGGCGCTGGGCGGCGGCTACACCTATTGCGTCGCCCGCGCCGGGGTTACGGGCGCCGACGAGGCGGTGCGGTTCGATCATGGCGACATGCTGGACAGGCTGCGCGAGGCAGGCGCGCCGCCGCCCGTCTTCGGCTTCGGCATCTCGCAGCCGGCCCACGTCCGGGCGGCGCTGGCGGCGGGCGCGGCCGGAGTCATCTCGGGCTCGGCGATCGTGGCGCGGATCGCCGCCGGCGAGCCGGTCGCCCCGTTCGTCAGGGAGATGAAGGCGGCGACGCTTTGCTGCGGCGCGGCAATCGGCTAGACGGACGCCATGTCCACCTACACGATCGACACCGCGACGAGCCGCGCCACGCCGACGCCGGCGCCGGGCAAGCGAGTCACCGCCCCCGCGATCATGGCGCGCAAGGGCAAGGAGCCGATCGTCGCCCTGACCGCCTATACGATGCGGATGGCCCAATTGCTCGATCCGCATTGCGACCTGCTGCTGGTCGGCGACAGCCTCGGCCAGGTGATTTACGGCCTGCCCTCGACCATCCCGGTCAGCCTCGACATGATGTGCGCGCACGGCGCGGCGGTGGTGCGCGGCTCCTGGCACGCTCTGGTCGCGGTCGACATGCCGTTCGGCTCCTATGAGGAAAGCCCGGCCCAGGCGTTCCGCAACGCGGCGCGGGTGCTCAAGGAGACCGGGGCGGCCGCGGTCAAGCTCGAGGGCGGCGAGGCGATGGCCGAGACCGTCGCCTTCCTGGCGAAGCGCGGCATCCCGGTGATCAGCCATGTCGGGCTGACCCCGCAGGCGGTGAACGCGCTGGGCGGCTATCGGGCGCGGGGCCGGGACGACGCCGAGGCGGAGAAAGTGCTCGCCGACGCCCGCGCGGTCGCCGAGGCCGGCTGCTTCGCGCTGGTGCTCGAGGGGGTGATGGAGGAGATCGCGGTCGCCGCGACCAAGGCCGTCGCCTGCCCGACGATTGGCATCGGCGCCTCGGCCCAGTGCGACGGGCAGATATTGGTGACCGAGGACATGATGGGGATGTTCGAGCGGACGCCGCGCTTCGTCAAGAGGTTCGGCGACCTCGCCGGCGAGATCGGCGCCGCCGCCGCCGCTTATGCCGAGGACGTCAAGAGCCGGGCCTTCCCGACCGAAGAGCAGATCTACCGGCCCAAGAAGTAAGAGCCCTTTCGTTTCCCGGCGGCCGTGGCTAAGGAAAGCGCGAGCCTGATCGTCTTGCGGGCTTCCGCAAGGCGTGAATCAGGCTCGCATTTTTGGTGAGGCCAAGATTCACGTTTCCGGCTATGCCGAAAACGATCTTGGCCTGGCGCGCGCCCGCCGTGCGCCGGCGGGGCGCCGACTGTAAGTGAAGGGCAGCTGCGGCGCAGTCTTCCCGAATGTGGAGAATGGATTTTGGCGCTCAAGCCGAACGACGGTGAGACGTTCCTGAGAGAAGTGGACGAGGAGCTCCGCAAGGAGCAGATGAACCGCTTCGTCGCGCGCTACGGCTGGTGGATCGTCGCCGCGATCCTGCTCTTGCTCGGCGGCGTCGGCGGCTGGCTGTGGTGGGACGCGCGCAGCCAGGCCGCCGCGGCGGCCGAGAGCCAGACCCTGATCGAGGCGCTCGACGCGATGGAGGCGGGCAACCGCCGGGCGGCCCAACCCAAGATCGCCGAGCTCGCCGAAAGCGACAGCGTCGGCGTCCGCGCCGCCGCGCTCTTCGCCCGCGCCAATGCCGAGCTCGCCGCCGGCAACGCGCCGGCGGCGGCCGCCACGCTGCGCGGCATCGCCGCCAACCAGCAGCTTACCGAAATCTACCGCCATGCCGCGCTCGTCCGCCAGACCGCGCTCGAATATGATTCGCTGCAGCCGCAGGTCGTCGTCCGCCGGCTCGCTCCGCTGGCGCGCGACGGCAGCGCCTGGCTCGGCAGCGCCGGCGAGATGGTCGGAATCGCGTATCTGAAGATGCGCCGGCCGGAGCTGGCCGGGCCGGTCTTCGGCCGCATCGCCCGCGACGAGAGCGTACCCGATACGATCCGCAACCGGGCCGCGCAAATGGCGAGCTCGCTCGGCGTCGAGGCGACAACAGAGCCGGCCGGTGCTCCGGCCGCAACAAGGGAAAAAGCCGAATGAAGCGTCTCGTTTTCGCCCTGGCCGCGATCAGCCTGCTCGGCGGCTGCGGCCTTCTCAGCGGCCGCCAGCGCCCGACCACGCCGACCGTGGGCGAGCGCGTCCCGGTGCTCGGCACCGAAAGCCAGGTCGAGGTCGATCCCTTGCTCGCCGACGTGGCCGTGACCGTTCCCGGCCCGATCGCCAACAGCGAATGGGCGCAGCCCGGCGGCAACCCCGCCAAGTCGATGGTCCATGTCGCGCTCGGCGATGCCGCCGCGCGGGCGTGGAGCGTCAGCATCGGCGCCGGCAACAGCACGCGCACCCGGCTGGTCGCCGAGCCGGTCGTCGCCGACGGCCGCGTCTACACGATCGACACGGCGTCCCGCGTCCGCGCGTTCAACGCCGACACCGGCGCCCTCGTCTGGGAGCGGCAGGTGCGCGGCGAGAACAGCCCCAGCGAGACCCTGTTCGGCGGCGGCGTCAGCTATGACGGCGGCCGGATCTACGTCACCAACGGCTCGGGCGACGCGGCGGCGCTCGACGCGGCGACCGGCAACCAGCTCTGGCTGGTGAAGCCGGGCGGCCCGCTGCGCGGCGCGCCGACCGTCGCCGCCGACACCGTCTACGCGCTGTCGCAGGACAGCCAGCTCTACGCGCTCAACGCGCAGAACGGCGAGACGCGCTGGACCGGCTCGGGCTCGTTCGAGCTCGCCGCCGTGTTCGGCAGCGCCGCGCCCGCCTTCGCGCAGAGCACGCTCGTCGCCGGCTATTCGTCGGGCGAGCTCACGGCCTATCGCTACGAGAACGGCCAGGTGGTCTGGCAGGACGCGCTGGCCCGGACCGGCATCTCGACCGTCGTCGGCACGCTTTCCGACATCGACGCCGACCCGGTGATCGACAATGGCCGCGTCTTCGCGATCGGCCAGGGCGGGCGAATGGTCGCGGTCGAGCTGATCACCGGCCAGCGCGCCTGGGAACTGAACGTCTCCGGCCTCTCGACGCCCTGGGTCGCGGGCGACTGGGTGTTCGTCGTCACCGATCGGGCGCAGGTGCTCGCGGTGGCGCGCGCCTCGGGCAAGATCCGCTGGGTTTCGCAACTCCCCGCCTTTCGCCGGCCGGAACGGCGCGGTGAGCCCGACCGCAGGACCGGAGTAGTCAGGGTACGGCAGGGCCAGGATCCGATCTTCTGGCGCGGGCCGGTGCTCGCCGGCAACCGGCTGGTGCTGACCAGCTCGACCGGCCAGATCGCGTTCGTCTCGCCGACCGACGGTACGATCCTCTCGACCGTCGATCACGGCACGCCGTTCTCGCTGCCGCCGGTGGTGGCGAACAACATGCTCTACGTCCTCGACGACCAGGGCCGGCTGACCGCCTGGCGCTGACGCAGGACGACCGTTGCCGCGACTTGGCCCGGGGGCGGCCGAATCTCCCCGAATCCTATAAGTTCAGAGCGCCGAAATAGGATTCGCGAAACGACCCCTGTTCCTCTAATGTTCCCCTGACATCGAAGCGGGAACATGGCAGACAAGCGTGCTGCGCCGTCGACCCCAGACGTACAGCGATGAGCGCGATATCGCCGCCGCGGCCCGCACCATCCTGGCGGTGGAGGATGGGGCGCTCGATCACAGCCGCGCCAAGCTCGCGCTCGACGCGCTTGTCGATCCTTCGCTCGACGCCGCGGCGACGACGGCCGCGCTCGACCGGATGGCGGACGAGGCGTGGCGGCTGGCCGGCCCCGGCGCGCCGGAAGGCGCGAGGCTCGGCGCGGTCCGCAGGCTGCTCCACGACAGCGGCCCGTGGAACGGCCATCGCCCATTCGGCTACGATCATGGCGACCCGCTCGGCACCGCCATCCCGGGCAAGCTGATCGCCAACTATCTCGAGCGCCGGCTCGGCAATTGCGTGTCGATGCCGATCCTGTTCCTGATCCTCGCCGAGAAGCTTGGAGTCGCGCTCCGGCTGGCGAGCGCGCCGCATCACATGTTCCTTCGCTACCTTGCGCCGGACGGGACCACGATCAACATCGAGGCGACCAGCGGCGGCCATCCGGCGCGGGACATCTGGTATCGCCGCAATTTCGCGATGAGCGACCGCGCGCTGGCGACCGGCCTCTACATGCGCACGCTAAGCCGGCGCGAGGGCCTCGCTCTGATGGCGACCACATTGCTCGAGCATCTGCTCGCCGGGCGGCGCTACGAGGAGGCGATCGCGGTCGCGGACGTCATCCTGGAGCACAACCCGCGCGACGGCCAGGTGATGGTGGCGCAGGCGAGCGCCTATGGCGGCCTGATCCGGGCCCGCTTCGCCGACCGCTATCCGATGCCGATCCTGATCCCGGAGCCGCTGCGGCCGCTTTACTGGCTCTTCCAGCAGCGCAACGACGCCTTGTTCGCCGCGGCGGAGGCGCTGGGCTGGGAGCCGGACGGGGAGGTCGAACCGCCGCCGCCATCGCCAGGTTTCGCAAAGCAGGCCCCGCGCGCCTGCAACCATCCGGAGGAAAGCCCATGTTCATGAACCTGCTCGCGCATCGGGATGAAACCGTCACGGCGCCGATTTCCGCCGGCCCGGCCCCGTCTTTTTGCTACGGCCGCTTCATGCAGCCCGATCCGATCGGAATGCGGCCAGAACGTCCTTGGGCCGAGCACCCGTCGGCGGACAATATTTCGGTACTGGCGGCTTGGGTGGCGTTGCTGGACGCGGCTTGTCTAGGATATCAGTAGCGGGCGGCGCGGCTGGAGGCGGGCTCGCGCTCGGGACAATGATCGGAGCAGTGCAACAATGCCAATGACAAATGCACAGGGTCTGGAAGGGCAGGTTCTGACAGTCTTACAAGTCTATTCCGGGAGTAAAAATATCTCGTTAGACCAGATGATCGGTCGCGACCTAGGAATTGTCGGATTGGACGGGGTTCTCATCCTAGACGAGCTTGAGGAGAAATTCGGGATCGATCTCGATCCACTGATTCAAACTCACACGACCTTCCTGCCTCCCGATTGGTTCGACCGTCTGCGAGGTAGAAAGCACGGGCCTCCCAACGCAGACCTGACCGTGCGGGAGCTGATCGACCATATTGCGAAGGAAACCGGGCGCGATACAAGCCATTCGGGAGTTTAGGCCACCATCTTTGTCGCAAACAAAAATTCCGGGTGAATTCCGGCGAATTCCGGCGAATTCTGGGGACACAATACCTAACTCGCTGCCTGGGTTCAGGCCCGGGCTTGCGTCGCTTCAGCGCCCTTTCGGTGCGGCGCTCCAGCGCTTCGATGAACGCCTCGCCGCCGCGCGGGTGACCTGTCCGGCTGTGGGCTTCAATCGCGGCGGCTTCCGCCTCGCTCATGTCACCCGCCTCGAGGCCGCGACGCAGCATCGCGCGCCAGTTGCGGTAGATCCCCGCCAAGCCGGCAAGGTCGGTGAGGCTGTCGGCCCGCACTCCTTGCCTTTGGGAGGAAGGAACAGGGCCGCTTGACCCCCTTCCTGCGAACCGGCAGGGCAGCGGCCTCATGGCCAAGCTGCCCACCATCGCCATCGTCGGCCGGCCGAACGTCGGCAAATCCACCTTGTTCAACCGGCTGGTCGGCAGGAAGCTGGCGCTCGTCGACGACCGGCCGGGCGTGACCCGCGACCGGCGCGAGGGCGAGGCGCATCTGCTCGGGCTCGATTTCCGGGTGATCGACACCGCCGGCTATGAGGACGAGGATCCGGCGACGCTGCCGGGGCGGATGCGGGCGCAGACCAGCGCCGCGGTGCGCGACGCCGACGCCGCCTTGTTCCTGATCGACGCTCGGGCCGGGGTGACGCCGCTCGACGAGGAGATCGGCCGCTGGCTGCGCGCCGAGAAGACGCCGGTCATCCTCGCCGCCAACAAGGCCGAGGGCCGCGCCGGCGAGGCGGGGATCATCGAAGCCTGGGCGCTCGGGCTGGGCGAGCCGATCCCGATGAGCGCCGAGCATGGCGAGGGCGTGGTCGACCTGTTCGAGCATTTGCGGCCGCACGTCGAGCGAGAGGAGGCCGAGGCCGGCCCGGACGAGGAGGGCGATCCGACCCTCAAGCTCGCCATCGTCGGCCGCCCCAATGCCGGCAAGTCGACCCTGATCAACCGGATCATCGAGCAGGAACGGCTGATCACCGGGCCCGAAGCGGGGATCACGCGGGATTCGATCGCGATCGACTGGCAATGGCGGGCGCCGGGCGGCGAGGTACGGCCGGTGCGGCTGATCGACACGGCGGGGATGCGCAAGAAGGCCAAGGTCGACGACAAGCTCGAGAAGCTGTCGGTCGCCGACGCGCGGCGCGCGGTCGATTTCGCCGAAGTGGTCGTGCTTCTGCTCGACGGCACGCGCGGACTCGAGGTCCAGGACCTGAAGATCGCCGACCACGTCCTCCAGGAGGGCAGGGCGCTGATCATCGCGATCAACAAATGGGACGTCGCCGAAAATGCGTCGAGCCTGTTCAACGGCATCAAGGCGGCGCTCGACGAAGGCCTCGCCCAGGCGCGGGGCGTGGCCCTGCTCACCGTCTCGGGCAAGACCGGCAAGGGCATCGACCAATTGCTCCAGGCGGCCTTCGAGGTGCGCGAAATCTGGTCGAAGCGGGTCTCGACCGGCCAGCTCAACCGCTGGTTCGAGGAGGCCGTCGAGAAGAACCCGCCGCCGGCGCCGGGCGGCAAGAGGATCAAGCTCCGATACATCACCCAGGTCAACACCCGGCCGCCGAGCTTCGTCCTGTTCGGCACGCGGGTCGACCAGCTGCCGGACTCCTATTTGCGCTATCTGGTCAACGGCATCCGCCGCGAGCTCGATTTCGGCGCGGTGCCGGTGCGGCTCCAGGCCCGCGCCTCCAAGAACCCGTTCGGCAAGCAGGCCGGCTGAACGGGGACAGTCCCCTATTTTCCCCACCGGCCGCATCGGGCGGCGCGGGCATCGGAAAATAGGGGACTGTCCCCTGTTTCGGGACTGTCCCCGCTTACCGTGGCGGCCGGGCGGCATCGTCAACACCCTGTTTACCCCGGGCCCGTAAGATGGCGGCGACCGGCAGAGGAACGAGCGTTGGACGAAGCCAATATCGTCGACTGGGCGAAGTTCGCGCAGATGCGCAGCGAGCTGGGCGCGAGCTTCGTGCGCATCCTCGGCTATTTCCGCGAGGACGGCGAGAAAGCGGTCGCCAAGATCGAGCAGGCGATGCACCGCCGCGACGCCGCCGCGCTCGTCCTGCCCGCGCACACGCTCAAGGCCGAGGCGCGCCAGTTCGGCGCCGATCCGGTCGCCGAGCTCGCCGAGCAGATCGAGGAGGCCGGGCGCCGCGGAGTCGAATCCCGCTTCTTCCCGGACGACATCCTGCCCCAGGTCGCCCAGTTGCGGCCGCTCTATCTGCAGACGATCGGGCTGCTCGAGGAAGAGACCAATCCGCTCGTCGCCCGCCGCCCCGCCTGCGGCCGCGGCCCCAGCAACCAGGAGTTCGGGCGGCTCTGAAAAGCCGCTGATTTCCTTTGCCTGCCGCCGCGGCGCTGGATCTTCTCTTGTTTTCCGCATTCTCCGAGTCGTCGGGTGATTCCACCCGACTGGAGAATGCTCTATAGGGTCGGCGCGGCAAGGAGGCCCGGCATGCGCGGATTGCGGAGGTGGGCGGCGATCGCGGCGGCGGCCTCGCTGCCGGCCTCGATGGCCTGGGCCGTCCAGCCGGACGAGCCGCAACCGCAGGCGGCGCTCGAGCAATTCCGGGCCGTGGTGAGCGAGCTGCGCGCGACTTTGCTTCGGCCCGGCGAGCGGGTGCCGAACTGGAACGTCGGCGGCGCCGATCCCGACGGCGACCTGCGCGCGCTCGGCGCCGACCGCCATTACATGCTCTCCCGCGGCGATGACGGCGACGACGTCTCGATCCTGACCGATCGGCCGATCACCGCGCTGGCGCCGGCGGCGTGGCGCGTTATCGACAGCTACGGCTCCTCGGCGACGCCGCTCGATCGCCCGCAGCTCGATTTCACCAGGGTGTCGCCGCGCTACGTCATCGCGATGCGCTCGCGCTTCGAGCGGCGCGGCGGGGTCGACTGCACGCCGGGCATCACCAACGCTTTGCTCTACGAGGTGCCCGGCGCACCGGCGGGAGCGAATGACGACACCATCCCGCTCATGTTCCGGGCGGTGATCCTGGCGCTCGAAGGCCAGGAGATTTGCCTCCGCTCCGACGGCAATGCCGCGACCGGCTATCGCAGCCGGGTGTTCCTGCCCGACGGCCGGCCCCTGCCCGGGCTGGGCGACGAGGACGCGGTGTCGACGATCGTGCCGGCCGCGCCGGTCGACCGGCTGGTGACCTGGCGGGCGCCGCCGCCCGCCCCGGCGCCGGAGGACTGAGAGGGGACAGTCCCCATTCAAGGGCCGCCCTTGCGCATCGGCTCGAGCCGGCCGCGGGCGAGGCTGCGCCAGAGCCATTCGAACGGGCCGTAGCGGAAGCGGTCGAGCCAAGGCTTGGACCAGAGCAGGATCAGCACCCAGATCGCGACCACCGGCAGCCACAGCTCGACCCGGCTCATCGTGCCGTAAAAACCGAGGCCGTAGCCGTAGAAGAAGGTCGTCATCAGGATCGAGGTGCCGAGATAGTTGGTGAAGGCGGCGCGGCCGGCGGCGGCGATCCTCTCGACGAGGGCGCCGCCCCTGCGGGTCAGGAGGATGATCAAAGCGGCGATCGCGACCACCATGACCGGGCGGAACGGCGTCGCCGCGGCCATCCACAAGGCGAACAGCATCGGCACCGAGAAATCGTCGCGGATCAGGAGGAAGGCGAGCGCGGCATAAGCGGGGACGCCGATCGCGAAGCCGGTCAGCGCCCATTTGCGGTAGCGCGCCGCGGCCCAGTCGCCGCGGAAGAAGCCCGATTTCAGAGCGGCCATGCCGAACAGCATGTAGGCGAGCGTTTCCGAGGCGAACATGGCGGCGCTGACCAGCGGCTCGAGCGTGTGCTGGAGCAGCCGCTGGTCGACGAGGCCGGCATAGCCGTCGCGATAGAGAGCGAGCTTGTCGGCGAGCGGCTGGCCGGTCAGCGGCGCGAAGCCTTGCTGCATGCCGCGCCATTGCTCGACCAGGGCCGGGTCCGGATTGGCCGCCGCGGTCGCCTGGCTGAGCTGGAACGCGCCCGCGGCGAAGCTGGCGAAGAGCAGGGTCTGGACGAGGACGAGGGCGATTCCCCAGCGCATCAGCGACCGCAGCGGGAGGTTGCGGAACGCGAACAGGATCAGGCCGACGAGCGCGTAGAGGGTGAGGATGTCGCCGAACCAGATGAAGTAGAAATGAAGAAGGCCGAAGACGAGCAGCCAGACCATGCGCCGGTAATGGACCTCGGCCGGCGAACGGCCGGCCGCTTCGGCGCGCTCGATCACCAGCAGGGTGCTGGCGCCGAACAGGAAGGAGAACAGGCCGCGCATCTTGCCGTCGACGAGGATGAAGGAGAAGACCCAGGAGGCGAGGTCGGCGTCGCTTTCGAGGCCGTAGGCGGTGGGATTGGGATATGCCTGAAACGGCATGGCGAAGGCGACGATGTTCATCGCGAGGATGCCCATGACGGCGACGCCGCGCAGGATGTCGAGCGTGGCGATGCGCGCGCCGGGCGGCAGGGCCGGCGCGGCGGGTGCGGCGACGGGTGCGGCGGTGCTCATTCGGCGTCCCCCTCCCGAGACCTGTCCGCCGCCGAGATAGCCGAAAGCGGCGCGCCTTCCAACGCGGATGCATCGCCGCCGGCCGGCGGTGGAACGGGAGCGGGGGGATCGAAGCCGAAGGCGCGGTCGCGGGCGGCGCGGGCGCGGGCGAGGTCGGCGGCGAGCTCGGCCTCCTCCTCGGCGCGCTCGATGGCGAGGTCGCGGTCGATCGCCGCCTGCTCCCCGGGGCAGAGCGATCTTTTATAATCCTCGTCGCCCCATTCGCCCTCCTCGAAGCCGTCGAAATCCTCCGGCGGCGGATAATTGGTCACCCAGCAGCCCTCGTCCTCGTCCTCCCAGATGTCGAAGCGCTCGTCCTCGCCCTCGCCGGAATTCGGGACATCCCGACGACTCCGACAGGTGCCATTCGTCCCCGATCCCGTCAGCTTCGGGCTGTCGTCGGGCCATTGGTCCTGGGGGATGGTGGCGAGGAAGCCGCTGAGGTCGGCACGCTGCCACTGCTCGTCGGTCCATTCGGCCATCCTGGCCGGATCGAGATCCTTCGTCGGGATCTCGCGCGCGAGGCCGGCCTCGTAGAGCTCGTAGGTCTTCAGGCGGCGAAGCATGGTCGCGGCCGATTCCAGCTCCCCGGCTTCGGCGGGCCGCTCTTCGGCCGCGGCCGGCGCGCGGTTGGCGAGGAAGGCGTCGGCGCCTTCGCCGCCCTCGGCGACGATGTCGAGGAACTGGTCCCATTCCTGGGCGATGGTGCGGGCGACGGCGGCGCCTTCGCCCATGCCGGCGGCCTGACGGTCGAGCCTGGTCAGCACCGCCATGGCGAGGCGGTTGTCGTGGCGGTGGCGCTCGCCCCACAGCTCGCCGTTGCGATAGATGCGGTCGACGACGCCGTTCATGGCGCGCGAGATCAATTCATCGCCCATCCGGGGGCGCGCGATCAGCAAAGCGGCATCCCAGGCGAGCGCGAAGGCCCGGCCGCCGGCGCGGTTCCTGAGATCGTAGACGCTGTCCCGGCCGACCCCAGCCGCCCGGCAGGCGTCGGCGACGACGCCGCAATGGCCGAGCGCGACCAGATAGGCGCGCTGCCGGGCCGGCGTGAGGCCGTCATGGCGGATCGCGCGGCCGAGCGGATCGGCGGCGACCGGCACATAAGCGGCGGCGAGGCTGGCGGAGAGCAAAGCGGGGCCGGTGCCGCCGCGGGTGAGATCGGGATCGGGCGCGGCCGGGCCGGGCGCGCCGTCCGCGGCCATGCGCAGGCCGGCGGTGAGGCCGCGCCAATAGGCGCTGTCCTCCGCCTCGCTGGCGAAGGCCGGGTGGCCGAGCGGGTCCGCTTCTGCGCCGGCCGCGGCGGGCACGGAGGCGGCGGCGGGCGCGGCTTCAGGCGCGCGCGACTCGATCGATTCGGGACGCGACGAGGCCGGGTTGAGAGAGGAAGCGGGCTCATCGGTCGCCGCTTCGGGGGCGAAAGCGTTCTGGTTATATTCCACATACGAGGGTAAAGCAGGGAAAATCCTATTTGGCAAGAGAAAAATCTCAGGCGTAAGTGAAAAGCGGGAAGGCACGACACGACCGGGGCGCGGCGTCCAGAACAAGGGTGTATATGTATGAGTCCGATCTTGACATGCCGCTTGGGTTCGCAGGGCGGCTCGCCGCGGAGTTCAGCGGCGGCCCGAGGGTGCGGGCGATCGGCACCGATCTATCGCTTCTCTCGTCTAAATCGTGCCTGTCGCTCTTTTTGCGCAGGCGGCCGCGCGCCCTCACCCCTCGGCGGGCTTGCTCTGCAGCTGGATGTAGTTTTGCAGGCCCATGCGGTCGATCATCTCGAACTGGGTTTCGAGGAAGTCGACGTGGCTTTCCTCGCTCGCCAGGATCGAGACGAACAGGTCGCGGCTGACGAAGTCGCGGACGGCCTCGCAATGGACGATCGCGCCGCGCAATTGCTCGATCGCCTCGCGCTCGAGCTCGAGGTCGGCCTTCAGGATCTCCTCGACCGTCTCGCCGATGCGCAGGCGCCCGAGCATCTGGAAATTGGGCAGGCCTTCCAAGAACAGGATGCGCTCGCTCAAGGCGTCGGCATGCTTCATCTCGTCGATCGATTCGTGGCGCTCATGCTCGGCGAGCCGCTTCGCGCCCCAATTGTCGAGCATGCGATAGTGGAGCCAATATTGGTTGATCGCGGTGAGCTCGTTCTTGAGCGTCTCGTTGAGAAGCTCGATCACCCTTGCGTCGCCCTGCATCTTTGTTCTCCTTGGCACCGATCATAACGCGCCGGACGCGCAAAAGCACCGCAAAAAATGGCGGAAAACCGCGAAAAATCAGCTGAAACTGCTAGGCAGTCGCAATCGGCTTCGGGGCCGTTTCAGACGCAAATGCGAATCATTTCCGAACCGCGAAAACAGGGGGACTGTCCCCTGTTTCAAGCGTGGGAAATAGGGGACTGTCCCCCTGTTTCAGGCGGTGGCGCGCTCGGCGGCGATGATCTCGCGGGCGAAGGAGAAGCATTGGCCGCAACGCGGCTTGCAGCCGCGGCTGCGATAGGCCGTGGTCGGGCAGGAGGCGCCGGCGCGCGCGGCGGCGCGCACCTCGTTCTCGCGAATCGCATTACAGACGCAGACGATCATGGAAATCGGATTTAGCGATAATGCGAGGCGTTCGCAATAGTATTCCTCCCTGCCTTTGCAGGGGAGGGGGACCGCGCGGCAACGCCGCGTGGTGGAGGGGCCGCCTGCGGGTCTCCAAGACGCCCCTCCACCATGTTTCGCATGGTCCCCTCCCCTCGAAATCGAGGGGAGGAATGGTTCGTTTTGACGAACGATTTTTCCGACCGCACATTGCCCGCATGGACGACGACCTCATCGCGGTGCTGCGCGCCTATCCGCAAATCTATCTCGCCTGCCATGTCGAGCATCGCACCCGCGCCTCCTCCCCGAGCGGGCTGACCTCGCGCGACTCGGCTTTGCTCGCCCATGTCGCCGAGCCGGCCGGGAGCAGCCCGGCGGCGCTGGCGCGGCATCTGGGGGTCGCGCCCTCGACCTTGTCGGCGGCGCTGGCCCGGCTCGGCGGGCGGGGGCTGCTGACCCTCGACGAGGACGAAGCGGACGCGCGGCGGCGGCTGGTGCGGCTCACCGCGGCCGGGCGCGCGGCGCTGGTGGCGGATTCGGTGCTCGATCCGGCGCGGCTGGCGGCGGTGCTGGCGCGGATGCCGGCGGCGGCGCGGCGGCGGGCGGTGGAAGGGCTGACTTTGCTCGCGGCGGCGGCGCGCGACTATCGGGACGGAGGCGGCTGATGTGGTGGAAATGGGCATTGGGGATCGCGGCGCTGCCGCTGGCGGCGGCGGCGATCGTCTATGGGGTCGGGGCGATGCTGCCGCGGGCGCATGTCGCCCGCGCCGAGGCGGTGATGCCGGCGCCGCCCGAAGCGGTCGCCGCTCTCGTCCGCGACGTCGCCGCGCAGCCGCGCTGGCGGCCGGCGGTGACCGCGATCGAATTGGTCGAGCGGCGCGGCGGCGCGCTGCGCTATGTCGAGCGGCAAAGCGGCGATTCGATCCTGTTCGACCTCGTCGAGGAGGCGCCGGGGACGCGCTTCCGCAGCACGATCGCCGATCCCGATTTGCCGTTCGGCGGCGCCTGGACGATCGCGCTGTCGCCCGAAGGGGCGGGGACGCGGGTCCGGATCGAGGAAAATGGCGAGGTGCGCGACCCGCTCTACCGGTTCTTCTCAACCCTGGTGTTCGGCCATGACGGGACGATGAAGGCCTATCTCGCCGACATGGCGCGGGCGCTCGCCCGCTAGCAGCGCTCCTCTATCGGAAGGGAGGGGACAGTCCCCCTGAAGGGAGGGGACAGTCCCCCTGGCGAGGGACAGTCCCCGTTTCTGCGCCCCAAAAAGGGGGACTGTCCCCGGGTCAAAGAAGGGGGACTGTCCCCGGGTCATGCGGCGCGGGCGCTCTCCCGTCAGCGCCGCTCCCTGCGGATCATCAGCTTGAGGCCGGACCAGGTCTGATCGATCGCGCAGACCTTGACGTCGACGAGGTCGGTCGAGGGCAGGATCGCCTCGCGGATGCCGTCCTCGGTGATGTCGGTCGGGACCTTCGAAGCCTTTTTGGGCCAGCTCACCCAGATGAAGCCGGCCGGGGCGAGCAGGGGGCGGAGACGGGCGAGACGGTCCGCCATGTCCTCGCGCAAAGTCACGAAGATGTGGGCCGCCTCGATCGGCGCTTCGGGCCGGGCGAGATGGTCCAGGGCGAGGCCCTCGCGCCCGATCTCGTCGCGGACCGCGTCCGGCATGTCCTCCCACCAGGCGCGCAGACCGTCCTTCAGCGACAGCTTCCTCGCCAAGGGGGTGCCGGAATAACCTGCGGCTGCCATGGGCGGAAGGGTCAGGAAAAGGGGCTGCGCCGCCGGAAATGGCGCGCGGCGATCAGCGCGATCGGAAGGCCGACCAGGACGATGTGGCAGAAGAGCTGGGTCGCGACCGAAAGGGCGCTCGGCGGGAAGGCGGCGGGCCAGCGCAGCGGCACGACGACGAGGTTCATCACCACATAGGTGGCGAGGCCGTAGGCGACGCCCCAGCGCAGCGGCCTGAGCCGGAGCGGAGGCAGCCGCTCGGCCGCGACGACGAACAAGGCCGCCATCGCCGCCATGATCGCGAAATGGACGACGAGGCCGAGCCCCGCGCCGGCCGCGCCCCATTCGGCCGCGGCCGGGAACGGGCCCGAGGCGACATAGCGCAGCATGTTGGCGGGCTCGCGGCCGTAGATCAGGGTCAGGCCGGTGGCGGCGAGGATGTCGAGCGTGCCGGCGACGAGGGTGGCGGTCAGGATCGGGCGAAGCAGGCTCACTTTTTCTTCTCCGTTGGAAGACGGCCCGAGCCCGGGGCTATGATGGCGGGAGGCTATCACCCATGAGCGCGGGAAAGAAGCCCTCATGCGCGGCGCGCAGATCGGCGAGGGCGACGGCATAATCGCCGTCGGGCAGCTCGAAAATGAGGCGGCTGCCCTTGGTGCGGCCGATCGCCTCGACCTGGACTCCGGCGGCATGGGCGCGGGCGAGGAAGGTCAGCAGGCAATTGTCGGCGACGGTGGCGACGTAGACGCCCTGGTCCTCGGCGAAATAGCCGGCATGGCCGAACGGCGCCGGGCCGTTGATCAGCGCGCCGATATCGCCGGCCAGCGCCATTTCGGCGAGAGCGACGGCGAGGCCGCCGTCGGAGACGTCGTGGCAGGCGGTGATCGCGCCGCCGGCGATCGCGGCGCGGACGAAATCGCCGGCGGTGCGCTCCTCGTGCAGGTCGACGGGCGGCGGCGGGCCGGCGTCGCGGCCCTCGCGGCCGTGCAGCTCGCGCAGCCACAGCGACTGGCCGAGATGGCCGTGGCGGTCGCCGATCGTGACGATGACGTCGCCGACTTGCCTGAAGGCGATTCCGACCGCCTTCTTCCAGTCCTGGATCAGGCCGACTCCGCCGATCGCCGGGGTGGGGAGGATGGCGGCGGAGGCGCCGTCCTCGCTCCTGGTCTCGTTGTAGAGCGAAACGTTGCCGCTCACGATCGGGAAATCGAGCGCTTCGCAGGCGTCGGCCATGCCCTCGATACAGCCGACGAACTGGCCCATGATCTCGGGGCGCCGGGGGTTGCCGAAGTTCATGCAATCGGTGGCGGCGAGCGGCCGGGCGCCGACCGCGCAGAGGTTGCGCCAGGCCTCCGCGATCGCCTGCCTGCCGCCTTCGACCGGGTCGGCGAAGCAATAGCGCGGCGTGCAATCGGTGGTGACCGCCAGCGCCTTTTCGGTGCCGTGGACGCGGATCAGAGCGGCGTCGCCGCCCGGCGGCTGGAGCGTGTCGGCGCCGACCTTCTGGTCATATTGGCGCCAGATCCAGCGCCGCGAGGCGAGGTCGGGCGAGGCCATCAGCCGCAACAGGTCGGCGGCGACGTCGGCGCTTTCGGGCGTGTCGGCGAGCGGCGCGGGCGGTTCGGTCCTGGTCCAGGGCCGGTCGTAGCAGGGGGCGTCGTCGGCGAGCGGGGCGAGCGGGATGTCGGCGGCGACCGCGCCGTTCCATGTCAGCACCATGCGGCCGCTGTCGGTGACCTTGCCGATGACCGCGAAATCGAGCTCCCATTTGCGGAACACCGCCTCGGCCTCGGCCTCGCGGCCGGGCTTCAGCACCATCAGCATCCGCTCCTGCGATTCCGACAGCATCATCTCGTAGGGCGTCATCCCTTCCTCGCGGCAGGGGACCCTGTTCATGTCGAGCGCGATGCCGACGCCGCCCTTGGACGCCATCTCGACGCTCGACGAGGTCAGGCCGGCGGCGCCCATGTCCTGGATCGCGACGATCGCGTCCGAGGCCATCAGCTCGAGGCACGCCTCGATCAGCAATTTCTCGGTGAACGGATCGCCGACCTGGACGGTGGGGCGCTTCTCCTCGCTGTCTTGCGCGAAATCGGCGCTGGCCATGGTGGCGCCGTGGATGCCGTCGCGGCCGGTCTTCGAGCCGACATAGACGATCGGATTGCCGATGCCGGAGGCGGCCGAATAGAAGATCCGGTCGGTCTCGGCGACTCCGACGGTCATCGCGTTGACCAGGATGTTGCCGTCATAAGCGGGGTGGAAGTTGACCTCGCCGCCCACCGTCGGAACGCCGACGCAATTGCCGTAGCCGCCGATGCCGGCGACGACGCCGGCGATCAGGTGGCGCATCCTGGGATGATCGGGGCGGCCGAAGCGCAAGGCGTTGAGGTTGGCGACGGGGCGCGCGCCCATCGTGAAGACGTCGCGCAAGATGCCGCCGACGCCGGTCGCGGCGCCCTGATAGGGCTCGATATAGGAGGGGTGGTTGTGGCTCTCCATCTTGAAGATCGCGGCCTGGGGCTTGCCGTCGGGTCCCGGGCCGATGTCGATGACGCCGGCATTCTCGCCCGGGCCCTGGATCACCCAGGGCGCGGTTGTAGGCAGCTTCTTCAAGTGGATGCGCGACGATTTGTACGAGCAATGCTCGGACCACATGACCGAGAAGATGCCGAGCTCGGTGAGGTTGGGGGAGCGGCCCAGGGCGTGGAGGACGCGGTCATATTCCTCGGGGCTGAGGCCGTGCTCGGCGACGATGTCCGGGGTGATCGGGGATTCGGCCATGGCGCGGTCCCTAGCGCCGCGGGCGGTGGACGCCTAGCCTTGCTTCGCGCCGAGGACCGGGCAGGCCCGGCCGCCGCCGAGCTCGCCAACGACGCGCGCTAACAGAGGACAGTCACCGGGCTAAACAGGGGGACAGTCCCCGCGAAAGAAGCAGGGGACTGTCCCCAGAGGAAATAGGGGGACAGTCCCCGCGAAAGAAGCAGGGGACAGTCCCCTATTTCCCGGCGCGGCTCGACCTGACACCGGGGACAGTCCCCAATTCTTGCGTTTTTTGGCTTGCGCACCGCCGCGAATTATGCGGAAAAGACGGAATCCATCCATTTTGGTGTCGCTTTTGGAGGAAAGGATGCCGCGACCGGCGCGATTGGTGGTTCCCGGGCTCGCCCACCACGTCGTCCAGCGCGGCAACCGCCGGCAGCGGATCTTCTTCGACGACGACGACCGGCGCGCCTATCTCAGGCTGCTCGCCGCGGCCTGCGCCAGGCATGGCACGACCTGCCTCGCCTGGTGCCTGATGGACAATCACGTCCATCTCATCCTGGTGCCGGCTGGCGAGGACGGCCTGCGCGCCCCGCTGGCCAGCGCCCACACCGCTTATTCGCAGCGCATCAACCGCGCCCGGGGTTGAGCGGGCACCTGTTCCAGGGGCGGTTCGCGAGCTACGCGATGGACGACGCGCATCTGATGGTGGCGGCGCGCTACATCGAGAACAATCCGGTCGCGGCGGGGCTGGTCGGGCGGGCGGAGGCCTGGCCCTGGTCGAGCGCCAGGGCGCATGTCGGCGGCATGCCCGACGGGTTCACCGACATCAGGCGGCTCGCCGCGCACATTCCCAACTGGCCCGCCATGCTCGCCCGCGGGCTGGAGGCCGGCGAGGAGGAGCGCATCGAGCAAGCGGTGCGCCGCGGCCGGCCGCTCGGCGCCCCGGCCTGGCTGGAGGCGCTCGCCGCGCGGCAGGCGGGGACGGCCGCGGCGCAATGAACCGGGGGACAGTCCCCCCTTATGAGCCGGGGACAGTCCCCAACCGGGGACAGTCCCCGGCTCGATGGTAGGGGACTGTCCCCCTATTTGGCGGGGGCGGCCTTGCCCGGGCGGCGCTTGGCGGCGGCGCGGAGCGCGGCGAGGCGGTCGGCGACGGCGGCCTCCTTGCGCAGCGCGTCGATCTCGGCCTCGGGCGCGTCGACCCGGCCGGCGGGCGCGCCGCCGGCATTGGCCATGACCCGGTCGAAGGTCCGCTGGGCGCGATCGACCTTGCGCTGGATGCCGCGGTCCTCGCCGCCCTCCGCGCACGACCGCGCCTCCCGGCGGGCGGCTTCGAAGGCGGCGAGATCCTTTTCCATCTGCTGCCGGCGGGCGGCGAGCTCGGCGACGCAGCCGTCGAGGCGGCCCTTCTCATTGGCGGCATCGGCCTCGACCCTGGCGAGCCGCTCCGCCTGCGCCTCGAAGTCGAGCTGGCTGGCCAGAGCGGCCTCGGCGAGGTCGTCGCGGCCCTTGCTCAGCGCGAAGCGCGCCTTCTCCTCGAGATCGGCGACGCGCTCGCCGATCCTGGCTTGCTGCCGCTTCGCCTGGGCGCCGCGGTCGATCGCCGCCTCCTGCTCGACGCGGACCTCGTCCAGCGCCCGATCGACCTGGCGGATCGCCTCGCGCATCACGCTCGCGCCGCCGAGCCGCTCCAGCGCGTCGACGCTGTCCTCGGCGCTCGCCGAGAGCACGCGCCGCACCCGAAGATAGATAGGTTCCGCCATTGCCTCGATCCCCTCTTTGCGGCCGCACCCGCACGCTTGTCCCTTGCCAATGACGCTTGGCCCAATCGCGCTTAAATCCGCGTTAAAGCGGCGGCAATTGTCGCGGCGCGCCCGGGCCGCGCGAAACAGGGGACAGTCCCCGAAACAGGGGACAGTCCCCAATTTAAACAGGGGACAGTCCCCATTTTCCGGCGGCCGCGCGCGGGCGATGCGGCCTTGCGGAGCGCCGCCCGGAGGAAGATAGCGGGGTCGCAGCGCAAGGAGTCGAGTCATGCCGCTCAGCCATCGCCCCAAAGGCTATCACAGCGTCACCCCCTATCTGATCATCGACGACGCCGCCGCGGCGATCGATTTCTATGCGCGCGCGTTCGGGGCGGAGGAGGTGCTTCGGCTCCCGATGGGCGACAGGATCGCCCATGCCGAAGTGAAGATCGGCGACAGCCATGTCATGCTCGCCGACGAATTTCCCGACATGGGCTTTCTCGGGCCCAAGGCGCGCGGCGGCGCCACCGCGAGCTTCATGGTCTATGTCAGGGACGTCGACGCCGCCTTCGCGCGGGCGCTCGAGCAGGGCGCTATTCAGGAGCGCGCCGTCGAGGACCAGTTCTGGGGCGACCGGGCCGGGACGCTGGTCGATCCGTTCGGCCACCGCTGGACGATCGCCACCCAGAAGGAGGAGGTCAGCCCGGAGGAACTCGAGCAGCGGATGGCCGAATGGATGGAGAAGCAGGGGGAAGCCGACGCCGCCTGATCAGATCGGGGACAGTCCCCAAGGGGACAGTCCCCATCTAAGCGAAGGGGACAGTCCCCAAGGGGACTGTCCCCGCCTGAACGCGTCTAGGTGTGGCAGGACTGGCCGTTGACGGTGACCTGGTCGCCGGTGCCGCTGACGCTGTTGCCCTCGCCGACATAAGGCGGGTTGCCGCCCTCGGCGGTGAGCTGCGCCGGCATCGCCTCGCGGCTGCCGCGGCGGATCATCGCCGTGTTGTTGTTGTAGAAATCGACATAATACAGGCTGTTGTCGCTGCAGCGATAGGTCTTGCTGGCGGTGATCGCCGGCGGCAGCTCGACCGGCGCCGCATTGGCGAGCGCCGCCGCCTGCGCGTCATAGGTGTTGACGGTTTGCGGCTCTTGATTGCAGGCCGGGAGCGACAGGATCGCCGCGCTGGCCGCGGCAAGGATCAGGTTCTTATGCATAAGGCCCCCTTCGCGAGCGCGACATATGACGTCAAGCGGGAATTTGTTTCAAGATGTTCCGGCGCGGCGGGCCACTTTTCGACGAAGCGGCGAGGGGGTTCGACAAAAAGCCGCGCGGCGACTAATTTGCGCCGGTCGATGGGATTGGGGAGGAAGAAGCGGCGCATGCAGCGGGTTCGGATCGGCCTCACCGGTCTCGCCTTCGTCTTCCTGGCGGTGCTGCTGGCCGCGATCTTCACCGGCCAGGTCGCCGACGAGCGGCCGGTCACGCCCAATTCGATCGGCCAGCAGCTCGATGGCGCGCCGCCGCCGGCCGCCCCGGCGGCCGAGGCGCAGCCGACCGAGCCGCTCGCCGAGCTCGGCGTCGCGCCGGGCAATGCCGATTCGAACGGAACCGGGGCGCAGCCCGCCACGCCGCGCTAGCGGGATTCCCACTTACTTATCCACAGCCGGAAAATCCCTGAACAGGCAGCGAACAAACGCGTACGGATGAAGAATAAGACTGGGAGTAATACGAGTGGTGGTACGAAATCCCTAAAAAAGGCATGAAATCCCCTTTCAATGGCATCTGCATCCTGTTATCCACTGCGCGGTAATTAGGGGCATTTCCTATTGAGCCGCGAGGTCAACGTGGGCGCGCGAAGGCGCGTGTCCGCGAACGGGGAAGGCCTGTCTTGTTTGGGGACGGACCTGGGGTGGACGAGCTCGAGCATTTCTTCACGGGAAGCGCGCTCACAGCGGTGGACGCCAAGGGGCGTCTCTCCGTGCCCGCCGGGATTCGCCAGAAGGTCGAGCGCCGTTCGGACGTCCACGCGATCATGCTCGCCAGCCACGAGGTCTCGCTTTGCCTCGCAGGCTTCGACGTCAACTATCTGAAATATCTCCACCGCGACAATGAGCGCCGCCGGCTGGCCGAGGAGGAGCGCGCCCCGCTCGCCCATTATTCGCGCGGCCGGCGGCTGTTCGGCGGCGCCGAGGAAGTCCCCTACGACGCGAGCGGCCGCATCGTCCTGCCGGCCAAGCTGCGCAAGCGGGCGCGGATCGAGACGCTCGCTTTGTTCGTCGGCATGTCGGCGACGTTCGAACTGTGGAACCCCCATCTCGCGCTGGAGAGCGAGGATGCCGAAATCCGCCAGATCGCCACCGAGGCGCTCGAGGAAAAGGGGCTGATGCCATGACCGCGTCGGCCTCCGCCCACATTCCCGTCCTCGTCGACGAAGTCGTCGCATCGCTCGCCGTCGCCCCCGGCGAGACCCATGTCGACGGCACGTTCGGCGGCGGCGGCTATACCAAAGCCATCCTCGACAAAGGGGCGGCCCGCGTTTTCGCTTTCGATCGCGATCCCGACGCGATCCAGTATGGCGAGAAGCTGGCCGCGAGCGGGGAGCGCCTGACGCTTGTTCCGGAGCGTTTCTCCCGGATGCGTCAGGCGCTTGCCGACCGTGGCGTCGAGGCGGTGGACGGCGTCACGCTCGACATCGGAGTCTCCTCGATGCAGCTCGACCGGCCGGAGCGCGGCTTCTCCTTCCAGGCCGACGGGCCGCTCGACATGCGGATGGCGAAGGCCGGGCCGAGCGCCGCCGACTTCGTCAACCGGGCCGACGAGGCGGAGATCGCCGACGTCCTGTTCCATTATGGCGAGGAGCCGAAATCGCGCCGCGTGGCGCGGGCGATCGTCGCGGCGCGGCCGATCGAGCGCACCGGCCAGCTTGCGCAGGTGGTGCGCAAGGCGCTCGGCCATCATGCCGGCATGAAGAAGGACCCGGCGACTCGAACCTTCCAGGCGCTCAGGATCCACGTCAACGAGGAATTGAAGGAGCTCGAGGGCGGGCTGGCGGCGGCCGAGCAGGTGCTTAGGGCCGGCGGCCGCCTCGCCGTCGTCACCTTCCACAGCCTCGAGGACCGGATCGTCAAGCGCTTCCTCAAGAAGCGCAGCGGCGCGACCCCGGCCGGCTCGCGCCACCTTCCCGCCGCCAACGAGGCGGGGCCGGAGCCGACCTTCGAGGCGGTCGCTAGGCCGGTCCGCGCCGGCGCGGCCGAGCTCGCCGCCAATCCCCGCGCCCGCTCCGCGACGCTCCGCGCCGCCCGCCGCACCGCCGCCCCCGCCTGGGACAATGCAAGAGAAGAAGGAACGCAGCGATGATCGCCAAAGGCTTCAAGCCGGTCATCTGGGTGACCGCCGTTGGCACCGCCGCATTGGCCTGCTACATGCTCTCGCTCCGGGTCGCCGCCGAGCGCGCCGATCTCGCCGGGCTCGAGCGCCGGATCATCTCGACCCAGCAGCAGATCCGCGCGCTCAACACCGAATTGGGCACCCGCGGCCGCGTCCAGCAGCTCCAGTTATGGAATGACGAGGTGCTGGCGCTGGTCGCGCCGGTATCCGGCCAGTATCTGGCGGGCGGCGTCAGCCTCGCCCGCTTCGAGACGCGCCAGCCCGTGCTCGCCGACCAGGCCGAGGTGCGGATGGCCTCGGCCGAGGTTCCGGCTCCCGGCGCCCCCGCCGCCCCGGTTTCCGTCCAGCCGCAGCGCGCCGTCGCCGCGGCGCCGGCCCCGGCCGCGCCGCTGCGGCAGCCGGCCATGGTTCACCGCGCCAGCCTGACGGTCGAGCCCGCGGCTCCGGCCGCCGCTCGCGCCGAGCCGCCGCGCCCCGCCGCGGCTGCCGCCCGCCCGCCGGTCCAGCCCGCCCGGACGCGCACGGCGAGCGCCGAGCCCGCCCCGGTCCGCGCCGAGGCGCCGCCGCGTCCGGCCGCCCAGCGCGCCCGCCCGGCGACCGGCGCGCCGGCCCGTCCGGCGGCAAGGCAGGCCGCTTTGCTCGACGAGAGCACGCTCCGCGACCTCGGCTCGGCCGCGCGCGCCGAGCGCGGCGGCGGAACCCGCCGCTAATGGCGACCCTCGCCGCGCCAGCACTAGGAGCGAGCCCGCCCGCCGAACCGGCGCACGGGCTCGCCCTCACTTATCATCGGCTGATGCTGATGATGCTGCTGTTCGTCGGCGTGACCGCGATCATCGTCCTGCGGCTCTCCTATCTCCAGCTGTTCAGCGACCGCTCGGCCGCGGCGCAGCTCGGCAATCCGCTGCTGCCGCCGCGCGGCGACATCGTCGACCGCAACGGCGTGCCGCTGGCGCGGACGATCGACGCCTGGACGATCGGCGTCCAGCCGCGCGCGATCATCGGCGACCGGCGCGAACTCGCCCAGCGGCTCCACGTGCTGATGCCCGAGCGCAGCGTCGCCGACTATCGCCGGCTGCTCGGCGCCGACGTCGGCTTCACCTATATCGCCCGCCGCGCGGTCCCCGAGATGGTCGCGGCGGTCAACGCGCTCGGCGAGCCCGGCCTCGTCTTCAGCCGCGAGCCCGAGCGGCTCTATCCGCAGACCGCGATGGCCGGGCACGTGCTCGGCTGGACCAGCCGCGAGGGCCATGGCGTCGCCGGCATGGAGCGGGTGCTCGAGGACCGGCTGATGAACCCGGCGCTGCGCGGCGAGCCGGTCGCGCTGGCGATCGACAGCCGGGTCCAGGCGATGATGGAATCCGAGCTCGCCACCGCGGTGACCGCGATGCAGGCCGAGGGCGGCACCGGCATCGTCCTCGACGCGCGCACCGGCGAGGTCGTCGCCATGGCCTCGGCGCCGACCTTCAATCCCAACGCCGCCAACCAATCCAACGACAATGCGATGTACAACCGGGCGACGATGGGCGTTTACGAGCTGGGCTCGACCTTCAAGCCGCTGACCATCGCCGCGGCGATGGAGGCAAATGTCGTCACCTCGCTG
>Ga0190265_10000330_pt1 | contig 36758 bp, 32 predicted proteins | sample Popmic124T_FD_133135 | JGI IMG/M metagenome (GOLD analysis project Ga0190265, IMG submission 133135) | Populus adjacent soil microbial communities from riparian zone of Indian Creek, Utah, USA - 124 T | ecosystem: Environmental > Terrestrial > Soil > Riparian zone | place: USA: Utah | collected... | reverse complement strand
GTCAGGTCCTCGAGATGGGTGCCGTCCATTGGGGTCCTCTAGGCGGCCTTCGGTCGCATGATCTGCTTCAACACGCTGTCGCGCGGGCCGTCAGCGACGATTTTGCCCCGATCGAGCAGGATGATCCGCTGGACCAGCTGGAGCAGGGGCGGCCGGTGAGTGATCAGGATCAGCGTGCGGCCCTTGAACTCCTCCTGCAGGCGCTGGATGAGCCCGGTTTCGGTCTGCGAATCCATCGCGCTCGACGGCTCGTCCATGACCATGATCGCCGGCCGGCCGGCAAGCGCGCGGGCGATCGCGATCGACTGCTTCTGCCCGCCCGAAAGGCCCTCGCCCCGGTCCGCGAGGCGAAGATCGTAGCCGTTGGCGATCTGGCCCATGAACTGGTGGGTGCCGGAAATCTCGGCGACGCGCAGCAGCTCCTCGTCGGGCACTTGCGGGCGGCCGAGCTGGATGTTCTCGCGCACCGAGCCGGTCAGAAGGACGCTTTCCTGCATCGCCGCGCCGATATGGTTGCGAAGGTCGGCGGGATCGAGCTGGCGGATGTCCGTCCCGTCGATCATGATCAGCCCTTCCTCGGGCGGATAGAGGCCGAGGATCAGGCGGGCGATGGTCGACTTGCCCGAGCCGACGCGGCCGAGCAGCGCGACATGCTCGCCCGCCTCGATCGTGAAGCTGAGCGCGTCGAGCGCCGGCTCGGGCGCGCCGGGATAGCGGAAGGCGACGTTGCGGAACTCGATCTTGCCCGTGACGGAGGCGAGCTTCAGCGGGTCGCCCTCGGGTCCCTCGGGCGGCAGCTGCATCATCTCGTCGATCTGGCGGTAGGCGGTACGGGTGGCGGTCATGCGCGAGAGCAGCTGCGAGATCTGGGCCAAAGGCGCGATCGCCCGGCCGGCGAGGATCGAGCAGGCGATCAGGCCGCCCATGGTGAGCTCGCGCTCGGCGATCAGATTGACCCCGACGATGACGACCCCGGCATAAGAGATGGTGCCGGCCGAGGTGGCGAAGGTGACTCCGATCGCGGCCACCAGCCGCTGGCGCAGCGAGCTGTCCGAATGCTGCTGCACCGCCTTGAGCCAGCGCCGCGACAGCAGAGGCCCGGCGCCCGCGGTCTTGACCGTCTCGAGCCCGCCGATCGCTTCGACCAGCACCGACTGCTTGAGCAGGCCCTCGCCCATCGCCAGCGCCGACAGCCGCTCCATCGCCGGATGGGTCAGCCAGCCGATCAGGATGACCAGCGGCACCATGATCGCCGGGATGATCACCACCGGCCCGCCGATGACCCACACGAGCAGAAGCGTGAGCAGAATGAAGGGCACGTCGACGACGGCGGTCAGGGTGGCCGAGGCGAAAAAGTCGCGCAGCGCCTCCAGCTCGCGCATCATGCCGGCGAGCGCCCCGGTCGAGCCCTTCTTGAGCTCGAGCCGCATCGCCAGCAGCCGCGCGAACACGGATTCGCCGATGTCGCGGTCGATCTGGGCGCCGGCATGGTCGACGAAATAGGCGCGAAGCATCTTCAGGATGAAATCGAAGACGATGACGATGGCGAGCCCGATGGTGAGCGCGATCAGCGACGAGGTCGCGTTGTTCGGCACCACCCGGTCGTAGACCGTCATCGTGAACAGCGAGGTGAGGAGGCCGAAGATGTTGATGAACACGGCGGCCAAAGCGACCTTCCAATAGGTCGCCTTGTTGCGGCTCATCGGCTCGGTCAGCCAGCTGGCGAGACGCGGCTGGGGGACCTTGATGAGATTCTCTTCGCTCACCCTTCACCCCTTACCCGATCGGGATCGATCCGCAGCACGTCGAGCAGCCGTCCCATGCGCGACAGCAGGACATAGCGGGCGGCGTCGAGCTCCGACAAGGCCTGGATATAGGCGGTCGCGCTCTCGAAATAGGAATCCTCCGCGGCGACCACGTCGAACAGGGTGCCGCGGGCGACCCGGAAGCGCTCGACGATCACGTCGCGCGAGCGGCGGCTGGCGATATAGGCGGTTTCGAGCGCCTCGAGCTGTTGCTCGAGCGCGCGCACGTCCGACCAGGCGATGGCGGCGTCCCGTTCGGCCTCCTCGCGAATCCGGGTGGCGCGGGCGTGGGCGCCGCGGGCGCGCGCCTCGGTCTGCTCGGCGCGGGCGTCGGCCGCCCCGAATAGGCGGTAGCGTAAGGCGACTCGGCCGCGCACGTCATAGTCGCGGTCGTTTTCGATGACGCCGTAACGGCCGGCATCGACGCCGGCGGTGACCTGGGGCAGCCGGTCGGCCCGGGCGGCGCGGGCGTCGCGCATGGCGGCGTCGGCCAGCGCCTGGGCGCTTCGCACGGCGGCGGCCTCGCCGGCCGCGAGCGCGGCATCGTCCCTGGTCTCCACGACCGCGCCCGGGCTTATCGCCCGGGCGAGATCCGTCGGCGGCGGCGCGCCGGTCAGCTCGGCGTAGCGCGCCTCGGCTCCGGCGAGCAGGCGGCGGAAGCGGGCGAGCCGGGTCTCGGCCTGGGCGATGTAGGATTCGACCCGGGCGAGATCGCCTTCGGCCGACACGCCCTCGCGGATGCGATCCTGGACGGCGGCGCGCAGATCGCGCTGGCTGGCGACGAACGCTTCGGTGAGCGAGACCAGGGCGCGGAAGGCGAACAGATCGTACCAGGCCGCGACCGCGCTCAGCGCGACCCGGTCGGCCGAGACTTCGAGCTCGGCGCCGGCCGCGCGCAGGCGCGCCCCGGCGGCGGAGATGCGCTGGGTGGTCGCGCCGAAATCGAACAGGGTCTGCTGGACCGAAACGAGGGCATCGGTCCGTTGCAGCGGCCGAGTCCGCTCGATGATGTTGAACGGATCGTTGGAGAAGTCGCGCGAGAGGACCCGGTAGGAGGTGACGCTGAGGTCGATCGTCGGCAGGCGGCCCGACTGCGCTTCCTCGAGCCCGGCGCGCGCCTCGTCCTCGCCGGCCGCCGCTTCGGCGGTGCCCGGATGGCGCTCGACCGCGGCGGCGATGACGGCGCGGAACGGCTCGAACGACGACTGCTCGCGGCGAAGGCGGAGGATCGGGTCGGCACCGAAGTCGATGGTCATCGGACGCCCGGTCGGCAGCGGCAGCGGGCCGTTCTGCGCCGCCGGCGCCGGCTCGCGGCGCGCGGGCGGGGCGGGGACGGATTGCGCGAAGGCGGAGCCGGTCACCGCCAGGCAGGCAAGCACCGCCACGGACCGACGTCCGGCACGCCCGACTGGCCCGAAGCCCGCATTTTGGCGACGTCCCGGCAGGGAATTACCTCCAACCCAATATGGCCGACCGCGCACGCACCATGTTTCGATTTTCCCATCATCACAACGCAATTCGACCTGGATCGCGCGCACCCGAGCTCTGCCGGACAACGCGATGTAGGGAGCGAAAGCCGGAATTCCAGCACCGGTTCGGGATGGGCGGATTGCACAAGTAATCTCAAGTGCTTGGGCTTGCCTCGCCCCGAACGAAAAGTCCGCATTGGACGGCGGCGCCGAAATCGTCGCGATCGCGACCTTGGTCGGAAGCAGTTCAGCGGGAACCACCTGTTCGGAAAGGGCTTTTCCGAACGGCCAAAAGGCAGCGAAAGATTCGTGATTAAGGCGAGACTAATCGGAGGTGGAGGAACATCAAGTGGGCCGATACCGCTACCGCACGCCCGCGCTCACCGGCCCCTGGCGCGACAGCCAGGACGAGGCCGTTGGCGACGCAGTCAAGGCCAAGCAGGCCGAGGTCGACGACGGCAGCGCCTCGGGCATCCGCTGGATCGTTCCGGGCCGGATCGAGGAGCGCGCAGGCGGCGCGGCGCCGAAGCGGCTCAGGAATTGAACGGCGCCCTTTAGGCCGGGCGTTCGATCCAGGCGCGGCCCGCCTCGATCCGCGCGCTTTCGAGCGCGCTCATCGCGGCGACGAAGCGGCTGGGGGAATCGGCCCCGCGCGCGAGCAAGGCGAGCCCCGAATCGAGGTCCGGCGCGGCCCCGGCCAGCTCGCGCAGGGCGGCGAAGCGGAAGCGGTCGCACGGATGGCGGGCGGCGATGCTCCCGATGAGGTCGCGGCCGTTGCCGCCGCCATGATTGGCGGCGAGCGCAAGCAAAGCTTCGGTAGACGACTTGTTGAGGATGGCGGAAATCTCGCACGTCTTCACGTCGAACCGGTACTGGTTGAGGAAGGCCAGGCTGGGCGAGGCGTGCATGATGTTGATCGAAACCGACATCTCTTCGGCCGGCAGCTGATTGTGGACGTCTCGATGGGCACGGTAGAGCATGACCTTGCCCGGCTCGAGCCGCGACTTCTCGATGAATTTTAGATCGACCTTCTCGCCGGGAATGCTGGTCACAGTCTCGAAATCATATTCGTAATATTCGCTCCAATAGCCGGGCCCGAGATAGCCGACGGTCAGAAATGAGAAATTATGGTCGTGCGGAATATGGTAGAAGAAAGGCGAGTTGCCGCTCGCCTTGAACACGCTGTCGCGCTCCGACGGCCAGAAATTGGCGCGGATGAAGTATTTCTCCGACGCGCGGTGCAGCATGAGAACCTGCGAGCTGTAGCGATTCTCGAGGCTCTGCTGCGTGCAGCGGTCCTTCAGTTCCGCGACGGCGACCTCGGCGAGAAAGCGGCGGTTGCGGCCGAGCCGGCCGAGCAACGGCCCGGCGGCGGCGAAGCTGTCCTCGTCCGCCGGGTCGAAGCGCTCGTCGTTCAACGCCTGGACGAGGTCGCCGAATTCGATCGGCGGGTCGTCGGCGCAGGGGATGATGCGCGGCATCGGTTACGCGGCCTTGCTGGCTTTGGGCGTGTCCAGCCCGTCGAGGACGGTCCGGGCGGCGCGGCGCACCTCGGGATGCGGGTCGTGCGCGGCCATGCGGCGAAGCGGGGCGAGCGCGGTCGAAGCGTCGATGCCAAGCAGCTCCTTCATCACGTGCCAGCGGACGAAAAAGTCCGGATGATCGAGGAATGCCGCCACCGCCGCGAACGCGCCCTCGGCGTCGAGCTTGCGCAGCAACGTCGTCAGCATCTGGATTCGCGACGCGCCGTCGCCGGTCGCGCTGCAGCCGACATAGCCATGGCTCGCCGAATCGAATTCGACGCTGAGCGGCGCCCGATCGAGCGTGACTTCGGCCTGGAGGACGACGAGGTTCGCAGACGCCTGCTCGATCACATAGCTCCGGTAACGGCCGTCGATCACCAGGATCTCGCCGTCAGACAGCCGGCGCTCGCCGGTGCGTGTGCACGTCCCGGACTCGGCCGCCCTGAAGTCGGCGGTTATGTTTGGCGCCTCCCAGAACGACAGCAGGGCGCCGCCGGCCCTGACGAATTTGAGCACGGTCATTCGCCCGGTAAAGCCGATCGAGGTCGCGCCGCGCCGAGCGTTCTTCTTCGCGGCGAGCTGCGCCACGCCGGTGACGCCCAGCGCGATCGAGACCCGGTCGTCCTCGAAGACGATCAGGCCGCTGCTGATATCGCTGTTGATTGTGCGGAACGGCGGCTCGAAGAAGGGATCGGCGCGGAGCTGGCCGGCGAGGCCGTCGATCAGTGTGCCGATCCAGGCATCGTCCGCGAACAGCGCGCGAGCCGCTTCTGCAACCGCTTCGGCGCTTTGCTCGGGGAGGGCCGCCATGGCCCGGTCGAAGCGCCGCTGGATGGGGCCGCGGCCCCAATCGAGCGCGAACCGGTCGATCGCCTGCTTGGTTCGGCGCTGTTTCCCGCGATCGGCGAGCCACGCGTCAAGATCCTGTCCGACCGTCATGTTTTTCCCACCGGATTGCATGAAGAGCGGGCCCGGCGCCGGGGTTGGTCCCCGTGTCGCCGGGCCGTATCGCTCAATTGGTTCCGAGATAGAGGGCGATGCCGGCGGCGACGCCCAGGCAGAGCCCGCCGCCAACTTCCTGCTGCTTCACCGAGCCGGAAATCGCGACTTCGGTCTCGAGCTCCGGGAGATCTTCGACCGTGAGGCGAAATTTTTCCATTGTCTTGCCTTCCCTAAAATTGCTTCGACGGGAGGGCATATGTGCCAGAAATGAATTGAAACTTTGCTAAATAGCTGGGCAGATTCCGTTTACCATAAGTATTGCGCAAATCATTCGGTGGTGGATTCCCGTTCTTCGCGATAGGCGTCGCGCATCTTGCCCAAGCGTTCGAGCTCCCGTTTGCCGCGCCGGATCGCAAACATTAGATAGAGGGCGCAGGCCGCGACCAGGACCAGAAACCCACCGATCCAAAAATAGCGGACGAAGGGCGTGTCGAACGAATCCGGCAGAAATTTCCGGACCGGCTCGTGGGTGACCGCATTCATGAAGATCCAGCCAAGGAGAATGCCCGGCGCCATCGCGAACAGGCTGAAGCGGGTGCGCTTCAGCGTCGCCTCGATCCGCGCGACCGACTGTTCGAGCATGTTCTCGGTGCCGCCGGCGAGGGCGCGAAGCTCGACCAGGCGAAGCTGCCGCTGGCGCATTTGCCCGACCAGGAGCACCAGGATCGCGGCGGCGCCCATAAGCACCGTCTCGTTGCTGGGATTGGCGAGCACGAGCAGGATTACGACGCCGGAGACGATTACGGCGGCGCCGATATCGACGACATTGGCCCAGCGCGCGCGCCGGCTGACCATGGCCGCGGTGCGCTGCAGCCGCTCCATTTCGGCGGGATCGGGCTGCTGCCGCCAGACGTCGCCGAGGCGTTCGAGGTCGAAATCGCTCATGGGCGATGCTCCAGCATGGATTTGAGCGCCGCTTTGGCGCGTGAGAGGCGGAGCGCCAGGGCATTGGGGGCGATGTCCAGCATTTCGGCGATCTCCGGGTAAGAAAATCCTTCGAGCACGAGGATGATGACCTGGCGCTGCGGCATCGGCAGGCGCCGCGTCGCTTCGAGCAGCGAGGCGCGTTCGCTCGCCTGGATCGCGCTCTCCTCGGGATTGGGAATGTCCGCCTCGAGCTTCTCGGGCAGTTCGGCGACCGGCGGCTGGCGGACCTGCCTGGTCACGAACGAGATCGAACGGTTCTGGGCGACCTTGGCGATGAAGGTCTTGAGCGAGGCGTCCGCCCGGTAGGAGGGCAGGGCCTGCCAGACGGCGAGCAGAATCTGCTGAGTGAGATCCTCGCGCAGGCTCGGATCGGCCTCGTAGGAAGCGGCGATGCGGGTGATGAGGGGGCCATAGTCCGTTACGATGCGCTCGAACGGCGGCGACGGGCCGTTGGCGCCGCCACCCATCGCCTTGGTCGGGGATTGCTCCAGTCCCACCGTCCCCCGCAAATCCTCGTGCCCAATTCCCCCTATACCGCCAAGTGAAACATAAGTCTTGCGCTCCCGAAGCGACGCCTCCGGGCTGTTGACGGCGCCGCGGTTCCGGTGGCAGGGAGCGCGCGCCGGACGCGGGTATAGCTCAATGGTAGAGCACTAGCCTTCCAAGCTTGTGACGCGGGTTCGATTCCCGCTACCCGCTCCAGCCTTCCGCGATCGGGACGGGCGAGTCAGGGCCGCCGCTTCAGCCAGTCGATCAGTTCGCCGAAGGGGATGAGCTGGTTGAACGCGATTCCGCAATGGCCCTCCTTGCTCCAACGGACCACGGCGGGCAGCGCGCGAAAGCCTTCGAGCGTCACCACGATCTCCTCGCCGGGCGGCGGCGCGCGGTCGCTCTCGACCTTGATTCCGCTCTGCGAGATGTCGCGGACATGGACCCAGGTCGTGTGCGCGCCGGAACGCAGCGTCGCCATGCCGTCGATCTCGATGCGCGGGGTGCGCGGGCGCCAGCCATTGTCGGTAATGGCCGGATTGGCGAGCAGCTCGGCCACGTCCATGGCGGCGTCGAACTGGATGCCGGCATTGCCCTCGCGGACCCAGATCACGCGGCCGGCGAGGCGCTGATTGGTCTTGAGCTCGACGGTCACGCGCTGGCCGGGAGTCAGCGGGCTGTAGACATGGGCCATGAGGCCGCCGGCCGAGATGTTGCGGATCAGGCAAAGCTCGTGGCGGCCGTCGACGACCAAGGTCCCGACGCGCAGGATCTTGATATGACGCTCGCCCGTCCGCCGCTCCGGGGGCGAAGGGACGTCGTTCGAGAATGAGAATCCCGTTTCGACGACTCGGTCCTGAATATAGGTCATGCCTTCCCCTGGGGCTCTTAAGCTCTTCCCCTTGCTGCTCATTCTGCCGCACGAGGGATTTAAGAAGTGCTTACCGGAAACACCGTTTTGTCCGCAGCAATCGTGACCTTGACGGCTTGCTCACCGGTGGGCCGCGCCCCACTGTTCACTCTATGCTTACCGTTTGCGGTTAAGCGCCGTTCCCATGAACGCGCCGCTTGCATCCGAACTCACGATCGATCCCGCTTTCTCATCCGATCCCCGCCCCAAATCGGCGGTGAGCGCGATGACGGGCGTGGTGGGTCTTGCGGGGCTGGTCGCCTGGACCGCCGTGTCGCGCGCTTACGGGATGGAGGGGCCGCTTGCGGCGCTGTGCGCGCTGCTCGCCTGCGGCGTGCCGATGGTCGCCTGGTCGCTGCTGATCGACAAGGTGCATCGCAGCCCGACCACCGGGATCGACTGGGCGGTCCCGCCGCGCCCGTTGAAGGAAAGCGCCGACATCAGCCTCGCCAAGATCGTCGGCCTGTGGGGTATCTGGGCCGTGATCGGGAGCCTCTATTGCATCGCCCGCTTCTATTGGGATGGGCCTTATCTCTTCTCGATGTACGTGCTCGGCGCCGCGATCGTGCCGATGCTGGTCCTCTCCGTGCCTTATGTGCTGTGGCTCGACCGGCGGCTGAAGGAGCCGCGCGACGGTGCCTGGCATTTCGGCCAGCTGCTGATCGGCCGGGGCGACCTGGTCGACCGGACCGAGCTCGCCCATTTCTTCCGCGCCTGGGCGGTGAAGGGCTTCTTCCTCGCCTTCATGATCTCGATCGTCCCCGGCAATTGGAACGACGCGGTCCACGCCGAAACCGCCTGGATCGCCGCCAGCCCGGTCAATCTCGCGCTCTGGCTGATCATGGTCATGTTCATGATCGACGTCGTCTTCGCGACCGTCGGCTATGTGCTGACGATGAAGCCGCTCGACGCCCATATCCGTACCGCCAACCCCTATGCGGCCGGCTGGGCGGCGGCGCTCATCTGCTACCCGCCCTTCATCCTGATGGGCGATTACGGGCCGCTCGATTATCATCCGGGCACGGCCGGCCCCAACGCCTGGACCTATTGGCTGGCCGAACATCCGCTGATGACGATGCTGGTCGGCGCCTGGCTGGTCTTCCTGACCGGGGTCTATGCCTGGGCGACGGTGGCGTTCGGCTTCCGCTTCTCCAACCTCACCCATCGCGGCATCCTCACCCACGGGCCCTATGCCTGGACCAAGCACCCGGCCTACGTCTCCAAGAACCTGTTCTGGTGGTGCGCGGCTTTGCCTTTCCTGGCGACGACGGGATCGATGGTCGACATGATCCGCAACACCGCGATCTGCGCGATGGTGAGCGGCGTCTATTACTGGCGCGCCAAGACCGAGGAGCGGCATTTGTCGCAGGACCCGGCCTATGTCGAATATGCGCGGTGGATGGAGCGCAACGGCCCCATCCCCCGCCTGATCAACAGGCTGAAGCCGCGCTGGGGCCGCGGCCCCGATCCGGTCGCGGCGGAATGACTATTCGCTGACCCTGAGGCGGTAGGCGCCCGCGCCGCTCGGGCCGAGCGCCGACACCCGCACGACATAGTCCCCCGCCTCCTCGGCGGTGAAGACCAGCATCGAATCGAGCCCGTCGCCGCTGTCGTCGTCAGCCGCCAGCGCCTCGCCGTCTCGCTCAGCCGCGCGGAAGACCTGGACATAGGGATCGAACGCTTCGGATTCGAGCGCGATCATCCGCTGCTGCCCGGCCGTGAAGGTGACGAGATAATCGTCGAAGCGCCGTCCCTGCTCGTCGGCCGGATCGGCGGCCGCGACGGCGCCCGTATAGACCCGCCAGATCGTCGCCTCCATCCGGCTGAAAGAGGTTGAGGGCGGCGGCAGCGGCGGCTGGGTGCCGACGGCGTAGCTATAGGCGCCGCGGCCGTCGCCGGAATAGGAGGTCACGCGCAGGACATAGCCGCCGCTCTCGCGCGGGCTGTGGAAGATCCGCGAATTGAGCCCGTCGCCGGCATCGTCATTTTCGGCGACCGGCTCCTCCTCGCCCGGGCGGTAGAGCCGGGCGACCGGATCGAACGCCTCGGAATCGACCGCGATCCGGTAGCGGACGCCCGCCTCGAGGCGGATCGCATATTGATCGTAGCGACGGTCCTCATCGTCTGCTTCGTCATCGTCCTCGAGCCGGCCCGTGCCCGCTTCGGCCCCCTGCATCGGCGCCGCCGGCGGCTGCTGAAGCGCAAGGCCGGCCGTGTAGGCGCCTCGGCCCTCCGCCGAAAAGGCGGTGACGCGGAGCACGTATTCGCCGCTTTCCGCGGGCGCGTAGGCGATGCGGGCGTTGACCCCGGGCCCTGAATCGTCGTCGCGCGCGACTGGCTCGTCCTGCCCGGGGCGATAGAGCTCGGCGAGCGGATCGAAGGCGTCGGAATCGACCGAAATCCGGTAGCGCTGCCCGGCTTCGAGCCGGAGCGGATGCGAATCGTAGCGGTGCTGCCCGTCCGCCGCGCTGTCGCCATCGGTCAGTTCGCCGGAGGCCGACCAGGGCGCCTGCGCGGCCGCCGGGGCGGCGAGCGCGATGAGCGAGGCGGCGAGAAGAAAACGCATGGTCGAGAGCCCTCCGACTGATCTGGAGAAGCGAGCCTAGCAGTTGCGCGGGCGGAATGAACAGGGGCAGCCGATGAATTGGTCTGCTCGATTCCAGGAAATATTCGTTCGTTCGAGAATGCCGTTCGCCTTCCGGATCGGACTATTCTACAATAATCTTGCCGAATGACGCGCGGGAGTCCGACTCGACCGAAGGGGGAGACCAATAATGAAAAAGTTGATCCAGGCGGCGATGTTTTCGCTGGCCGCGTTCGCTAGTGCGTCGTGCAACGGCCCATCCGAGAATGCGAACAGCAACAGCGTCTCGACCATCAGTTCCTCCTCCGTCTCCAATCCCGCGATGAACGCGCCCGACGAGACGGCCTGGCGGCTGTTCGCCGAAGTGATGCGGTCGGCCGATGGCGTCGCGACGTTTGAGCTCTGGGCGAGCGACGGCGAGACCTTCCGGCCCAACGCGACCTGGCCGACCGACGGCGGTGGCGTCCATCCGCGCACGGCACGCCCGACGCTTGCGGTCGCCGCGGCCCATCGCGGCGGCGACGCACGCCGGCTCCGCGCCACGGCCGAGCTGGCGCCCGGGATCCAGCCGAACACGCTCCACGACGCTTCGACCGAGGATGTCCGCCGCAACCGGCCGGCCTTCGACTATATCGTCAACAACCAGCTCAATTCGGTCTCCGGCCTGCGCCGGGCCTATGCCAGCACGTTCGAGATCAGCTTCCCTGCCGATTCGATCGAGGTGAAGACCAATTGGCTGCCGGTCGACCAACTGGCGCGCTATTATCCTGCCGCAGTGGCGGCCGATCCAGCCCGCTATTTCTATCTCACCAGCGACCCCGACGGCGGGCAGCATGCCTTGCTGTCGATGCACATCATCTCGAAGCAGGTGCCGAACTGGACCTGGGCGACCTTCGAACATCAGGCGACGCCCGGCCGCTGCGACATTATCGGCTGCCGCGACGGCTTCGGCGCCACCGTCCCCTATGTCGCGCCGGCGGCGACGCCCGAAGGCACTTACACCGCCTGCGTGCAGACGCCCGCGCTTCAGGCGATCTTCTCGGACGCCGGGCTCGGCGCCGTGCTCGCCAATTATTGCCTGAAGGGATCGCAGGTCGATTTCACCGACGCGACCGGGCTCGCGATCCGGCTCGGCAATTCGATCACCGAGGGCGGTTTCGTCCAGACCTCGTCCTGCATCACCTGCCACGCCACCGCCGGCTTCACTTCCGCGGGCCTGTCGACGCCCGACAATGCGCCGATCGGCCCGGTGCCGGCCTCGATCTTCTGGAGCGGCGGCGGCACCCCGCCCTACCAAGGCGGTCCCGGGCTGACCCGGATCGCGCTTCCGGCCGACTTCGTCTGGGCGATCCCGACCTGCGCCTATGACGACGTAACCCAGCCGGGCCAGTCGAAACCTTCACCCTGCGCCGCGGTGAACTGATCAGCCGCGCGCGAAACGGTCGGTGGCGCGGACGAGGCCGTCGGTGATGCCCGGCTCGCTGAACAGATGGCCGGCGTCGGGGACGATCTCGAGCCTCGCTTCGGGCCAGGCGCGCTTCAGGTCCCAGGCCGCGCTGGGCGGCGTGCAGCAATCGTAGCGGCCCTGGACGATCACGCCGGGAATGGCCTTGAGGCGGCCGGCATTGGCGATGAGCTGGCCTTCGTCGAGCCAGCCCCGGTTGAGCATGTAGTGATTTTCGATGCGGGCGATGGCGATGGCGAAATCGTCGCTTGTATGCTCCTCGATCACGTGCGGATCGGGCAGCAAAGTGACGGTCTCGGCCTCCCACTTGCTCCAGGCCTTGGCCGCGGCGAGCCGCTCGGCCGGATCCTCGCCGGTCAGGCGGCGATGATAAGCGGCGACCAGATCGTCATGCTCTGCCTCGGGGATGGCGGCGAGAAACTCCTCCCATTTGTCCGGGAAGATCTCCGAGGCGCCATAGCGGTAGAGCCAGTCGAGCTCGGTCTGGCGGAAGGTGAAGATGCCGCGCAGGACCAGCTCGGTGGCGCGCTCGGGGTGGGTCTGGGCGTAAGCCAGCGCCAGCGTCGAGCCCCAGGACCCGCCATAGACCATCCAGCGCTCGATCCTGAGCATGCCGCGCAAGGCCTCGATGTCGGCGACGAGGTGCCAGGTGGTATTGGCCTCGAGCGAGGCGTGAGGGGTCGAGCGGCCGCAGCCGCGCTGGTCGAACAGGGTGACGCAATAGAGCGCCGGATCGAACTGGCGGCGATGGTCGGGGCTGCAGCCGGCGCCGGGGCCGCCGTGGAGGAAGATTACGCTCTTGCCGTCGGGATTGCCGCATTGCTCCCAATAGAGATCGTGGCCGTCGCCAACGTCGAGCCGGCCGGTGCGGTAGGGCTCGATCTCGGGATAGAGGGTTCGGCGGGGGGCGGAGTTCGGATCGGCCATCAGAAGCTATGCTCCTCGTAGATGCGGCCGATATCGCCCCCCCACTCGCCATTGTACAGGTCGAGCAGCCGGTCGGCCGGCGTGCGCCCGCTCGCGAGCACCTCGCGCAGGGGATCGAGGAAGCCCGATTCATTGTCGCCGGCCGCATTGAGGCGGGCCCGGGCGTTGAGGCCCCGTTCGGCGATGGCGAGGATCCGCGTGCCGAGCGCCTGAAGCGATTCGCCGCCCGGCGTTTGCGCCTTTAGGCCGAGCCGGGGGACGGAGTCGCGCAGGCGCTGCCGCTCCTCGATCGACCAGCCCTTGACCTCGTCCCAGGCCGCGCCGAGCGCATCCTCGTCGTAGAGCAGCCCGACCCAGAGCGCCGGAAGCGCGCAGATCCGGTTCCAGCGGCCGCCGTCGGCGCCGCGCATCTCGAGGAAGGATTTGAGCCGCACCTCGGGGAAGATGGTCGAAAGGTGGTCGGTGAAATCGCTGATCCGGGGCTTCTCGCCGGGCAGGCCGGGCAGGCGGCTGTCCAGAAAGTCGCGGAAGGACTGGCCGGCGACGTCGATATAATGGCCGTTCCGAAAGACGAAATACATCGGCACGTCGAGCGCGTAATCGAGGTAGCGCTCATAGCCGAAGCCGTCCTCGAACACGAAGGGCAGCATGCCCGTGCGGTCCGGGTCGGTATCCGACCAGATATGGCTGCGGAAGGAGAGGAAGCCGTTGGGTCTGCCCTCGGTGAAGGGCGAATTGGCGAACAAAGCGGTCGCGAGCGGCTGCAATGCCAGGCCGACCTGGAATTTGCGCGCCATGTCGGCTTCGGAGGAATAATCGAGGTTGGTCTGGATGGTGCAGGTGCGAAGCATCATGTCGAGCCCGAGGCTGCCGACCTTGGGCATGTAGTTGAGCATGATCGCATAGCGGCCCTTGGGCATGACCGGCAGGTCGCCGCGCGTCTTGTCGGGCCACATGCCGAGGCCCAGGAAGCAGAGTCCGAGCTTCTCGCCGGCGGTCTTGCATTGATCGAGGTGGCGGGCGGCCTCGGCGCAGGTCTGGTGGAGATGCTCGCACATCGCGCCCGAAAGCTCGAGCTGGCCGGCCGGCTCGAGGCTGATCGCGCCGTCCGGGCCCGTGAGTGCGATCACATTGCCGTTCTCGACGACCGGCGACCAGCCGAATTCCGTGAGAGAGGCGAGCAGGTCGCGGATTCCGCCGGGCTCGTCATAGGAGGGCGCGCGGTGATCGGCGCAGCGGTAGACGAACTTTTCGTGCTCGGTGCCGATCGACCAGCGCTCCTTGGGCTTCTCGCCCTTCGCGAAGGTGGCGATGAGGTCGTCGCGGCTCTCGATCAGCCCGTCGGCCTTGCCGCTGTCCGTGCGCGTGGTCATCGGCGCCCTCTAGCCGCGCGGCCCGGCCGCCGCCAGCGAGGAATTCCAGTCTCCGGCGGCCGCCATCCACAGGGTGATCGCGGCCAGAGCGGCGGTGTCCGCGCGAAGGATTCGAGGGCCGAGCGAGACCGAGCGGGCCGAGGGCAGAGCGCGGATCGACTCGCGCTCCTCGCCGGTGAAGCCGCCTTCGGGGCCGATCAATATGGCGGCGGGGCCGGGTTCGGGCCTGAACGGCTCGCCCCCGGTTTCGTCGGCGAAATAGAGCGTTCGGCCGGCGGGCCAGCTCGTCAGCATCGAGTCGAGCTTCATCGGCTCGGCGAGCTCGGGCAAGGCGGTCCGCTCGCATTGCTCGGCCGCCTCGATTGAATGGGCGCGAAGGCGGCCCTGGTTGAGGCGATCGACGATCGTACGCCGGGTGAGGACGGGCACGAGCCGGGCGACTCCCAATTCGGTCGCCTTCTCGACCAGCCAGTCGATCCGAACGCGCTTGACCGGCGCGAACAGGAGCCAGAGGTCGGGCACGGTTTCGCGCGGGCGCAGGTGCTCGATCACGGTCAGCGTGGCTCGCTTCTTCTGGGCCTGAACGATCTCCGCCAGCCATTCGCCGGTTTCATCATCGAAGACTGTCACCTGGTCGCCGGGGGCGAGGCGAAGCACGGCGCCGAGATAGGTGCCGTCGACGATCAGGGCCGCGCCGGCGGATAGCTCCTGATCCACGTAGAGGCGGGGCAGGCTTTTCGGCGGCCAGGTGGGGGTTGCGACCATCCCCTCTGCTACCCGTTCGTCCCGAGCGAAGTCGAGGGGCGTCTGTGATGACTCGGTGCAACGCCCCTCGACTTCGCTCGGGACGAACGGCATTTGGGGTTGGTGGCAGGTGAGGCGCGACTTCCAGACGACATCGTCCCCGACAGCGAGCGGCGCGGGCTGGTCGGCGCGCTTCCCGCGGCGGTGCGGCCCTATGCCTCGCTGATCCGCCTCGACCGGCCGATCGGGGCGTGGCTGCTGTTCTGGCCGTGCGCGTGGAGCGTGGCGCTGGCCGGCATGGGCGAGCGGGGCTGGGTGCTTATCCTTTGGCTGGCGCTCGGGGCATGGGCGATGCGCGGCGCGGGCTGCGTCTATAACGACATCGTCGACAAGGATCTGGACCGACGCGTCGAGCGGACGCGGCTTCGACCGCTGGCGAGCAAGAGAGTCTCGGTGAAGGCCGCTTTGGCCCTGCTCGCCGCGATGAGCCTGATCGGTCTCGTCGTGCTGCTGCAGCTGCCGCGTTTCGCCCAGGGGGTGGCGCTGGCGAGCCTTGGCCTGGTCGGCGCCTATCCGTTCATGAAGCGGATCACTTGGTGGCCGCAGGCGTGGCTCGGCCTGGTCTTTTCCTGGGGCGCGCTGGTCGGCTGGCCGGCGGTGACGGGAAGAGTGGAGGCGCCGGCGCTGCTGCTCTGGGGCGGGGCGGTGTTCTGGGTGATCGGCTACGACACGATCTATGCGCTTCAGGACAAAGAGGACGATGGGCTGGTCGGGGTCAAATCCTCGGCGCTGGCGCTCGGCAAGCATGCGCGGGCGGGGATTTTCCTCTGTTACCTTCTGGCGCTCGCCTGCTGGGCCGTCGCCATCCGCCTCGTCCGCGTCGAATATTACGCGTTGCTCGCCTTGCTGCCGGTGGCGGCCCACCTGCTGTGGCAGGTCGCGAGGCTGAAGCCCGACGACGGCGCCGACGCGCTCGCCAAATTCCGGTCGAACCGCTTTGCGGGCCTGCTGATGTTCGCGGCATGCTTCGTCGTGGGGACGGCCTGAGGTTGCTTTTGCGCGCCGAGGCTCTACCTCGCCCCGATGCTCAACGTCAGTGAAGCGGAAGGGCGCGCCGGCGCCCTCATCGAGGCGGCCGTCCGGGCCGGCGCGGACGCCGCCGACGTCCTCTATATCGGCGATGCCGCGACCGAGGTGCAGGTGCGGCTGGGCGCGCTGGAGGATGTCACCCGCTCGGAGGGCGAGGAGATCGGCCTTCGCTTCTTCTGCGGCAGCCGCTCGGCAAGCGTCTCCTCGTCGGACCTCTCCGCCGCTGCGCTGGCGGCCTTGGTCGAGCGCGCCGCGGCGATGGCGCGCGAGGCGCCCGAAGACCCCAATGCCGGGCTGGCGCCCGAGGACCGGCTGTTGCGCGGGCGCTCACCAGACATGGAATCAGACGACCGCGCCGACCCCTCACCGGTGGAGCTCAAGGAGCGGGCGCTGGCGATCGAGGAGGCGGCGCGCGCCGTTCCGGGCGTCACCAATTCGGACGGCGCCGGTTTGAGCGCCGGGCGAACCGTGGTCGCGCTCGCGACCAGCCGGGGCTTCTGCCGCGGCTATACGACCAGCGGCTATGCCGGCTCGGCGAGCGTCATCGCCGGCGAGGGCGGCGCGATGCAGCGCGATTATGCGAGCCACAGCGTGCGCCATTATGCCGATCTCGACGGGCCCGAGGCGATCGGGCGGCTGGCCGGAACTCGCGCGGTGAAGCGGCTCGCTCCGGCAAGGCTCGCCAGCGGGACGATGCCGGTCCTGTTCGACCCGCGAGTCGGCGGCAGCCTGATCGGCGCGCTGCTCGGCGCGATGAGCGGCCCGGCGATCGCGCGCAAGACCAGCTTCCTGCTCGGCCGCGAGGACGAGGCGCTGTTCGGCCCCGAAATCGCCATCGTCGACGATCCGCACCGGCGGCGCGGGCTCAAGTCCAAGCCGTTCGACGGCGAGGGGGTGGCGACCCAAAGGCGGCTGCTGATCGACCGGGGCAGGCTCACCGGCTGGCTCCTGAACAGCGCTTCGGCGCGGCAATTGGGGCTGGAAACCACCGGCCATGCCGTCCGCGGCATTGGCGGCGCGCCCGGCGCCGGGGCGACCAACGTTCATATGGAGCCGGGGACGCTCGGCCCGGCCGCGCTGATGGCGGACGTGAAGCGCGGCCTCTACGTCACCGAGATGATCGGCAGCGGGGTCAATCCGGTGACCGGCGACTATAGCCGCGGCGCCTCGGGCTTCATCATCGACAATGGCGAGATCGCGGCGCCGGTCGCCGAGATCACCATCGCCGGCAATCTGATCGAGATGTTCCGCTCGCTCGTGCCGGCCGACGATCTGGAGCATCGCCGCGCGGTCAACGTTCCCACCCTTCGGATCGACGGGATGACGATCGCCGGTGCTTGACGCTGTCGCCACGATCGCCGCCGAGGCCGGGCGGATCGCCGCCGCCCGCTCGGGCACGGCCTACAAGACCTGGGAGAAGGTACCGGGCCATCCCGTCTGCGACATCGACCTCGAGGTGGACGCCTTCCTGCGCGCTCGCCTCGCCGCGCTCGACCCCGAAGCGGGCTGGCTGTCCGAGGAGACGCTCGACGATTCCGACCGGATCGAGCGGCGGCGATTGTGGGTGGTCGATCCGATCGACGGCACCCGCGATTATCTGAGGGACCGGCCGGGCTGGTGCGTCTCGATCGCTTTGGTCGAGGACCGGGTGCCGGTGCTCGGCGTGCTCTCGGCGCCGGTCCGCAACGAGCTGTGGACCGCGGCGCGGGGCCTCGGCAGCGCCCGCAACGGCGTCGCGCTCCGGGTCAGCCCGCGCGCGACCCTGGCCGGCGCGCGGGTGCCGGCCGACCAGCTGCCCAAGGTGGACCGCGACCTCGAGGCGGTCGCCAAGCCCAATTCGATCGCGCTCAGGATCGCGATGGTCGCCGCCGGCGAGGCCGATCTGGTCGCGACCCTGCGCTGGGGCTTCGAATGGGACATCGCCGCCGCGGCCCTGATCGCCGAGGAGGCCGGCGCCAGCGTGAGCGGGGTGCTCGGCCAGCCGCTCGCCTTCAACACCGCCTCGGGCGAGGCGTTCGGCGTGCTCGTCGCAACGCCCGGCATCCATGAAGCGGCGGTCGAGCGGCTTCGCGAACGCGCGATGGCGGGGGTCTAGGCCGGCGCGCCGTCCGTCGAAACCAGGGTTCGCAATTCGCGGCTTTGCGGCCTATCGTGCCGGCAAGGCATAGCGGGAAGAGCGAATGACGAACGGGCCGTCATTGCCGTGGGTCGCGGGCATGGCCGCCGCGCTCGCTCTGGCCGCGCCGCTCCGGGGGCAGGAGGCGCCGGCCACAGAAGCCGGGACGCGGCTCCCCGACCAGCAGATTGCCGAGACGATCGGCTATCTGCCCGACCTGACGATGCGGATGACCGTGCCCGTCAACATTTCCGGCAGGGGCCCGTTCCGCTTCGTCGTCGATACGGGCGCCGAGCGGACAATCATCTCGAACGAGCTGGCGCGCGAGCTCGAGCTCGGCCCCGGCCGGACCGCAATCGTGCACAGCATGACCGAGGTCAGCCGGATCGGAACCGTCGTCATTCCGGACCTCGCGATCGGCAGCCGCACCGTCAGGGAGATTCACGCCCCCGCTCTGGCGCGCAACAATCTGGGCGCCTCGGGCATGCTCGGAGTCGACAGCCTGCAGCGGCAGCGCGTGGTCTTCGATTTCGGGCGGCGGGAAATGACCATCTCGCCCTCGAACCGCCGCGAGGAACGCTGGTCCGGGGCGGAGATCGTGGTCACCGGCCGCCGCCATTTCGGCCGGCTCGTGCTGATCGACGCCTCCCTGGACGGGCAGCGCGTCTGGGTGATCGTCGACACCGGCTCGCAGATCAGCGTCGCCAACGGCGCTCTTCGCAACGCCCTCGCCCGCCGCGGCCGGCTCGGCGCGACCCGCCCGATCGCGTTGCTGAGCATCACCGGCGGCAGGCTGGACGCTGACTATAGCATCGCCCGCCGGCTCCGGATCGGCGGCATCGACATCGTGCAATTGCCGATCGCCTTCGCCGACGTCCATCCGTTCCGCCAGCTTCAGCTGATGGACCGGCCCGCTTTGCTGCTCGGCATGGACGCGCTTCAATTGTTCGACCGAGTCTCCATCGATTTCGCCAACCGGCGAGTCCGCGTGCAGCTCGACGACAGCTCGCAGAGGCTCGACACGCGGATGGCCGGGGCCGTGCCCGGGGTCAGGGTGGCGCGCTAGGGTCGGCACTCAATCAGGTTGAATCGCTCCCCGGCGAAGGCCGGGGCCCAGGCCCGGCGCGAGCCGGATTCAACAACCTTCCCAAAAAAAGCCTTCGGCTCCTGGGCCCCGGCCTTCGCCGGGGAACGGCAGTGCAAAGTCGCTTGAGTTTGAGTCTAGGCGCCGACTTTCGGGACGCCGAGCCGCGGGATTTCGATTTTCGGGCAGCGGTTCATGACGACCTTGAGGCCGGCCGCCTCGGCGCGCGCCGCGGCGTCCTCGTTGATCACGCCGATCTGGAGCCAGACCGATTTGGCGCCGGCCGCGATCGCCTCGTCGACCGCTTCGCCGGCGGCCAGCGGGCGGCGGAAGATGTCGACCATGTCGATCGGCTCGCCGATCTGGGCAAGCTCGCGCCAGACATATTCGCCATGGATATGCTCGCCGGTGATCTGGGGATTGACCGGGATCACGCGATAGCCGCGGCTTTGGAGATAGGCCATCACGCCGTGGCTCGGCCGGTCGGGCCGGTCCGACGCGCCGATCATCGCGATGGTGCGGGTTTCGGCGAGCAAGGCGCGGATGTCGTCGTCATCGGTCAGCGGCATTGTCGCCTCCATCGAGCTGTTCCAGAAGCTTAACCGCGAGGCCCCGGAAAATGTCCGCTTCCTCGCCGTCGCCGGCGGCGGGCGGCGTGCCGGCGTCGGAGGCTTTGCGAATCGCGAGACGAAGCGGAATTCGGCCCAGGAACGGGATCGACATGACACCCGCCGCCGCCTCCGCCCCGCCCGATCCGAACGGATCGCTGGTCTCGCCGCAATGCGGGCATTGGTAGCCCGCCATATTCTCAATGAGGCCGATCACCTTCACGTCCATCTTGCGGAACATGTCGATCGCCCGGGTCGCGTCCATCAGCGAGAGATCCTGCGGGGTCGAGACGATCACCGCCCCGGCCGGCTTCCATTTCTGGATCAGGGTCATCTGGACGTCGCCGGTGCCGGGCGGCAGATCGACGACCAGGAGCTCGCAATCGCCCCAATCGCCCTCCATCAGGCTCGAAAGCGCGCTCGCCGTCATCGGGCCGCGCCAGGCGACGGCGGTGCCGGGCTCGATCAGCTGGCCGATCGAGAGCATGCGCACGCCCCAGGCCGGGCTCGGCACGATCTGCTCGTCGACCAGCTCGGGGCGGCCCGACTGGCCCATGATCCGCGGCTGCGAGGGGCCGTAAATATCGGCGTCGATCAGGCCGACCTTGCGGCCCATCCGTGCCAGAGCGACGGCGATATTGGCCGAGACGGTGGACTTGCCGACCCCGCCCTTGCCGCTGCCGATCGCGACGATCGTGCGCTTCGCCTTTTCCGCGGTCATCGCGACCCGCGTGTCGGCGATCCCCGGCAAAGCGACGGTTGCCGCGCGGACCTGGCGCTCCAGACCGGCGCGCTGCTCGGCGGAAAGGCCGGTGGCGTCGAGCATCACCGTGGCGACGCCCTCCTTGACCCGGGCCATCGCCACCCGGTCCTTGAGGCCGTCCACCGCCGCCAGCGCCGCCTCCAGCCGCTCCGTCTCGTTGCTCATCGCGAGCGCGATAGGCAAAGGAACGGCGCTTGGCACTGTTTTTCCGTCGAGCCGCTTCCTATAAGGGCACCATGAGAAGAATTTTTGGTTGGGGCAGACGCCTCGGCGCTGTGTTGAGCGACAATCGCGGCGGACCCTGGGGGCCGGGCGGAGGCAATGGCGACAATGGCGGATCGGGCGGCGGCGGCGACGGCGGCCCACGCAACCCCTGGGGCCCGCGCCGGCGCAAGCCGGGCCGCCCCCCCGGCGAGGTGACCTCGCTCGACGAATTCCTGAAGAAGAGCCGCGACCGCTTCGGCGGCGGCTTCGGCGGGGGCTTTTCGACCGGCGGCCGGCCTTACTGGCTCTACGGCCTGATCGCCTTCATCGCGCTCTGGATCCTGTTCACCAGCGTCCACCGAATCGGCCCGCAGCAGCGCGGCGTGGTCACCGTCTTCGGCCGCTACGCTTCGACCCTTCGGCCCGGAATCGGCTTTTCGCTGCCCTATCCGCTCGGCGGGGTGACCAAGCTGGACGTCGAGGAGATTCGCACCGTCTCCATCCCCGGGCGGGAAGGCGAGAATTTGATCCTGACCGGCGACCAGAACGTCATCGATTTGGCTTATTCGGTGCGCTGGAACATCAAGAGCCCCGAACTCTATCTGTTCCAGATCGCCGACCCCGACGAAACCATCCGCGAGGTCGCCGAAAGCGCGATGCGGGCGGCGGTCGCCCGGGTCAGCCTCGACGACGCGATCGGCGCCGGGCGAAGCGACGTCGAGCAGCGGGTCGAGCAGAACATGCAGCAATTGCTCGACGCTTATGGCGCCGGGGTCCAGATCCAGGGCATCGCGATCAGCCAGTCTGTGCCGCCCGCGGCGGTCAACGACGCCTTCCTCGAAGTCTCCGCCGCTCAGCAGCAGGCGCAGAGCTATATGAACGACGCCCGCGCCTACGCCCTCCAGCAGACCGCGCGCGCCCAAGGCGAGGCGGCGGCGTTCGAGAAGGTCTATTCGGAATATAGCGCGGCTCCGGAAGTGACCCGGCGGCGCATGTATTACGAGACGATGGAGCGGATTTTGAGCCGGGTCGACACGACCATCGTCGAAGCGCCTGGGGTGACGCCCTATCTGGCGCTCCCCGAAATCCAGCGCCGCCAGCAGCAGGCGGCGCCCCAGGCCCAGGGAGCACCGGCGCGATGATCGGCTATCTCAAAAATCCGATCGTGGCCGGAATCGCCGCCATCCTCCTGCTGATCCTGGTCGGCAGCACCTTCGCGATCGTGCCCGAAACCAAGCAAGGCGTGATCGTTCGCTTCGGCGAGCCGCAGCGCATCCTGAACCGCTACCGGGCGAACGAGCCGTTCGGCCGGGCCGGCGCCGGCCTCTCCGCCCGGATCCCGTTCATGGAGCAGATCGTCTGGATCGACAAACGCATCCAATCGGTCGAGATGGACAATCAGCAGGTGCTCTCGACCGACCAGCTCAGGCTCCAGGTCGACGCCTTCGCCCGCTACCGGATCGTCGATCCGCTTCGGATGTACATCTCCGCCGGCAACGAGGAGAATGTCTCGACCCAGCTCCAGCCGATCCTTGGCTCGGCGCTCCGCAACGAGCTCGGCCGGCGGCCCTTCGCGGCTCTGCTGAGCCCCGAGCGCGGGCAGATGATGGACAATATCCAGAACGCGCTCAACCGGGTCGCCCGCCAATATGGCGCGGAGATCGTCGACGTCCGGATCAAGCGCGCCGACCTTCCCGACGGCACCCCGCTCGATTCTGCCTACGACCGGATGCGGACCGCGCGCCGCCAGGAAGCGCGCTCGATCCAGGCGCAGGGGCTCAAGCAGGCGCAGATCATCCGCGCCGACGCCGACGCCGAGGCGACCGCCACCTATGCCTCGGCGTTCAACCGCGATCCGGAATTCTACGATTTCTACCGGGCCATGCAGTCCTACGACATCAGCTTCAACAACGCCCAGACGGGCGAGAATCAACGCGGCAGGACGAGCATCATCCTGTCGCCGAACAACGAATATCTGCGGCAATTCCGGGGCAATCGGTGAGCGGACGGGGCGGAGCCATTCAAACTCCGTTCAGACGCTCCGCCTAGCTTGCCGAGCCGTCGGGCTCTTGTCGCGAGATGGTGAAGGAAGGATACGAAACGTGCGTTACGTCTATGGGATTACCGGTGCCATCTTGCTCGGCGGCGCCGCGGCGACCCTGAGCCTCAACCCGGTCGGCGCTCAGGTCGCTCAGAACGAGCCGGGCGCGATCCGCGCCGTCGCCCCGCCGGGCGCGCCGATGAGCTTCGCCCAATTGGCCGAGCGGCTTCAGCCGGCGGTGGTCAACATCTCGACCCGGCAGAGCGTCCAGATGCCGCGCCAGCAGGTCCCGCCCGGCTTCGAGGATTTCTTCAGGCGCTTCGGCGGCGAGGTTCCCGGCCAGGGCGCCCCGGGCGGCGGCGGCACCGTGACCCAGCGCGGCGGCTCGCTCGGCTCGGGCTTCATCATCTCGGCCGACGGCTATGTCGTCACCAACAACCATGTCGTCGCTCCGGCCCGGCAGAATGCGGTGGTCGAGCAGATCACGGTCACCCTTTCGGACCGCACCGAATATGAGGCCGAAGTGGTCGGCCGCGACGTCGCCTCGGACATCGCCGTGCTCAAGATCACCCCGCGAAGCCCGCTGCCGTTCGTTCGTTTCGGCGATTCGACCACGACCCGGGTCGGCGACTGGGTGGTCGCGATCGGCAATCCGTTCGGCCTGGGCGGCACCGTCACCGCCGGCATCGTCTCGGCGCTCCACCGCAACCTCAACGCCGGCGTCTACGACCGCTACATCCAGACCGACGCGGCGATCAATTCGGGCAATTCGGGCGGGCCGATGTTCGACATCAACGGCAACGTCATCGGAATCAACACCGCTCTGATCTCGCCGACCGGCGGCAATGTCGGCATCGGCTTTGCGATTCCGGCCGAGCAGATCCGGCCGATCGTCGAATCGCTGAGGCGCGGCGAGCGCTACCAGCGCGGCTATATCGGGGTCGCGCTTCAGCCGATCGACGAAGGCGTCGCCGCGGCGCTCGGCATCGAGCGCAACCGCGGCGAGCTGATCCGCTCGGTCACGCCCGGCGGCCCGGCCGCGCGCGGCGGCATCCAGCAGGGCGACGTCGTCATCTCGGTCGCCGGCCAGCCGGTGACCCCGGACCAGTCGCTCGCTTATCTGGTGTCGCGCCAGGCGGTCGGGGCCCGGATCCCGGTCGAGCTGATCCGCCAGGGCCAGCGCCGCAACGTCACCATCGCCATCGCCGAGCGGCCGACCGAGGAAGAGCTGGCGCGGCTGAACGGCATCGACCAGGATTCGGACGATGGCGAGGAGGCGACCGGCGGCAAGCCGACCGACGCCGAATCGGCCGGCCAGCGCTCGACCCAGCAGAGCCTCGGCGTCGCGGTCAGGCCGCTGACTCCGGCGCTGGCGCGGGAGCTCAGGATCACCGACGCCTCGCTGCGCGGGCTGGTCGTCGGCGCGGTCGATCCGAACAGCGACGCCGGCCAGAAGGGAATCCAGCCCGGCGACGTGATCCTGTCGATCAACCAGACTCCGGTGGCGACGCCCGAGGCCGCGGTCGCGGTCGTCGAGGCCGCGCGGCGCGCCAACCGCAACACGGTGCTTCTGCTGGTCCGGCGCGGCAACAGCCCGCCCGCCTATATCGGCGTCGAGCTGGCGCGCGCGTCCGCTTCCGCTCCGGCGCGGCGCTGACGCCTTGGCGACCGCGGCGCGGGACGAGACCGCCGGAGCGACGCTTCGCGAGCTGACGCTTCGCGGAATCCTGCTCGGCGGCCTCATCACCCTGCTGTTCACCGCGGCCAACGTCTATCTGGGGCTGAAGGTCGGAATCACCTTCGCCACCTCGATCCCGGCGGCGGTGATCTCGATGGCGATCCTGCGCTTCGTCAAGAATTCGAATATCCTCGAGAACAATATCGTCCAGACCATCGCCTCGGCGGCGGGGACTCTTGCGGCGATCATCTTCGTCCTGCCCGGGCTGGTCATGATCGGCTGGTGGCAGGGCTTCCCTTACTGGACGACGGTCGCGGTCTGCGCGATCGGCGGCACGCTCGGGGTGATGTTCTCGGTGCCGCTGAGGCGCGCTTTGGTGACGGGCTCCGACCTGCCTTATCCCGAAGGCGTCGCCGCGGCCGAAGTGCTGAAGGTCGGCTTCGGTTCGGCCGACGGCGCGGAGGAAAATGCCAAGGGCCTCGCCGCCATCGTCGCGGGATCGCTCGCCGCGGCCGGCTTCTCTTTGCTCGCCGCGCTGAAGCTGGTCGCCGCCGAGGCCGCCACGGCCTTTCGGGTCGGCGGGGGCGCGGCGACCGGCGCCTCGACCAGCCTTTCCATGGCCCTGATCGGGGTCGGCCATCTGGTCGGCCTGACGGTCGGCATCGCCATGATGATCGGAATGCTGACCTCCTGGGCCGTGCTGGTGCCGTGGCTGACCTCGATCCAGGGCGTCGGCCCCGACGTCGCCGCCAGCGTCAACGACGTGTTTCGCAATCAGGTGCGCTTCATCGGCGCCGGCACGATCGGCGTCGCCGCATTGTGGACCCTGTTCAAGATATTGGGCCCGATCGTCGGCGGGATCCGCTCGGCGATGGCCGCGTCCAGGGCGCGCGCCGGCGGCAATCTGCTCGAAGTCACCGAACGCGACCTGCCGATCGGCATCGTCGGCGGCACGATCATCCTCTCGCTGATCCCGATTGCGGGGCTGCTCTGGCTGTTCATCGCAGGCGGGCCGATCGCGGCCGACGCTCCGGTCGTGATCGGCGGCACGCTCGTCTACATGCTGATCATCGGCGCCATCATCGCCGCGGTCTGCGGCTATATGGCGGGCCTGATCGGCGCGTCGAACAGCCCGGTCTCGGGCGTCGGCATCCTCGCCGTGCTGGGGGCGGCGGTGCTGCTCGCTCTCTATTACGGAACCCATCCGGACAATGCCCAGGCGCTGACCGCTTACGCCTTGTTCGTCACCGCCATCGTCTTTTCGATCGCGACCATCTCCAACGACAATCTGCAGGACTTGAAAACTGGGCAGCTGGTCGGCGCCACGCCCTGGAAGCAGCAGGTCGCGCTGGTGATCGGCGTCATCTTCGGCTCGCTGGTGATCGGGCCGGTGCTCGATCTTTTGAACACCGCCTTCGGCTTCCAGGGCACGCCGGGCGCCGGCCCCAACGCGCTGGCGGCGCCGCAAGCCGCGCTCATCTCCTCGCTCGCCAGCGGCGTGCTCGGCGGCGACATCGCCTGGGATCTGATCTTCTACGGCGCGTTGATCGGGGTCGCCGTGATCGTCATCGACGAGACCTTACGCAAGACCAGCACCAAATATCGGCTGCCGCCGCTCGCGGTCGGCATGGGCGTCTATCTGCCGATGGCGCTGACCCTGCTCATTCCCGTCGGCGCGGCGATCGGCCATGTTTACAACCGCTGGGCCGGCCGCACCGGCCATCCCGAATTCGCCAAGAGGATGGGCGTATTGATGGCGACCGGCTTCATCGTCGGCGAAAGCCTGTTCGGCGTCGCCTTCGCCGGGATCGTGGTGGGCTCGGGCAGCGACTCGCCGTTCGCGCTCGTCGGCGAGCATTTCGAGACCTATGCGACGTGGCTCGGCATGATCGTCTTCGCCGGCGCGATCGCCTGGCTCTACCGGCGCACCGCCCGGGCCTCGGCCTAACCCCGGCGCGCTTCGAGCCAGCGGGTGATGTCGGGCAGCCGCTCGGCGCGGACGCGGACGCGGTCGCGGATCGAGGCGATGGCGCGATCGACCGCGCCGCGCGACTGCGGCGTCATATGGGCCTGCGCATAAGCTTCGAGCTTGTCGATCATCGCAGAATCGGACGAGCCCGCGCCGAGACGGGCGAGGAAGCGCGAGCGCGACGAGGCGTCGACGAACTGCTCGACGCGCTCCCGATTGCGGATCGCGAAATCGAAGGCGAGGTCGGGATGGGCGTTTGCGACCGCGCCGATGAGCTGGCTCGAATTGGTCGCGCCGGGCTCCTCGGTCAAAGCGAGGTCCAGCGTGCGCCGCGCCAGCCGCTCGTCGCGGGCGCCGCCGAGCAATTGGTAGAGCTGGACGCGAACCAGCGGGTTGCGCTCGCCGTGCGCCATGGTCCTGAGCCGCTGCCAGGTCGCCGCATCGGCATTGGCCGCGACGATGCCGAGGATGGTCTGCCGCAGGGGGCCCGCGGTCACCGAAGCATGGTTGGCGGCGAAGCGGCGATTGGCCTCGGCGACGATCGCCGGTTCGCGCATCGCGCCCAGGGTCCCGATCAGCTCGGCGCGCAACACGGCGTCGTTGGCCGGCTCGTCCGCGCGCGGCGACCAGCCGAGCCGGCGCACGGCCGGCCCGAGCCTGGCCGAGGCGAAGCGGGCGACCATCGCCTGGTGCGCGACATCGCCGTCATAGAAGCCGTTGATCTGGGCCAGAATGTCCGCGATCCGGCTGAGCAGCTTGGCATTGGCGTTTGCCGGCGTCGCTGCGGCGAGGTCCAGGGCGGCTCCCGCCGACTGGTAGCCGGCAAGGCCCAATGACCAATTGTCGGCGATCAGGCCGATCTGGTCGAGTGGGCGCAGCCGCGCGAAATCGCGGGTGATGCCGGCGAGCAAGGCGGGCGAATAGAGCGTCCGGTAATAGCCGGCCTGGCCGTAGTTGACGATGAGCGGGCCGCAGCCGGCGACACTGATTTCGGCGCTGCCCCCTTCGACGACCGTGCGCTGCTCGCGTCCGCCGGCCTGGGCGATGACGGGTACTCGCCAGGCGAGCGGCGCCGCATCGCGCGCGTCGCGGCTGAACTGCCCCTGGCGAAGCGTGACCGGGGTCTGCCCGCCGGCGGTGCAGCCCGGGCTTTCGACCCGGATAAGGGGAATGCCGGGCTGATTCGTGAAATCGTGGGCGATGGCGGTGACCGGGCGGCGGGCCGCCTCCTCGACCGCGCGCCAGAGATCGTCGGTCACCGTATTGCCGAGCCGATGCCGGGCGATATAGGCGCGCACTCCATTGCGCCAACCCTCGTCGCCGACGAAGTCCTCGAGCATGGTGATCACCGCTTCGCCCTTTTGGTAGGTGATCGCGTCGAACGCCTGGCTCATCTGCTCGACGGTGGCGATGCGCTGGACGACGGGGTGGGTGGTGCGCAGCGAATCGAGCTGCATCGCCGCCTCGCGCCCGTCGACGCGGCCGAGCAGGGGCTCCCATTCCGGATGGAGCGCCGCGGTCGCCTTGGTCGCCATCCAGGACGCGAAACCCTCGTTCAGCCACAAATCGTCCCACCAGGCCATGGTGACGAGGTTGCCGAACCACTGGTGCGCGATTTCGTGCGCGGCGACTTTGAAGATCGACTGGCGGCGCGCCTCCGAGGTGATCGCCGGATCGACGAGGAGGATGTTCTCGAACGAAAAGATCGCTCCCCAATTCTCCATCGCACCGAAGAACTGGCTGGAACCCGGACCGGCGATGTTGTCGAGCTTGGGCAGCGGATAGGGGGTGCCGAAATATTGGTTGAACCAGGGGATGATCCGGGCCGAGCTTTCGAGCGCCCAGCGGCCCTGCTCGCCCGCGCCGCGGCGGGTGACCACGCCGATCTCGGTTTCGCCGACCCGGGTCGTGATCCGGTCGAACTCGCCGACCGCGAGGAAGAGCAGGTAGCTCGACATGGCGGGCGTGGTCCGGAAGGTGACGGTCGCGCTGCCGTCGGCATTGGCGGTGCGGCGCGCCTCGGGCATGTTGCCGATCGCCTGCTGGCCGGCGGGGACGGTGACGGAAAGATCGTAAGGCGTGCGGAAATTGGGCTCGTCCCAGCCGGGGAAGAAACGCCGCGCGTCGGGCGCCTCGAACTGGGTGAAGAGCGCGCGCCTCGGCCCCGCCTCGGTGGTGTAATCGAGCGCGAACAGGCCCGCGGCCTGGGTGTTGATCTTGCCCGAATAAGCGATGTCGAGCCGGTGGCGGCCGGCGGGGATCGCAGCGGCGAAGCGGAAGGTCGCGGTCTGCGCCTCGGCGTCCGCCGAGACCTGCGCCGGCGCGCCCCCATCCACCGTGACTCGGGCGAATTCGAGCTCGGCGGCGTTCAGCGTGATCGTCTCGGTCGCTTCGAGGACCTGGATGTCGATCCGCACCGTCCCTGAAAAGCGAAGGTTCGCCGCGTCGGGGACGGCGTTGATGGCATAATATAGCGGGCGAACATTGGCCGGAAGCTGGGTCGGCACATTCCGCGCGGCCGGCGGCGCGGCGGCGACCGGGGCCTGCGCCGGCGCGCTGACGGCGAGCGCGAGCGCGGTCGAAAAAGCGAGGGCGGAGACGAGAAGGATGGGGCGCATGTGAAAACCTTTTTCAGACGAGCCCGGACGCGGGGATGCCGCGCCAGTGGACCGGTGTCAAACGATCAATAGCCGAAGCCGGCGGCGCCGCGGTGGCGGCCGAGGACGTGGGCGCGAAGCTCCCTGGCGCCCCAGAGGTGCTGGACTCCGAGCTCGGCCTGCTTGACCAAAGCCGTGATCGCGGCGTTGACCGGCGCCTTGCGGCCCAGCCGCTCGGCGAGCTTCACCACCTCGCCGTTCAGATAGTCGACCTCGGTCGGGCGGCCGGCGGCGAAATCGTCGGCCATCGATCCGCGCGCCTTGGGATCGATCTTCTGGACGCGCAGGAAGAGGTTCTTGAAGATGAGGTCCGGCGAGCCGATCACGTGCGCGAGCTGGCGCGGGCCGACCAGGCCGATCTTGGCCGGCTCGATCCCGGCGAGATCGAGCAGGTCGAGCGTCTCGACGATGGCGGCGGCGAAGACCCGGCGATAGTCGCGCTGCTTGAGCTCTTCGAGGATGGTGAGCCCCGACAGAGCGTTGATCGCATTGTTGAGGTTGTAGAGCAATTTGCCCCAGGCGACCGATTCCATGTCGTTCGAGAGGAGCAGCCGCCCCGGCCGGTCGCCGATGGCGGCGGCGAGGGCGCGGGTGACCTCATTGTCCTCAGCCGTCAGGTCGCCCCAGGTGGCGCGGTGCCAGCGGCCGGGGCCGAGGCGGACGACATTGTAGGGGACCATGGCCTGTACGACGAGGTGCTTGGGGAGCAGCCGGCGCAAAGTCTCGGCGTTGCTGATTCCGTTCTGGATGCTGATCACGGCCGCGCCCTTGCGGACGTGGCGGCCGATCTCTTTCGCCGCCGCCTCGGTGCCGATGCTCTTGACCGTCAGGATCACGACATCGGCCTTGCGCAGCGCCGACTGGCTGGTCGCGAAATCGACCCGGCCGGGGGCAAGCTGGACGTTCCAGCCCCGCGTGTCGCTGAGCGTGAGGCCGTGCTCGGCGATTTCGGCCTTCACCCGCGCCCGCCCCAGGAAGGAGACGTCGAGCCCCGCCGCGAGCCAGGCGCCGCCGACATAGCAGCCGATCGAGCCGGCGCCGTGGATGACGATCTTCAGAGCTAACCCCGGCCTCTGTAAGGCGCGACGCCCTGATCGGGAATCCAGAGGCCCTGGGGGGGCTCGCCCGATTGCCAGAAGACGTCGATCGGGATGCCGCCGCGCGGATACCAATAGCCGCCGATTCGAAGCCAGAGCGGCTTCATCTCCGCAACCAGCCGCTCGCCGATGCCGACGGTCACGTCCTCGTGAAAACCGGCATGATTGCGGAACGCCGAGAGGAACAGCTTGAGCGACTTGGATTCGACGATCGTCTCGCGCGGCGCATAATCGATCACGAGATGAGCGAAATCGGGCTGGCCGGTGACCGGGCAGAGCGCAGTGAATTCGGGCGCCGCGAAGCGGACCAGATAGGCCGAGCCGAGGCGCGGATTGGGGACGTAATCGAGCGTGGCCTCCTCGGGCGAGGCGGGCAGAGCGCTGGGCTTGCCGAGATGCTTGGCGTCCATCGCGCCTCTCTAGCGGCTCGGCCGTCTTAGCGCTAGGAGGCGCCATGGCTTCCGATCCCGCCACCAGCCCCAGACGGCCCGGCCTGTTCGGCTCGTGGCTCGGCTTCGTGCTCGCCGCCGCCGCCGCCGTGGTCGCGCTCTGGTTCCTTCAGAAGATCGTGATCGCGATCCTGCTGCTCTTCTTCGCGGTGGTGGTGGCGATCGCCTTGTCGGCGCCGGTCCAGTGGTTCGTTCGCCGCGGGCTGCCGCGCCGGCTGGCGGGGCCGCTCACCCTGGTCCTGTTCTTCGGAGCGATCGGCCTGCTCGGCTGGCTCGTCATCCCCCAGCTCGCCCGCCAGGTCGTGCTCCTCGTCAACGAGTTGCCGGACTTTATCGTGCGCATCGAGCAGCAGTTCGCGCGGCTGCTCGAACGCTATCCGGATCTGCAGGTCTTCTTCAGCGCCAACGGATCGGCGGCGGGCGATATCGCGCCCAACGCGGTCGAGGTCTTCCGAGGGATTGGCGGAGTCTCGCTCTCGCTGCTGGGCGGGATCGCGCTCGCCATCATCTTCTTCTCCACCGTCGCCTATGTCGTGCTCGCGCCGCTTCCGATCCTTCGCGCCTATCTCGGCAGCCTGCCGCTCGCCTCCCGGCGGCCGGGCATGCGGGCCTACCGGCGGGCGTCGCGTTCGGTGGTCGGGTGGACCAAGGCGAGCCTCGTCATCGGCGCGATCCAGTCGGTCGCGGCCTTCGCCTTCCTGACCTGGATGGACGTGCCGGGCGCCCTCGTCTGGGCGGCGCTCGCCTTCTTCGCCGACTTCATCCCGCGCATCGGCGGCTATGTCATGGCCTTTCCGCCGGTGGTGCTGTCGCTCACCATGGGGCCGATGACGGCGGTCTGGGTCGCGCTCTTCTATTTGGTCAGCAACGAGATATTGGGAAGCGTGCTCGCGCCCAAGATCCGCGGCGCGACGATGCAGCTCCACCCGGTGCTGATCATCTTCTTCACATTGGCCTTCGCGCTCGCCTTCGGCCTGCTCGGCGCGATCGTGGCGACCCCCGCCGCGGCCTTCTTTTCGGCTTATTACAGCGAATTCTACCTGAAGCGGCCGCTGCGCCGGGACGAACGGGCGTGACCATGCGCTTTGCGGCGCTTCTGCTCCTCCCCCTGCTCCTCGCCGCCGCGCCCGCCGCCGACCGCGCCACCTCCTGGTGGAGCGATGTCGAGACTCTGGCGGCGGACGACATGGAGGGCCGCGCCGCCGGAAGCGAGGGCTACCGCCGCGCCTCCGATCTTGTCGCGCGCCGCTTCCGCGAGGCGGGGCTCGAGCCGGCGGGCGAGAATGGCGGCTGGTTCCAGGCGGTGACGCTCGAGGAGCGCACGATCCTTGCCGAAGGGACGAGCGCGGCCCTTGCGACGGGCGGCGATTCGGTCCCGCTCGCCATTCCCGGCGACATCTTCTTCCGAATCAGCGGCGCGCCGCCGCCGGGCCGGATCGACTCGCCTTTGGTGTTCGTCGGCTACGGGCTTCACCTGCCCGAGGCCGGCCATGACGATTTCGCGGGCATCGACCTTCGCGGGAAAATCGCGGTGGCGATGGCGGGCGGCCCGGCCGGCCTTCCAGGCGCGCTCAAATCGCACGCGCGCGCCGAACGGGCGCGGCTGCTCGCCGAGCGCGGCGCCGTGGGGCTGATCCTGCTCGGCACACGCGCGTCGAGCGAGCAGCCCTGGCCGGCCATGACCCGCCTCGGGCAGGTCCCTGGAATGTACCCGGCCCTCGCCGAGGCCCGAGCGATCGGCTCCGATTTCCTGACCGCTTATTTCAATCCGGCGAGCGCCGGGCGCCTGTTCGAGGGATCGGGGCACGATCATGCCGAGCTCGCGGCGGCCGCCGACGCGTCGCGGCCGCTGCCGGGCTTCGCGCTTCGCGTGCGCCTTGCCGCCAGGATCGCGACGTTGAGCCGGACCGTCGCCACCCGCAACGTCGTCGCTCGGCTGCCGGGCCGCGACCCGCGGCTGGCGGCCGAGCATGTCGTGCTGACCGCGCATCTCGACGGCCTCGGAATCGGCAGGCCGGCGAACGGCGACTCCATCTATAATGGCGCGCTCGACAATGCCGCCGGAGTCGCGGCCCTGCTCGACATTGCCGGGGAGTATCGCAGACAGCGCGCGCGGCCGCGCCGCTCGATCCTGTTCGTGGCGCTGAGCGGCGAGGAGAAGGGCCTGCTCGGCTCGCGCTGGTTCGCGCGCCGGCCGACCGTGCCGCGCGCCTCGATCGTCGCCAATTTCAATTACGACATGGCGGTTCCGCTCTTCCCGCTGACCAGCGTCACCGTGCTCGGCGCGGAGGAAAGCAGCCTCGGGGCGGATGCGCGCGCGGTCGGCACCATTATGGGCCTGCCATTGGCGCCCGATCCGTTCCCGGAGCGCAATTCCTTCGTCAGATCGGATCAATATTCGTTCATCGAGGCCGGGATTCCGGCGGTCGCGTTCAAATTCGGCTTCCGCGCGGGCACGGCCGAGGCCGAAACCGAGCGCGCCTGGCGGGCGACCCGCTACCACGGCCCAAGCGATGATGCCGGCCAGAAAGTGTTCGCCGCCGACGAGATCCGGCTCCACGATTTCATCGCCGCGCTGGCCCTGCGCATCGCCGATGCCGAGGCGCGGCCGCGTTGGAACGAGGACAGCTTCTTCCGCCGCTTCGCGAGGGATTGAGATGCCTTCCTTTGTTCGGCCCGGGCGGCACGGCCGCCGATCTCCGCGGCGCCGAGGTCTTCGCCTTCACCTTCGGCTGACGGGAGGTTAGGAGGCGGGGTGGACTCGCTCGTTACGACCGCGTGGCTCGAAGCCGAATTGGGGGCGCCGGACCTCAGGGTGGTCGACGCCACCTTGTTCCTGCCCGGCATGGGCCGCGATGCCCGCGCGGAATATGAGGCCGCGCACATTCCCGGCGCGGTTTATTTCGACATCGACGAGATTTCCGATTCGGGCACCGCGATCCCGCATATGCTGCCGCCCGCGCACAAATTCGCCAGCCGGATGCAGACGCTGGGGATCGGCGACGGCAACCGGATCGTCGTCTATGACGACAGCCCGCTGCACAGTTCGGCGCGGGCCTGGTTCATGCTCAAGGCCTTTGGCGCACATTATGTCGCGATCCTCGACGGTGGCCTGCAGAAATGGGCGCGGGAGGGACGGCCGCTGGAGAGCGCCGCTCACCCCCATCGCCACGGCCATTTCACCGCTTTGCTCGACGAAGGCGCGGTCGTGGACAAGGCGTTCGTGCGCGGCGTGGTCGGCACCGGCAGCCATGTCATCGCGGACGCGCGGGCAACGCCGCGCTTCACCGGCGAAGCGGCCGAACCCCGGCTTGGCCTCGCCTCGGGCCATATTCCGGGCGCGCGGAACCTGCCGCAGAACGAGTTCTTCCGCGCCGACAACAGCTTCAAGCAGGGCGGCGAATTGCGCGCGGCGTTCGACTCGGCCGGCGTCGATCTCGCCAAGCCGATGGTGACGACCTGCGGCTCGGGAGTCACGGCCTGCGTGATCCTGTTCGGCGCGCATTTGATGGGCAAGGAGGATGTGGCGCTCTACGACGGCAGCTGGTCCGAATGGGGCGCCGATCCGGACACGCCCAAGGCCCTGGGTGCCGTGGCATGAAAGACCGCAAGCCCGAAACCCGCCTGGTCGAAGCGGGGCGGCGCGCGGAATGGACTCAGGGGCTGGTCAATCCGGCGGTCTGGCGCGCCTCGACCATCTTGTTCGACAGCGTCGCCGAGATGGAGGCCGCCAATCCGCCCGAGCAGGGCGTCCTCCATTACGGGCGCAACGGCACCCCGACGAGCTGGGCCCTGTGCGAGGCGCTGACGCAGATGGAGCCGGGCGCGGCGATGACCCGGCTCTATCCGTCCGGCGCGGCGGCGACCGCCGGCGCCCTGCTCGCCGTGCTCGAGGCGGGCGACGAACTGCTGATGGTCGACAGCGCTTATGGCCCGACCCGGGCGCTGTGCGACACCCTGCTCAAGCGGTTCGGAGTCGCGACCCGCTATTACGATCCGCTCGTCGGGGCCGGAATCGCCGATCTGGTCGGCGAAAGGACCCGGGCGATCTTCATGGAAAGCCCGGGGACTCACACGTTCGAGGTCCAGGACGTGCCCGGCATTTGCGCGGCGGCGAAGGAAAAGGGGCTGATCACCCTGATCGACAATACTTGGGCGACTCCGCTCTTCTTCAAGGCGATGGCGGCGGGCGTCGATGTGTCGATCCTGGCCTGCACCAAATATATCGGCGGCCATGCCGATCTGATGCTCGGCTCGGTGACCGCGGTGGACGCGGTTGGGGAGCGGCTGGAGCGGACCCGGCGCGTGCTCGGCCAGACGGCGGGCCCCGACGAGGCCTGGCTGGCGCTCAGGGGCCTTCGAACGCTCGACGTTCGGCTGAAGCGGCACCAGGAGAACGGCCTTGCGGTGGCGCGCTGGCTGACGCAGCAGCCGCAAGTGGCGCGCGTGCTCCATCCGGCGCTCCCCGATTGCCCCGGCCACGAAGTTTGGGCGCGCGACTTCGGCGGCGCGACCGGGCTCTTCTCGTTCGTGCTCGCCGGGGTCGACGATGAGGCGCGCACCCGGCTGATCGACTCGCTCGAGCTGTTCGGCATCGGCTATAGCTGGGGCGGGTTCGAAAGCCTGGCTCTGCCCGCGGACCCGGTGCGGACCGCGACCCGGCCGGCCTTCGAAGGCCCGCTCATCCGCCTCCATATCGGGCTCGAGGATCCGGACGACCTGATCGCCGACCTCGCGGCCGGGCTGGCGCGGCTGTGAGGGCGCTGGCGGCCGATTTCGGAATCGCGGTTCCGGCGAGCGCCGATCTGCCGGCGATCGCGGCGGCGCTTTTCGTGATCGCAGGCACCGGCCTCCTCGCCTGGCTCGCCGGGCGCCATGCCGGGCCGTGGCTCGCCGATCTTTGGGAGCGCAAGGCCGGCGCGCACGGCGAGGGCATAAAGGAGCGGATTTGCGCGATGACCCGCTATGGGATCGTCGCGCTCGCCATGATGCTGGCCTTGCGGCTCTATCCCTGGCCCTTGATGGCGACCTGGCTGCTGGGCGTCGCCGGAGCGGCCGCCGCGGCCCTGCTGGTCAAGAGCTTCGTTCGCGCCCTCAATCTCGCCCGCTGGATCGCCTGGCTGCTCGCCGCCTTCGCCTTCGCCGCCTTGCTGGCCGATTCGGTCGGCGGGCTCGCGCCGCTCGCTTCGGCGCTCGATCAAGCGGGGTTCACGCTCGGCAGCCGCCGCTTCACCCTGCTCGTCCTGGTCCAAATCGTGATCGGCCTGCTCGCGCTCTACGCATTGGTCCGCCTCGCCATCAGGCTGGCCGGCCAGTCGATCCGGCGAAGCCACGGGCTCGATCCCACCCAGAAGCTCTTGACCGAGAAGCTGGCGGCGCTCGCGATCATCGCTTTGGCCTTCTTCGTCGGAGTCGACCTTGCCGGGATCGACCTGACCGCGCTCGCCGTCTTTTCCGGCGCGCTCGGCCTCGCCGTCGGCTTCGGGCTGCAGAAGACGTTCGGCAATCTGATCGCCGGGATCATCCTGCTCATGGACCGCTCGATCAAGCCGGGCGACGTCATCTCGGTCGGCGAGAGCTTCGGCTCGGTCAACAAGATCGGGGTCCGCGCAGTCTCGATCGTCACTCGCGACGGCAAGGAATATCTGATCCCCAACGAGCTCCTGATGACCCAGGAGGTGGTCAACTGGTCCTATTCGACGCGCGACGTCCGGGTCAGCATTCCGGTCGGGATCGGCTACGGATGCGACGTCCAGCTCGCCCACAAGCTCATGGTCGAAGCGGC
>Ga0190265_10000329_pt1 | contig 36767 bp, 36 predicted proteins | sample Popmic124T_FD_133135 | JGI IMG/M metagenome (GOLD analysis project Ga0190265, IMG submission 133135) | Populus adjacent soil microbial communities from riparian zone of Indian Creek, Utah, USA - 124 T | ecosystem: Environmental > Terrestrial > Soil > Riparian zone | place: USA: Utah | collected... | reverse complement strand
TTCTTCTTCGGACCGCGGGGCACGTCGACCGTAACGACGTCGTTGCGCTTGTGGCCGAGCAGCGCCTTGCCGATCGGTGACTCGTTGGAAAGTTTCTGCTCGAGCGGGTTGGCCTCGGTCGAGCCGACGATCTGGAATTTTTGCGAGTCGCCCGTCTTCTGGTCTTTGACGTGGACGACCGAGCCGAAGCTGACCTCGTCGGTGGCTACTTCCTTCTCGTCGATCACCGTGGCGCGGCGGAGGCGCTCTTCGAGCTGGGAGATCCGCCCCTCGAGCAGGGCCTGCTCGTTCTTGGCGTCGTCGTACTCGGCGTTCTCGGAGATGTCGCCGAACTCGCGCGCCTCCTTGATTCGCTCTGCCACCTCGCGCCTTTTGGTGGTCGAGAGGTGCTCGATCTCCTCTTTGAGCTTCTCGAGTCCTTCGGGAGTGATTACGGCCTGCCGAGTCACTTTCGCTGACCTCGCTTTGCTTGCTGGGACGCGGGAGCGTCGCCCCCAGATGGAAAAAACGCCCGGGTGGGATGGCTTGCGCCATGCCGCACCAGGGCCGGAAGGCGCGGAATTATAGCGAGGGGCCGGCGCCGGCACTCAGGGGAATTTGCGCTTGGATCAGGCGCCTGGCGCGGGGCAGGTCCGCGCTCCGCTGCAGCTCGTCCGCGACATCCACAGGAACGTCGAGCGCGCCCACGTACCAGGGGTAGAACTTGCGCAGGTAACGAGCGGCGCGCTCGGCGCCGAGGTGCTCCTCGGCGCGGTCGATCGTCCAGAGCAGCTCGGCGACCACCTCGTCGCGCGACGGCGGCTCGGCGCGGCGCCCGGTCAGCTCCTCGAACAACCACGGATTGCCGAGCGAGCCGCGGGCGATCATCACCGCGTCGGCGCCCGATTCGCGGAAGGCGCGGCGGGCCGCCTCGGCGCTGCTCAGCCCGCCGGAGACGATCACCGGCACCTCCAGCCGCTCGACCAGCTCGCGGGTGAGCGCGTAGTCGGGATTGCCCTTGTGGCCGACGGTGGCGGCACGCGGGTGGAAGCCAATCGCCGCGACGCCTCCCTCCTCGGCGAGCCGCACGGCAAGGTCGAAGCCGGAACGGTCGCCGGGGCGGAGCCCGGAGCGGATCTTCACCGTGACCGGCCGTCCACCGCCCTCGGCGGCGCCGCGCACCAGCGCCAGGGCCAGCTCGGGATCGCTCAGCAGCTCAGCTCCGGCACCGGTCCTGCGCACCTTGCGCACGGGGCAACCCATGTTGATGTCGATCAGGTCGGCTCCGGCCTCGGCGGCCAGCGCTGCGCCCGAGCGCATCACCTCCGGGTCGTGGCCGAAGAGCTGGATCGAGACGGGGTGCTCGTCTGGGTGGATCCGCATCAGCTCGCGCAGGGTCCGCTCGTTGCGGTGGTGCAGCCCGAAGCTGGAGATCATCTCCGAGACCGCCAGCCCCGCCCCGTGGCGTTTGGCCTGCAGGCGGACGAACCAGTTGCCGATCCCGGCCAGCGGCGCCAGCAAGACGCGGTTGGCGATTCGGACCCCGCCGATCTCGAACGGATCGGTCAGCTCATGCGTTGCGCTCATGGATCAACCGTAGGCCCTTGAGCGTCAGCATCTCGTCAACCTCGTCGATCGTCTCGGTGAACGGCACGATCGCCGCGGCGAGCCCCCCGGTCGCCACCAGGCGCACCTCGCCCATTTCCTCCTCGATTCGGCGCACGACGCCATCGATCAGGCCGGCGAAGCCGAAGACCACCCCCGACTGGATCGCGGCGCGGCTGGAGCGGCCGATCGCCGTCTCGGGCTCGGCGAGTTCGATGCGGGGGATGCGCGCGGCTCGCTCGACCAGGGCGGTGAGCGAGATCTCCAGGCCGGGCGCGATTGCTCCGCCGAGGTATTCGCCGGCCCCTGAGACCGCATCGAAGTTGATCCCAGTTCCAAAGTCGACGACCACACAGGCACCGCCGAACCGCTCGTAGGCGGCGACCGCGTTGACGAGGCGATCGGCGCCAACCTCGAGCGGGTTGTCGATGCGGATCGCCATGCCGGTCTTGACGCCGGGCCCTATCGTCAGGCACTCCGCGGCGCTCAGGTAGCGCTCAGTCAGCTGCTCGTACTGGGCGCCGAGTGGCGGCACGACCGAGGAGACGCAGACGGCATCGAGGTCGTCGAAGCCGATCTCGCTCAGCGCCAGCATGCCGGCGATCCGCTCCGCCAGCTCGTCGCCGGTCGCCCCGGCGCGAGTCTGGAAGCGCCAGTGCTCGGAAAGGCGCTCGCCGTCGAAGGCGCCGAGGTGGGTCTGGGTGTTGCCGACGTCCACTGCGAGAAGCACGGCGGCGATTATCACCATCCGACGGCTGCTCTGCTGCCGCGAGGGCCTGAGGAATCAGATATGGACATGTCCTCTCTTCCGCGTCCGCGGCCGTCGGGTCTCGATGAATAGGATGCGGTCTATGGACGTGCGCCTCTACGTGATTCCCGGGTCCCATCCCTCGATGGCGGCGCGGCTGATGCTGGAGAGCAAGGGCATCCCGTACAAGCGCACCGATCTGCTGCCGGTCATATCCAAGGCGGTGCTGCGCGCCCTAGGCTTCCCTCACAACACGGTGCCGGCGATGAAGATCGACGGCCGACGCGTGCAGGGCACCGGCGAGATCGCCCGTGAGCTCGACCGGCTGCGACCCGAGCCGCCGCTCATACCCGCTGACGCTTCTGCGCGTTCGGCGGTCGAAGAGGCGGAGCGCTTCGGCGACCAGGAGCTACAGCCCACCGTCCGCGCGATCCTCTGGTGGGCGTTGCGCAAGGACAAGGCGCCGCTGCGCAGCTACTCCGAGGGAGCGAAGCTTGGAATCCCGATCGGCCTGGCGCTGAAAACGGCGGCGCCGATCGTGGCGGCGTCGGCTCACTTCAACGAAGCGACCGACGAGAACGTGCAGCGAAGCCTGGCGACGATGCCGGCGATGCTGCAGCGGATCGACGACTGGATCGCGGCCGGGGTGCTGAACGGCGAGCAGCTCAACGTCGCCGACTACCAGATCGCTCCCAGCCTGAGACTGGCGATGACCCTCGACGACTTGCGGCCGGCGATCGAGTCGAGGCCCGCGGGCGAGCTGGCCAAGCGGGTCGTCCCGGACTACCCGGGCAAAGCTCCGCCGGTCCTGCCGCCGGCCTGGCTGCAGCCGTTGCGTAGTGAGCCTGCGGCGGCGTAGACGCCATTCGGGTAGGGGTTCCACTTAACTTTTTCTGAAGATAGCTTGCGGCTGTCCGCCGATGTTGCTCCAGAAAAAGTACAAGACGTTTCACCCCTACCGGAATCGGGCCTAGTCGAGGCGGCCTGCTGGACTGACCCGTTGGCCCGAACCGAGAGCAGCAAGGGAGTGGGCGAGACGGGTGCCGTCGGGAAGGGACAGGTCTGCGTCCAGCTCCAGAAGTGGAGCGAGGACGAAGCGGCGCGAGGTCACCTCCGGGTGGGGAAGCGTGAGGCGTTCGGTGGAAAGCTCCAGGTCGCCGAGGAGGAGCAGGTCGATGTCGAGGGGGCGGGGGCTGTGGCGGCCCGCGGCGAGCATGCGACCCTGCTCGACCTCGATTGCCTTGCATACTTCCAGCAGCGCTTCGGGCTCCAGCTTGGTGCGGATGCGGGCCGCCGCGTTGAGGAAGTCGGGCTGGTCGAGCACCTCCCCCACCGGCTCGGTCTCGTAGGCCGAGGAGACGGCCTCCACCTCGACGCCGTGCTCGGGAAGCGTCCCGACTGCCGCCCGCAGGTGCGCGGCGCGGTCGCCGACGTTGGAGCCCAGCCCCAGGTAGCCGGTGCGCGTCATGCGGACGTGCCGCAGCTTAGAGGACCACATGGGTACATAAGCTGCGGCACGTCCCCGATCACTCCTCGCCGTTCTCCTCGTCCTCTTCTTCGTTGCGCTCCTGGGTCACTTCGACCGCGACCTCCTGGATCGCCAGCGGCAGCGGCGGCTCGGGCTTTGCAGCTCGCACCCGCACCGATTCGCAGCCGTAGCGCTCCATCAGACGCTCGCCGACGACCTGCGCCAGGCGCTCGAGCGTCCGGTAGCTGCGCTCGGTGGCGGCGAGGGCGACGATGTCGCAGACCTCGCCGTAGTCGACGGTGTCCTCGATCCGGTCGGTGAGCACCGCGTCGCAGTCGGGCACGTCGAAGGAGAGGTCGAACTCGAGTCGCTGCCCCACCTCCCGCTCGGCCTCGCTGACGCCGTGGTGGGTGTAGATCGAGAGGCCGCGCAGATCGATCTCGACCCGCGACTCGATCCCGTTGCCGTCAGGCTCGTCCATGCGGCGTCAACCTATCCGAGGATCGCCGTCGCCATCAGCAGCGCCTGGCGGGATTCGGTATCCGAGGATCGCCGTCGCCATCAGCAGCGCCTGGAGGGACTCGGCGACGTCGTGGACACGCAGCACGTCGGCGCCCTCCGCGGCGGCGAAGACGGACGAGGCGATCGAGCCGCCAAGCCGCTCCTCCACCTCCGAGCCGTCGATCTTGCCAATGAAGCTCTTGCGGGAGGTGCCGACCACGAGCGGCCGGCCCAGCGCCCGCAGCTCGCCCAGCCGCCGCAGCAGCTCGAGGTTGTGCTCCAGCGTCTTGCCGAAACCGATCCCAGGGTCAAGCCAGATCCGCTCCTCGTCGACGCCTGCCGCAAGCGCGACCTCGAGACGCTCGGCGAGAAACGCCTTCACCTCGTCGACCACGTCGTCGTAGCGCGGTTCCTCCTGCATCGTCCGCGGGCTCCCCCGCATGTGCATCAGCACCAGCCCCGCCCCCCGGTCCGCGCACAACTCCCCGATCGCCGGATCGCCCCGCAGCGCCGTCACGTCGTTGACGATCGAAGCCCCCCCGTCCAGCGCCGCTTCAGCCACGGCCAACTTAGAGGTGTCGATCGAGACAACGTGTCCGGCGCCACTCAACCCGGCGACAACCGGCTCCACCCGAGCCCGCTCCTCCGCAGCACTCACCTCTTCGGCGCCCGGCCTGGTGGATTCTCCCCCCACATCCAGGATTTCCGCACCCTGCGCCACCAGCTCGCGCCCGTGTGCAATGGCCGCCTCGGCATCGAGGAATAGGCCCCCGTCAGAGAACGAATCGGGGGTCACATTGATCACGCCCATCAGCTTCGGAGTCATGACGGGGAGTATCTACCTCTCTCCGCGGGTGGTGTCGGGGTGGGACGCCCTCCGCCGCACGAAGGCTGCGGAGGGCAAGGCGTATCCCTGCAAGCGAGAGGTCCCGGCGCCCGGAGCAGCGCGTAGTGCAAGAAGGGTGTCCCACCCCGGCGACAGGACCCGCGACCGGGCGCATGGTCCCTCGACGACCAGACCCCGCAGCAGAACGGTTGGTACTAGCCGGCGTCGCTGCCCGCGAACCCAGGGCGCGGCCTGGGCGAGGGTCGCGGGGCTTTTCCACGCTCGGGCTTGGCCGGCTCGGCAGGCGGCTCAACTGGCTCGGCCTCCTCCTCGTCGGCGAAAACGTCCCCCTCGAGCTTGCCGTCGAGCAGCGCCACGAACTGCTCGGCATCGATCGTCTCGCGCTCGAGCAGGATGTGCGAGATGCGGTCCAGCTCCTCGCGCTTTTCGGTGAGCAGGTCCTTCGCGGTCTGGTGGGCGGACTCGACGATGCGGCGGATCTCGTCGTCGATCTCGCGGGCGATCTCGTCGGAGTAGTCGGGTTCGGCGCTGAATTCGCGGCCGAGGAAGGGCTGGCCGCGATCGTGCCCGAAGACGCGCGGGCCGAGCCGCTCCGACATGCCGAAGCGCATCACCATCTGCTTCGCCGTCTCGGTCACCTTCTCGAGGTCGTTGGAGGCGCCGGTGGTGATCTCGCCGAAGACGATCTCCTCGGCGGCGCGACCGCCGAGCGTCATCGCCATCGTGTCGGTCAGCTCGGCGCGGCTGGTCAGGAACTTGTCTTCGGTCGGCAGGCTGATCGTGTAGCCGAGCGCCTGGCCGCGGCTGATGATCGAGATCTTGTGGACCGGGTCACAGTTGGGCAGCAGGTGGCCGACGATCGCGTGCCCGAGCTCGTGGAAGGCGGTGATCAGGCGCTCCTTCTCGCTCATCACGCGGGTCTTCTTCTCGGGGCCGGCGATCACCCGCATGATCCCCTCCTCCAGCTCGTGCATCGAGATCTCGCGGCGTCCCTGACGGGCGGTCAGCAGCGCCGCCTCGTTGATCAGGTTGGCGAGGTCGGCGCCGGTGAAGCCCGGCGTCTGCCCGGCCAGCGCGTCCAGGTCGATCTGCTTGCCCAGCGGCTTGCCGCGGGTGTGGACCTCGAGGATCTTCTTGCGGCCCTTGCGGTCGGGGCGGTCGACGACGACCTGGCGGTCGAAGCGGCCTGGCCGCAGCAGCGCCGGGTCGAGGATGTCGGGCCGGTTGGTGGCGGCGATCAAGATGATGTTGTCTTTCATCTCGAAGCCGTCCATCTCGACCAGAAGCTGGTTCAGCGTCTGCTCGCGCTCGTCGTGGCCGCCGCCCATGCCGGCGCCGCGGTGGCGACCGACGGCGTCGATCTCGTCCATGAAGATGATGCAGGGGGAATTCTGCTTGGCCTGCTCGAAGAGGTCGCGGACGCGGCTGGCGCCGACGCCGACGAACATCTCGACGAAGTCCGAGCCCGAGATCGAGAAGAAGGGGACGCCGGCCTCGCCGGCGACGGCGCGGGCGAGCAGCGTCTTGCCGGTGCCGGGCGGGCCGTAGAGCAGGACCCCCTTGGGGATGCGGGCGCCGAGCGCCTGGAATTTCTTCGGGTTCTCGAGGAACTCCTTGATCTCGTGCAGCTCCTGCACGGCCTCATCAACTCCGGCCACGTCGCGGAAGGTGATTTTCGGCGCGTCGACCGACATCCGCTTCGCTTTCGATTTGCCGAAGTTCATGACCCGCGAGCCGCCGCCCTGCATCTGGTTCATCAGGAAGATCCAGAAGCCAAGGAAGAGGACGAAGGGCAGGATGAAGGTGAGCACGTTGAGCAGCCCCGAGCTGCCGCTCCCCTTGACCTCGGTCGTCACGTCGTTCGCCTCGAGTGCGTTGAGCAGGCTCTGCTCGGTGTTGGGCGGGTAGCCCGTCGAGTAGCTCTCGCCATTCTCCCCTTTCTCCTTGACGTCGAGCGTGTTGTCCTTCGTGTTGACCGTGACCTCTTCGATCCGGCCGTTGGCGATCAGGCCGCTCTTGGGCGCGATCAGCTCGTTGTAGGAAGGGGGCTCCGTCTCCGACGAGTTGCTGATCCACTTCTGGGCGACGAAGGCGAGGATCACCACCAGCAGGATCGGAAAGGCCGCGCTTTTAAAGAAACGCCTCACAGGAAAAATCAGCGTACCAGGGCGATTTCGGCGCCTGGCAGCCTACTCGCGACTGGCAGCTACTCGTCCAATGCAGCGACGTAGTCGAGGTTGCGGTGGCGCTGTGCGTGATCGAGGCCGTAGCCGATCGCGAAGCGGTCGGGGATGCGGAAACCGACATAGTGCGGCTCGAGGTCGACTCGGAGCCGCTCGGGCTTGGTCAGCAGCGCGCAGGCCTTCAGCGAGGCGGGGCCGCGGGCATTGAGATTGCGCATCAGGTACTGGAGGGTGAGGCCGGAATCGATGATGTCCTCGACGATCAGCACGTGGCGGCCCTCGATCGGCGCGTCGAGGTCCTTGAGGATGCGGACGACGCCGGAGGAGTCCGTCTGGGAGCCGTAGCTGGAGACGGCCATGAAGTCGATCTCACAGGGCACGGTGAGATGGCGCATCAGGTCGGCGAGGAAGATCACGGCCCCCTTCAGCACGCCGACCATGAACAGGTCCCGGCCCTCGTAGTCCTCGCTGATCTCCTCTCCCAGCTCGGCGACGCGCCGCTGCAGATCCTCGCCCGAAACCAGCGTCTCGCCAACCGCCGGGTCGCTCATCGATGGCTCACGTCGCGCAGTCTAGATATAGGGAGCGGGCTCAGCGCTCCATGTAAAGGGAGCTGCGCTCTATGTGAAAGGGCCTCAGCGCTGAAGGAGCTCAGCGCTCGGCCCGCACCACGCCGTGCTCGACAATCGCGCGGACCCCGCCGCCCAGGTCGAGCATCGCGGTGCCGGTGCGCCGCAGCGCGGCCACCTCGTCAGCGTGGCGGGCGGCGCCGGAGACGGGGCGGCCGGCGGCGCGGTCGGCCAAGCTCTGAACCACGAGGCGACGCAGAGCAGGGGGCAGTTCGGCGAGGCGATCGAGCTCGATCGTGCCGCGCGGCGATCCGTTCGAACCGTCGAGCTCGGCGGCGACCAGCGCGTCCAGGACCTCCGCCTCGTCGCGCAGCAGCTCGGCGGTGCGCAAGACGTTGCGAGCCGCAGCGGGGTGGACCTCCGCGAGGGCCCGGGCGAGCCCGTGACGGACGCGGTTACGCGCATAGGAAGGCTCGGCGTTGGTGGGGTCGTCGCGCCACGGGAGCCCACGCTCCTCGCAGTAGGCGGTCGTCTGCTCGCGCGTGAAGCCAAGCAGGGGACGTACCAGCTTGCCGTCGCTGGGACGCATCCCCAGCAGCGCCCGGCGACTGGGCGAGGAAGCGAGGCGGTAGAGGATCGTCTCGACCTGATCGTCGGCGGTATGGCCGGTGGCGATCAGGGCGTTGCCGGCCAGGGCTAGCCGAGCCGCCGCGGCGTAGCGAACGTCGCGCGCCCAGGCCTGCAGGTTCCCGGGACCCTCTGGACGACGCGGCCGCTCCACCTCCAGCCGCACGCCGAGCCGCTCGCAGAGCGCCGCGCAGTGAGCCTCGTCGAGGTCGGAGTCGTCGCGCAATCCGTAGTTGACGTGGAGGGCGGTCACGGCGTCGGCCCCGAGCAGCCGTACGGCCAGATCGACCAGGCAGACCGAGTCCCGCCCCCCCGAGAGCATCGCAACCAGCATCGAGCCGGGCGGCAACAGCCCGCCCTCGCGCACCGCGTCGATCATGGCTTCGCTCTCCATCGGTTCGAGCCCATCCCGGTAGGGGTGGAGCGTCTTGTACTTTTTCCGCGGCGTCGCCTGCGGACAGCCCTCCTACGGTCTTCGGAAAAAGTTAAGCGGAACCCCTACCGGGATGGGCTCACCTGGCGCTGAGGGGGCAAGGCGCGGACGGCATAGAGCGGCGTCGCCACCGGGAAGCCCCTCAGGTTGACCTCGCCGATCGGCTCGCAGGAGAGGCCGCGGCCGTGGAGCGAGTCGGAGACGGGCTCGGTCACCAGCACCTCGCCCGCCTGGGCGCGGTCGACGACACGGTGGACGAGGTTGACGTGGGTGCCGAAGTAGTCGCCGTCGCGGTAGACGGCGTTCGCGTAGTGGATGGCGACCCGCGGCCGCGGCCGCTTCGGGAAGCGGTCGAGGAGGGCGACAGCCCATTCCGTCAGCGCGGCGGGTTCGGGCGAGACCACCATCACCTCGTCGCCGATCGTCTTCACGATCGTCGACTCGGCCGGCATCGTCGCTTCGACGGTCTCGACGAAGTTCTCGACCACGTCGAGCGCCTCGAGGTCGCCCTCCTCCTCGGTATAGCGGGTGAATCCGGTCAGGTCGATGAAGCAGAGCGTGACGGGGACCTGGCCCAGGTCGGACACGGCGTCGTGGTCGGCCTCCATGTGGCCGACCACGTCCTGCTCGAGGAAGAAGCGCAGATAGCGGGTGTGCAGGTATTCGGTCAGCGGCGCGGCGAGCGGCAGCACGTCGGCGGCGAGCTCCCCCATCCCCTCGGCGATCTCCAGCTCCGGCAGGGCGTCGCGGATCATCGGCTCGTGCACGTAGAGGTGGAAGAGCCGCACCTCGGCATCAGCGATGCGCCGCATCGACTGCACGTAGACGCGGACCAACTGCAGGAAGGCAACCAAGGGAAAGCCGGCGGCGAGCACCCGAGCGCAGTGGCGCAGCGCCGTCACGTCCTCGTGGTTGAGCAACCGCTCGCGGCCGAGGGGGGTGCCGAGGATGACCAGGATCCGCTCGATCAGCTCCGGCTCCAGTCCGGTCTCCGCCGCCACGTCCTCCACAGTCGCCTGCTCCGCGACGGCGGGCAGGAGATCCTCGACGAAGCCAAAGGCCAGCCTGCCCTCGCGGCCGGCCCGCTTCAGCTCCTCCAACGAGTGCCCCCGCTCGCGCATCCGCGCCACCACCCGCGCCTGCGCGGCAGCAGCAGCCGTCCACCGCCCCCGCCGCACCGGCAGAACCTTCTCCTCGGCCCACCTCTTCAGCGTGCTGGCCGCCACCCCGGATCGGCGCGACGCCTCGGCAAGAGAGATGCGTTCGTCAGCCATCGAGCAATCGAGGCTAGACATAGCTCCTGACGAGCCGAATGATTCCTGGGCCTATCCTGGCGTGCGCTTGCCGGGCCTGTCCGGTAGGGGTGGAACGTCTTGTACTTTTTTTGCGACTCCGTCCTCGGACGGCCACAACCTGTCTTCAAAAAAAGTTAAGTGGAACCCTTGCCGGACAGGCCCGGCAAGGGTTCCGCGGAGACAGACCTCAGAACTCAGGCCGGTATCTCCGGCTCGGAATGAACCTGCAGCACCTCCTCTCCCTCCTCGCCAGTCCGAATGCGGATCGCTTCCTCCACCGGCAGGACGAAGATCTTGCCGTCGCCGACCTCGCCCGTACGGGAGTGCTTGAGGATCGTCTCGACGACCAGCGACTTGTCTTTGTCCTCGACGACGACCTCAAGCTTCAGCTTCGGCCGGACGTTGACGGTCAGGGTCGAGCCGCGGTAGCGCTCGACGATCCCCTTCTGCCTGCCCGAGCCCTTGGCCTCGACGATCGACAGGGAGGGGAACCCCTTGTCGAGCAGCTCGGCCCTGATCGGCTCGAATGCCTCGTGGCGGATGAACGCCTCTATCTTCTTCATGCCCTCAGGCCTCCAATCGCGACTCGGTCGCGGTCATCTGGGCGGGTGAGGGAGCCGGCATCGCGGCCCCGGTGCCCAGCGTGCTCGGCAGCCCGGTGGAGTACTCCGGCTGCGGGATGAACTGCTCCGGATACCCGTACATGCCGTGCGAGCTGATGTCGAGACCGGCTTCCTCCTCCTCGTCGGATACCCGCAGCCCGATCGTCGCCTTGATCAGCGCAAAGGTGGCGAACGAGATCGCGAAGACGACGACGAAGGTGAACGCCACGGCGAGGCCCTGAACGGCCAGCTGTCCAAACGAAGCGCTGAACGAGACGTCGCCAAACAGCGAGTACCAGATCCCTGGCGCGGCCCCCTCGACGATCAGCCTCTCCGAGCCGAAGATGCCGACCGCGAGCGTCCCCCAGATCCCGGCCAAGCCGTGCGCCGAGAGGGCACCGACCGGATCGTCGAGGAACCTCTCGATCGCCAGCACGGCGTAGACGACGATCAAGCCGGCGACGAAGCCGATGATCGGCGCCGCCCAGTACTCGACGAAGCCGGACGGGGCGGTGATCCCAACCAGTCCGGCGATGGCGCCGTTGCCGGCCATCCCGACGTCCAACGTCCTGCTCTTCAGCCAGACGGCTAGTGAGGCGCCGATCACACCGGCGGCTGCAGCGAGTTGGGTGTTCAACATCACCTCGCCGAAGAACGCGCCAGCCGTTTCGTACGTCGACCCTCCGTTGAAGCCGAACCAGCCGATCCAGAGGATGATTACGCCGAGGCCGACCAGCGGCATCGAGTGACCGGGGATCGCGCGCGGCTTGCCGTCGGGGCCGTATTTGCCCTTGCGAGCGCCGAGCAGCAGCAGCGCCGCCAGGGCGCCGACCGCACCGGTCAGATGGACGACCGAGGAGCCGGCGAAATCCATCACCGGCTTGCCGCCGACGTCGGAGAGCAGGCCGCCGCCCCAGACCGCGTGTGCGACCAGCGGGTAGATCACCGCGCCGAAGACGATCGCGTAGATCACGTAGGCGCCGAACTTGATCCGCTCCAAAGTCGTGCCCCAGACGATCGCCAGCGAAACCGCGCAGAAGGCGAGCCCAAACAGCATCAGCATCGTGTCGGAAGCAGCCACGTCGAAGGCTTCCGCACCGCTGCCGATCGTCTGACCGAAGTGGAAGAAGAAGCCGTCGGTCCCGAAGAAGTCGTTGCCCGCGCCGTTGACGCCGTAACCGATCGCCCACCAGGCGATGGTCACGATCGCGAGGTTGACGAGCACCTTGGCGACGCCCGTCCCCACGTTCTTCTGCCTCGAGAAGCCGATCTCCAGGAACATGAAGCCGGCCTGCATGAGGAAGACCAGCACGGTGGCGACAGCGACCCAGAGCATGTCTATCTCGCTCGTCTTCGCGGCCAGGGTTTCGGCCACGGTTGCCGCCGACGCCACACCAGGCAGCACCAGCGAGGCAAACGCCGCCAGCATCACGGCGAGGCCAAGTCTCTTTTTCATCGGAACGTCCTCCTTGCCCACCGGAGCACGCCCCGGCAGTCGCGGTTTGGGGATTGCAGCCAAGGTATGGACGGGGGCAAAGGGTGTGTTTAGACGGCTGGAGGAAATCCGGGCGACGCGGTTCTCCCCAGTGGCAGAGGCCCAGCGCCGGACCGGCAACCAGGCTCTAAGGTCAGCCGCCTCGTGCCTGCCCATCTGCGCCCCACCGCTCCGGTTGCCGCCGACGCAATCCTGGTCGGAGACCCCGGCCGGGCGCTGCTGCTCGCCCAGGAGCTGTTGGAGCAGCCGAAGATGAGCAACCACGCCCGCGGGCTGTGGGGCTACTCAGGTTGTACCGCGGCCGGGGCCGAGCTGACGATCCAGTCGACTGGGATGGGCGCACCGAGCGCGGCCGCGGTGATCGCCGACCTCGCCGAGCTCGGCGTGCGGAGGGCAGTGCGTGTCGGAACCTGCACGGCGGCGGGCGGGCGGGCGCGGCGCGGCGAGCTGCTGCTGGTCGCCGAGGCGGTGGCGGCGGAGGGCAGTGCCGCCGCCTTCAGCGTCGCTGCGGGTACGGCGGTCGGATCCGATCCCGTGCTGCTCGACCGTCTCCGGCGAGAGCTGGGGCCGGATGCGCGGGCGGCGCGGGTCACCAGCCTCGACGCGATGCCAGCGGACGCCGGCCGTGTCCCAGCCGACGTCGCCGCCGCCGACATGCAGACGGTCGCGGTCCTGGCTCGCGGGCGGGCGCTGGGGATGGCAATCGCGGCGGTCCTGATCGTCTGTGAAGGGACGGAGGGCGAAGCGATGGACGGCGAGGATCTCGAACGGGCGGCGAAGCGAGCCGGCAAGGCCGCTTCGGCGGCTCTGTCTAAGCCTTAGGTTGAGGGTTAGTTTTTAAGCGGCGTCGGCCTCGTCGGGCCGGTCGGCAGCGAGTTGGCGTCTCAGCCCACTGACATCGCGGGCGACCCTGTCCACCTGGTCCTCGATCTCCTCCAGCCGCTGCGAAATCGAGCGCAGGCGGCGCTCGAGCCGTTCGAGGTCGGTGGCAGAGGGTAGGTTGAGCGCCGCCAACGCCGCATGCTGGGCCTCGACCGCCTTCTCGCGAGCACCGAACGCGGCCGTAACCGCATTCTCGAGCATCTGGCTGTCGAGCAGCGCTTGGGCCAGCTCGCCGATCACCTGCTCGCTGCGTGCTCGGAGCCCCTCCTGGTCGTCATGCTCGTAGCTCATTGGCGACACCTTAGAACCTGGCTCCACGTCAGGTCGCCGGGTCGCGCGCTATGTCGGGTTGCCGGCTTGAAGCTAATTCTCAACGAGCGCATCCGGATCGACTGAAATCCTCCTGTCCTCAGGCATGGGACGACTGTGGATTAAGGGCTTGTTGGGGGGCGGCGCCGCGCGTTGCGTACCTCCGCGGAAGTCAGTAGCGTGGTCGGGCCTTATTCGTGGGGAGAGGACTGGCACGGGTCGCGCCACCTGGGGCTGGGGTCATCGAGGCGCCGCCGGATGAGAGACAAGCTTGCACTGATCATCGCACTGGCCGGCTTCGCGGCCGTGACCGCGCTGGGCGTGGGGATAGCAGGCGCCCAGTCGGCCGGCCTCGGCGACAGCCAGACCGCCGACTCACTCCCCGGCGCCAGCCTCCTCCCCTCCTCGCCGGCATCCGCCTGCGCCAACGAAGTCGACGACGACGGCGACGGCCAGGTCGACCTCAGCGATCCCGACTGCGCCGCGCCGTCCGACGCCGACGAGGGGGGCGCGCCGGCGCCATCCGAAGCCGAAGTCGAAGCGCCGTCGGACGGCTCTGCCGACATACGGCCCGGAGCGTCACTCGACGCGACCGACGCCGAGCCGGCTGCCGGCGGAGTCGGCCACAACGACGGGCTCAACGCCTCCGGTGCGACGACCGGCGGCGGCGTCACCGCCCCCAGCGCGACGGCCGGCGACCAGCCGCCGGCCAGGGGATCCGACGGTGGCGTCCGGTTCAGCGACGGAGGCACCCCGACCGACGCCAATCCCTCGACGACGATCGCCCCCTTCGGGCCGGCGCCGATCGGCGTTCCCAACTTCGTCATCGACTCCTTCGAGATCCCGCCCTTCCTGCTGCCGATCTACCAGGCCTGCGGCACCGAGTACGGGATTCCCTGGCAAATCCTCGCCTCGATCAACAAAATCGAGACGGCGTTCGGGACCAACCTCAACGTCTCCAGCGCCGGCGCAATGGGTTGGATGCAGTTCATCCCCTCCAGCTGGGAGGCCTACGGGGTCGACGCCAACGGCGATGGCCGCAAGGACCCCTATAACCCGGTCGACGCGATCTGCGCCGCGGCGCGCTACCTGAAGGCGGCCGGGGGCACGGAGGATCTCTACAACGCGATCTTCGCCTACAACCACGCCGACTGGTACGTGCAGGAGGTGCTGCTCTACGCGCGCGCCTACGGCAAGCTGCCGGCCGACCTGGTCGGCTCACTGACCGGGCTGACCGAGGGCGCCCACTTCCCGGTGGCCGCCGACGCCCGCTACGCCGACGACATCTCGACCAGGGCGGCGCTCGAGCGCGCCACGCCGGAGGAGCGCGAGGAGTACGGCAACGCCGCCGAGGTGGTCTCCTCCTCGCCGACCCGCCGCGGCATCAACATCTTCTCCCACAGCGGGGCGCCGGTCGTCGCCGTCAACGACGGCATCGTCGTCAAGAGCGGCGAGTCGCCTCGCCTTGGCCGCTACGTCGTCCTCCGCGACGCCTACGGCAACCGCTACACCTACGCGAAGCTGGGCCGGATCGTCCGCAGCCGTCGCATGGTCGTGATGCCGACCGGCCGTGAGAAGCGCGTCCCGGTGGACAGCCAGAACATCCGGCCGCGGCTCTACGCGCTGCCGGACCGGGTCGACGAGCGTCGCCGGCTGAGCGCCCACGAGCGCGTCGACGAGGCGGCCGCGCTCGGCGCCGACGGCTCGATCCGGGTCGGCTCGAAGGTGATCGCCGGCACCGTGCTGGCGCGGATCGGCGCCGGCGAGGACGGTGTCGACCCCCACATCAACTTCTCGATCCGGCCGGCCGGGCGGGGAGCGCCGCGGATCGACCCGAAGCCGATCCTCGACGGCTGGAAGCTGCTCGAGGCCACCGCGATCTACCGTGCCAAGGGCAAGAACCCCTTCGCGGTCAAGCTCGGCAGCGCCGGCGTCCTGTTGCTCTCCAAGGAGGCGCTGCAGCGGCGCGTCCTGGCGGACGAGGGCATCGAGCTGCCCGAATGCGATCGCATCGAAATCCGTGCCGGTCAGATCGACCGGCGCCTACTGGCGGCGGTCGCCTACCTGTCCGAGCAGGGCTTCCGCCTGACGATCACCTCGATGCTCTGCGGCCGCCACGGCAGCATCACGACCAGCGGCAACGTCTCCAACCATTCCTTTGGCAACGCGGTCGACATCGCAATGATCAACGGGGTCCCGGTGCTCGGTCATCAGGGTCCCGGAACCCTGACCCACGAGCTGCTGGAGGCGGTGCTGCGCCTGCAGGGGACGTTGGTCCCGGATGAGCTGATCTCCCTGGAGGAACTGGGTGGCCCGAGCTTCGCGATGGGCGACCATGCCGACCATGTCCATATCGGCTACAGCCCGCTGCCGGGGTCGGGCGAAGGCCAGCCGGGTTACGTCCAGCTGCTCAAACCCGACCAGTGGCTGCGGCTGACCGATCGGCTCGGGGAGATCGACAACCCCGACGTGCCGACGAAGCCGTCCGACTTCTCGCTGCCGGCGGGCCACGGCGATCGCGGTCACCGCGGCGACTGAGCCACAGCGGGAGAATTCGGTCTTCTGGACCAGTACTTCGGATTCGTGCAGTTCGAGTTCGCCGGCACGCTCGGCGTCGCCGACGGCCGCTACCTAGCCCGCAACGACGAGGGTGCCCAGAGCGTGCTGGTCGTCGAAACGCTGGGCGCGCCCTCGCCCCCCGGACGGCGCCGGCGACGCTCTCGCGAGGTGGACCCGGCCGCGGCCCCACACTCCCTGCCGCTCTCCCGCGCCACGGCCGTTCGCGCCTACGAGCCGTTCGACTCGGCCAAGGCCGGGGCCGGCTGGCTGAGTGGAGCCGTCAACGTGGAGGGAACGGTCGACGCGCTCGTCGCTGAGGGGATCCAGCTGCTCAACCGGGCTCTGCACGCGCAGGCCACGGCGAGCGCCGACCCGTACGGGCAGGAAGTGAGCCCGGAGCGAGCGGCCCTGGTGCGGATCGGTTACGGCGGTGGAGAGGAGGTTGCGTCGGGGCGCTTCTCCGTGGCCCGCGAGGTGGATGTGCGCGGCGGCAGCCCCCGGCGGCGGCGGCGCGAAGAAGAGCTGCATCCCCAGGAGCGCGTCGCGGCGGTGCTCGGCGGCAGGGAGCAAATCGATTCCTGCGAGACGCTGCTGCTGCGCGCCCGGGCCGATCTTGACGGGGGTCGCACCCGCGAGGCGACGCTGCAGTTGCGGGTCGGCCTGGAGGCGCTGCTGGTCGAGCTGGCGGGTGCTCGCGTCGATCCGCGCCACGAGGAGGACATGGCCACGCTCGGGGCACGCCGGCACGAGGTCGGCGAAGCCGCGAACCTGGCCCTGCGCGGGGAGCTGGACGCGGGGCGGGAGTCAGGGGTTCGCGAGCTGCTCGAGATCTGCGAGCGGGTGATTCGCCGCCGCCGCGTCTTGCGGGGGTGAGAGCCAATCCCGGTAGGGGTTCCACTTAACTTTTTCCGAAGGTAGTCGGGTGGCTGTCCGCTGGCCTTGCCGCGGAAAAAGTACAAGACGTTCCACCCCTAGCGGGATTGGCTCTAGAGCACGAGGTGGCGGGCGACGACCTCGTCTAGGAGGGAGGCTGCGATGTGGTGCGCTTCCTCTAGGGCGATGCCGTCGAGCGAGGGGATTCCGATCACGGTTAGGCCGGCGGCGCGGGCCGCGGCTACGCCGGTTGGCGAGTCCTCTAGGGCGATAACGTCCGGGCCGGGCTCGACGCCGAGGCGCCGGCAGGCCTCTAGGTACGGGTCCGGCGCCGGCTTGGGTGCCGCCACCTCGTGAGCGCTGACCACTACGTCGAAGCGATCGTGGAAGCCGACGATCTCCAGCGAGCGGCGCACGAAGGCGAGCGGCGAGTTGGAGACGAGGCCGATCGGCGTTCCCCGACCCTTCAGCTGTTGCAGCAGCTCACGCGCGCCGACCATCGCCTCCACACCGTGCTCCAACTCGGCGACGACCAGCTCGTTCAGCTCCTCGATCAGCTCGACCGCGCGGCCGGGCTCCCCGAGCCGGCGTTCGAGGACGGCCCCGGCGATCGCCGCCGAGGTGCCGACCAGCTCGCGCTTGTGAGCGGATGTGAACTCCAGGCTCCGCCGCTCGAACAGCTCCTGCTCGGCCCGGGTCCAGACCGACTCGGTGTCGAGCAGCAAACCGTCGTTGTCGAAGACGACCGCCGCCGGCGCCGCCGAGACCGCTTCGTCCAGCTGGGCCATCGTCAGCCGAGCGCTGCCAGCACGGCGCTGAGCTCCTCGTCAACCTCGCCGCCGAGCCTCAGCTCCGCATCAACGTCGTAGAGGGTCGATCCCTTGGTGACGATCGCCAGCTTGCCCCCGCGCCGCAGGGTCAGCGCCGGCAGGCCCGCCACGGGGTGGACGACCAGCGATGAGCCGACGCACAGCATCAGCTCGGCTCGTTCGGCCAGGTCCTGGGCGCGAGCCATCGCAGCCTCGGGCAGCATCTCGCCGAAGAGGACGACGTCGGGCTTGACCGCCCCGCCGCATGCGGCGCACTCGGCCACGCCGTCGCCGTTGAAGAGGGCGTCGACCTGCTCGATTCCATAGCTGGCGTCGCAGCCCCGGCAGGAGGACTTTTCGATCGAGCCGTGAACCTCGACCACGTTCCGCGAGCCGGCGGCCCGGTGCAACCTGTCGATGTTCTGGGTGATCAGTCCCTCCAGCAGGCCGCGCCGCTCCAGCTCAGCTAGCGCCTCGTGAGCGCCGTTCGGCTGCTTGTCGCCGAGCGAGTGGAAGCGGGGACGGTAATAGGACCAGAACCGGGCCGGATCACGCTCGAAGACGTCGATGTGGGCGACCTCCATCGGATCCACGTTCGCCCAGAGCCCGGTCTCCGGCGTCCGGAAGTCCGGTATTCCCGAGGGCACCGAGACTCCCGCTCCGGTCAGCGCAACGGTGCAGCCCGCCTCGCGGATCAGCTCCGCGAGGCGCTCCACATCGGTCGCTTGTCGCGTTTCTACTCTGGCCTTCAAGTCGCGGATCATCCCAGAGTCGGCCACCGCCGTCCCGCGCTCAGCCGCCCCCCTTTTTGCATCTCAGGGATGAAAAAAGGGAGGCGGGTGGGCCGTATCTACCTGCCGCTCCACTTCGGGGTGCGTTTGCCGAGGAAGGCGGCGATGCCCTCCTTGGCGTCCTCGCTGCCGAAAGCGGCGGCGAAGCCCTGCTTTTCCGCCGCTATCCCCTCGTCGAGTTCGCCCTTGTCGGAGACGCGCTTGATCTGCTCGCGGGCGACGGGTGCCTGGCCGGCCAGCTTGCGTGCCCACATCAGCGCCGTCTCGAACAACTCATGGTCGGGGACGACGCGGTTGACGAGGCCGAACTCAAGCGCCTCGCCGGAGAGGATCGCGTCGCCGCTCAGGTTCATCTCCAGTGCTTTGTTCGAGCCGACCAGGCGGGGTAGCCGCTGCGTGCCGCCGAAGCCGGGGATGATCCCGAGTTTGATCTCCGGCTGGCCGAAAACGGCCGCCTCGGCGCCGAGCCGTACATCGCAGGCCATCGCCAGCTCGCAACCGCCGCCGAAGGCGATCGAGTTGACCGCGGCGATCGTCGCGACGCCGTCCTGACCGAAGTCGCGCAGCAGAGCGTGCGCAGTGTGGAGCAGCTCCTCGCCGCCGGCCTGGTCCATCTGCGTGAAGGCCTTGATGTCGGCGCCGGCCGAGAAGACGACCGGGATCGAGGAGGCGATCACCATCGCGCCAACGTCCGGCGAAGCCTTGACCTTCTCCCAGACCGTTCCCAGGTCGCGGATCACGTCGGGTGAGATCGCGTTCATCGGCGCGTTGGCGAGCCAGGCGATCGCGACGTCGCCGCGGGTCTCTAGCTTCACCGTCTCCGCCTGCTCGCCCTCGTCGGGTTGCGGGTAGGGGTAAAAGCCCTGCCCGGACTTCAGCCCGTGCCGGCCCTGGGCGACGAGTCGCTTCAGCATCACCGGGGGCGAGAAACGCTTGCCGTGCTTCTCCTCGAGCTGCTCGATCCGCTCAAGAACGCCGTCGAGCCCCTCCAGGTCGGCTTTCCAGAAGGGCGGGAAGAGGCCCCTGCGGGGATCGAGGCCGGCGCCGGCCATCATCCCGAGATCGATGTCGCGGACCGAGCAGACGCCCTCCTCGACCAGCAGGCATGCCTCGATCAGCGCTCGGCCGGAGAACATCGCCACCAGCTCCTCGGCGTCGGGCTCGGCCTCGCCGGGAACGGTCTGCTCGCCCTCCTCGAAGAAGCCCTCTCCCCCGCTCTTCGCGCCGAGCTTGCCTTCGCCGACCAGCTTCTGCAGGCCTTTGTGGACATAGAAGCCCTCGCCGTAGGAGTCGGCCAGGTGCTCGGCAACGTGCAGCACCGTGTCGAGGCCGAGCAGGTCGGTGAGGAAGAAGGGACCCATCGGGGCAACCTTGGCGGCGGCGATCGCCTCGTCGATCGCCTTCAGCGAGAGCCCCTGCTCTTCCTGGGCGCGCCAAATCTCGCCGATCGTCGCCATCAGGATGCGGTTGACGACGAAGCCGGGGACCTCGCCGCAGACGATCGGCTGCTTGCGGATCGTCTGCGCGAAGTTGTAGGCCGCCGTGGCGGTCTCCTGCGTCGTGTCCTCGCCGGCGACGACCTCGACCAGCGGCATCACCGAGGCCGGGTAGAAGAAGTGGAAGCCGACCACCTTGTCGGGGCGGAGCGTCGCTTCTCCGATCTCGGCGATCGAGAGCGAGGACGTGTTGGAGGAGAGGATCGCGTGACCGGGAGTGGCCGCATCGAGCTCGCGGAAGACCGCCTGCTTGATCTCCATCCGCTCCGGCACCGCCTCGACGACGAAGTCGACGTCGCCGAACTCCTCGTAGCTCGTCGTGCCGGTGACGCGACCCATGACCTCGGCGAGGCGGGCGTCGGCCCCCTCTTGGGTCAGCTTCTCCTTCTTGACGAGGCGGGCGAGCTGACCCTCGGTGACGGTGCGCGCTTTCTCCAGTGCGGCGTCGACGAACTTCTGCTCGACGTCCTTGACGACGACGGGAATGTCGGCGGCGGCGATCGCCTGGGCGATCTCGCCGCCCATGGTGCCGCCGCCGACGACGGCGGCCTTGGAAACGAACATTCGGTCTGATCCTCCAGGTCGGGGACCGGGGAAGGGTATATGGGCGCCGTTCACGAATGCGTGTGAGGTTTGGGTCCATATGGGACCCGAACCTCACACGCTCGCAAGGCTGTCGTTCACGCTCGAGGACTCAAGGCCGCCCCTGCGGAAACCGATAAGGCCCTTCTATGCGCAGGGGTGTGACGATTCTCTCGATTGGGTGCGCGCTGGCCGTGGCGGCGTCGCTCGGACCAGCATCGGAGGCCACCGCGATCGACGGGACGGCGACGGCGAGCGCCGCTGTGCCCGTGGCGCGCCTTCTGCCCGACGGTCGCGCCGTTCCGCCGCCATCGGCACCCCCCGCGGTCAAGAAGATGATCCGCGCCGCCAACCACATCCGCCACCGTCCCTATCGCTGGGGCGGGGGGCACCGAAGCTGGCGCTCCCGCGGCTACGACTGCTCGGGGTCGGTCAGCTACGTGCTGCACGCCGCCGGGCTGCTCGACTGGGCCCTCGACTCGACCGGCTTCATGCACTGGGGCGGCGGCGGACCGGGCAGCTGGGTGCGGATCTACGCCAACCACGAGCACGTCTTCGCCGTGATCGCCGGCCTGCGCTGGGACACGTCGAACACCACCGAAGGCGACGGTCACGGTCCCGGCTGGAGCGAGGAGATGCGCTCGACGCGCGGCTTCCGCCTCCGCCACCCGCTCGGCCTGCTGCGCTAGGGACGTGCCGCAGCTTAGGTACCCATAGCGTCCTCTAAGCTGCGGCACGTCGATGCCGCCCAGCTGCCGTTCTCTCGTGGACAAGGCTGCTGGCCCATCCTTGTACGGCGGTACAAAGGCATCTCCGGCGCTCTGCCATTAGGCTTTTTCAGCTCTTAGGGAGTTGACCGGCAACCGACGCGCCCGCCGACCGAGGGCGCCGCAAGTGGGAGATCGAACAAGCGATGACTCGTATCCGCCAGCAGAACGTGACCGCCGCGCAGTGGAGCTCCAACGGGGAGGCCCTAGGAGCTCTCGACCTGACGCTGCCCGAGAACGACCCGTTCGGCGCCAACGTCTTCTCGATCGCCGAGCAGCGCGACCGGCTGCCGGCCGACGTCTTCGAGAAGCTGCAGACGAGCCTGGAGAACGGCGAGGCACTCGACCCCAGCCTTGCCGACGCGATCGCCGAGGCGATGAAGGAATGGGCGCTGGAGAAGGGTGCGACCCACTTCACCCACATGTTCCAGCCGCTGACCGGATCGACGGCGGAGAAGCACGACTCCTTCTTCGAGCCCGCCGGCGAGGGCAAGGCGCTTGCCGGCTTCTCCGGCAAGGAGCTGATCCAGGGCGAGCCCGACGCCTCCTCCTTCCCCACTGGCGGCGTCCGCGCCACCTTCGAGGCGCGCGGCTACACCGCCTGGGATCCGACCTCCCCCGCCTTCATCCTCGAGAACCCGAACGGGGCGCTGCTCTGCATCCCGACCGCCTTCGCCTCCTGGACCGGTGAGGCGCTCGACGCGAAGATCCCGCTGCTGCGCTCGATGGACGCACTCTCGCGCTCGGCGATCAAGGCGCTGCGCCTGCTCGGCGACGAGCAGAGCAAGCGCGTCTTCACCACGGTCGGCGCCGAGCAGGAGTACTTCCTGATCGACGAGCAGTACTTCTTCGAGCGTCCCGACCTGATCTCGACCGGCCGCACCTTGTTCGGCGCCAAGCCGCCCAAGGGCCACGAGCTCGACGACCACTACTTCGGCTCGATCCCCGAGCGGATCCTCGCCTGCATGCTGGAGGCCGAGCTGGAGATGCGCAAGCTCGGCATCCCGGTCAAGACCCGCCACAACGAGGTGGCGCCGAACCAGTACGAGATCGCGCCGGTGTTCGAGAACTCGAACGTCGGCTCCGACCACCAGCAGCTGATGATGCAGGTGCTGGAAAGTGTGGCGCGCCGCTACGGCCTGGTCTGCCTCCTGCACGAGAAGCCGTTCGCCGGCGTCAACGGCTCCGGCAAGCACAACAACTGGTCGATGGGGACCGACACCGGCTCCAACCTGCTCGACCCCGGCGACACGCCGGCCGACAACGTCCACTTCCTCTTCTTCTGCGCGGCCGTGATCCAGGCCGTCAACAAGCACCAGGGGCTGCTGCGCGCCTCGGTCGCCAACATCGGCCAGGACCACCGCCTCGGCGCCAACGAGGCGCCGCCGGCGATCATCTCGATTTTCCTCGGCGCCGAGCTGGAGAAGGTCTTCGAGGCGATCTCGACGGGCTCGGGCGACCCGCACACCCCGGCCTCCTTCCTGGAGCTGGGGGCGACCGTGCTGCCGGCGCTGCCGATGCATGGTGGCGACCGCAACCGGACCTCCCCGTTCGCCTTCACCGGCAACAAATTCGAGTTCCGGGCGCTGGGCTCGAGCATGTCGCTCGCCTTCCCCAACACCGTCCTCAACACGATTGTCGCCGAGGCGATCGACGAGCTGGCCGGCAAGCTGGAGGCGAAGACCTCCGGTGGCGCCGACATCGCCGAGGCCGTGATCGAGGTCGTCAAAGAGGCCTACGGCGAGAACAAGCAGATCTGCTTCGACGGCGACAACTACGCCGAGGAGTGGCACGCCGAAGCGGAGCGGCGGGGATTGAAGAACCTGCGCACGACCCCCGACGCGCTGCCCGAGGTACTCACCGAGCAGACCGTCGGCGCCTTCGAGAACTACGACGTCCTCTCCAAGCGCGAGCTGGAGTCACGCTACGAGGTCTGGGTCGAGCAGTACTGGATCCGCGCCAATATCGAGGCGGAGACGACCTTCTCGATCGCCAAGACGATGATCCTACCCGCCGGCCTGCGCCACCTGGGGCTGATCGGCGAGTCCGGCGTCTCCGCGATCGAGGCGGAGGTTCGCGGCCTGGTCGACGAGCTGGTCGCCGGGCTGGGCGAGCTGGAGGAGGCGAACGCCTACCCGGGAGAGCTTGAGGGCCTCGACCTGGCGATCCACGCCCGCGACAAGCAGGTGGCGACGATGGCGCGAGTCCGCGAGGCCGCCGACAAGCTGGAGAAGGTCGTAGCCGACGACCTCTGGCCGCTCCCCAAGTACGAGGAGATGCTGTTCATCAAGTAGGGCGAAACGTAGCCCTCGCCCTTGCCGCGGGGCGAACCGCGATAGGGGTCGGGGCCCTCCTGGCGACCCGACCCGCCCTGCGAGCGCTGGGATTTCCGCAAACCGGTCCCACCACCCTCGCCCTGGCGCGCCTCGCAGGTGGCCGGGATCTGGCGCTGGCGGCGCTGATGTTCGCGGCCCGCGACGACGCAGCGGCCTTGCGCGCGATGACCCTGGCCGCCGCCTGCGTCGACGCGATCGACGCCGTCGCGTTCGGCCTTGCCGGGCGCGAGGAGGACCTTCGCCTTGCCGGGATCGGCGGTGCGCTCTCCGGCGGCACCGCCGCGATCACCGGTGCGTGGGCCTGGCGACAACTCCAGCGCTAGGTGCGGGGCAGTACCCGCATCTTCAAGCCGCCCTTCGGCGAGAGGGTCGGCATCTGGCGCACCGTCATCGTGCGGCCGGGCAGCGCGTCGAGCCGCAGCCTCTGGAGCAGCATCGTCGCGACCAGCTTCACCTCGGTCTGGCCGAAGCGCTTGCCGATGCAGATCCGGCTGCCGCCGCCGAAGGGGACGTAGGCGCCACGCGGCAGTGACGCCTTGCGCTCGGGCGTGAAGCGCTCCGGAATGAACGCCTCCGGGTCGAGGAAGACCTCGGGAATGCGGTGGCTGGCCCAGGAGCAGTAGTTGACGTATGCCCCCTCGGGGACGGTGCAGCCGCCGAACTGGAACTCGCGCACGGCGCGGCGGGGCCCAATCCAGGCCGGCGGGTAGAGGCGGAGCACCTCGTCGAGGACCATGTCGAGGTAGGGCATCTCGCCTTCAAGTTGCTCGACGCTCGGCGTCGCGCCGGCGAGGACCCGGTCCTGCTCCTCGCAGAGCCGCTCCACCACCTCCGGGTGACGGGCTAGCTCGTGCATCATGAAGGTGAGCGTCGAGGTCGAGGTGTCGTGGCCGGCGAACATCAGCGTCATCACCTGGTCGCGAACCTCGCGATCGGTGAAGGCCTCGCCGGACTCGCCCCGCGCGCCGAGCAGCAGACTGAGGACGTCCTGGCCTTCGATCCCGGCCGGATCGGCACGGCGGCGGGAGATCTCACCGAAGACGATCTCGTCGAGCACCTTGCGCGAAGCGTTCATCTTGCGCCAAGGGGAGCCTGGCCCGCGCAGCAGCCGCAGCGGGTAGTCGATGCCGTAGTAGCCGAGGGCGCGCTCGAAGTGCTCGGCCGCGGCGGCACCCTTGCCGGCCTCGTCGGGATCGAGGCCCAGCAGCGCCCGCATCGCGATCCGCATCGCCAGATTGCGCATCCAGTCGTAGATGTCCACCGTCTCGCCGGCGGGCAGCGTCGCGATCGCGCCCTCCGCCTCAGTCGCCATCGCGCCGACCATCGCGGTCAGCTGTCGGCGATGAAAGGCGGGCAGCATGATCGCCCGGGCACGGTCGTGATAGTCGTCGTCGATCGTCAGCAGGCCGTCACCGAGCAGTGGGATCAGGTCGCCGAAGCTCGACTCGCGCCAGTGGAAGTTCTCCGGATGGGCGACGGTGACGAAGTGGTTCGCTTCGGGCCCGAGCATGAAGACGACGCGCGAGTGCAGCAGGCGCATGCTGAAGATGGGGCCGTGCTCTTCGTAGGCCGAGAGCAGCAGCGGCAGGGGGTCGTGGGCGACCTGGTGGGTGCGCCGCAGGCTGAAATCGCCGGGGCCGGGCGGGAATTTGCCGCGGGCGCGCCACTCGGTGACGATGTCCTCTCCCACCCGGCGAACCGGGTTGTCCGACATCTGCGGCGGTTTGGCGGCGGGGACTGCGGTCTCGGCCAGCATCGACAGCATGGTAGTTGGCCAACCAGCCAACGATGCTCTCGCGGTCAGTGCCGGTGGCTGAACAGCTCGAGGACCCGATCTCCCTCGCGCAGCTCTGCGGCGCGCTCGTCGTCGAAGCGGATCACCTCGCCGTCGCGGACGATGGCGAGCATGATCGCCTCGTGGACGGGCCGGGGAACGGGGCCCGCTTCGCCGGGCCCGATCTTGCGCTCGGCGAGGTCGAGGCCTTCGCCGACCGTCAGCAGGTCCTCCATCACCTCAGTCACCTGCGGCGTCTCGGTCGAGAGGCCGAGCAGCCGACCGGCGGCTCCGGAAGAGGTGATCACCGCGTCGGCACCGCTCTGATGCAGGAGGTGGACGTTCTCCTCCTCGCGCACCGCGGCGACGATGGTCGCCTCGGTATTCAGCTCGCGGGCCGTGAGCGCGATCAGCACAGCCGTGTCGTCGCGGTCGGGAGCGACGATCAGCGCCGACGCCGTCTCGATGCCGGCCTCGAGCAGCACCTCCTGCGTGGCCGCACTGCCGGCGACCGCAGCGAGGCCGTCCGCCGTCGCCCTTGCCCGCGCCTGGGGGTCGGGCTCGATCGCGACGATCTGCTCGGGCCTCGTTCCCTTGCCGAGCAACGTGCTCACGGCACTGCGGCCCTTGACCCCGTACCCGCAAACGATCGTGTGGTCTTTCAAGCGCCTCCTCCAGCGTGCGAGTCGAAAGGCCTCACGGCTTCGTTCGGCCAGTATCTCCAACGTGGTGCCGACGAGCAGTATGAGGAAGAGCACGCGCGCCGGAGTGACGACCACGGTCGTCACCAGCCGCGCCCCCTCGGAAACCGGGCGGATGTCTCCGTAACCGGTGGTCGTGATCGTGACCGTCGAGTAGTAGAAGGCGTCGAGGACGCTCATCTCGCCGTCGTCGGGATCGGCGTACCCCTCGCGACCGGCATAGGACACGCCGGCCACGAGGGCAATCAGGGCCAGGGCGATCGCCAGCCGACTGAGGATCTTGCGCAGCGGGCTCGCGTCGCCCCCGGGAAGATCGATCGGGAGCCCGCTGCGTGCCTTGCCGTCCGCCATCCGGTCCCGAGTCAGCGAGCGGAGGTCCCTGCGCCAGCGGCGAGCTGGCCGCAGGCGGCGTCGATGTCGCGGCCACGGGTGAGGCGGACGGTGGCAGCGAGGCGGTGCTCGGCGAGGATCGCGCGGAAGCGCTCGATCCGCTCCGGCGAGGATCCGTCGTAGGCGCCAGTCGGGTTGTAGGGAATCAGGTTCACCTTGTAGATGCGGGGGTCGAGCAGGACGGCGAGCTCGCGGGCGTGCTCGGGCAGATCATTGACGCCGTCCAGCATCACGTACTCGACGAAGACCTTGCGGCGACGGCGAGCCCGGTAGCGCTCGCAGGCGGCGAGGACGTCCACCAGGGGGTAGCGATCGTTGACGGCCATCAGCTGCGAGCGCAGGCCGTCGTTGGGGGCGTGAAGTGAGAGGGCAAGGGCGATCGGCATTTCGCACTCGGTGAGGCGGTCGATGCCCGGCACCCAGCCGACCGTCGAGATCGCGGTGCGGCGATGGGTGACGCCGAGGTCGGGTAGGCGCTGGCAGGCGGCCAGCACCGCGTCGAGGTTCATCGTCGGCTCCCCCATGCCCATGAAGACGACGTGGTCGATCGGCTCGACGCGGCGGAAGTGGAGTGCCTGATCGAGGATCTCGTCGGCGCTCAGGTTGCGGCCGAACTTCATCTGCCCGGTGGCGCAGAAGCTGCAGGTCAGCGGGCAGCCCGATTGCGAGGAGACGCAGACGGAGCGGCGCCCATCGCGGTAGCGCATCAGCACCGCCTCCAGCGGCCGGCCGTCGGCGGTGTCGAAGAGGGTCTTGACCGTGCCGTCGTCGGACTTCGCCTCGGCTCGCACCGAGAGCGTCGAGAGCGGCACCTCGGTGGCGAGCCGTTCGCGCAGGGCCGCCGGCAGGTTGGTCATCTCCTCGTAGCCGCGCGCGCCGCGCGCCACCCACTCCCAGATCTGGGAGGCGCGATAGGCGGGCTCGCCCGCCGCGGCGAGGGTCTCTGCGAGCAGGGCGCGATCCACGCCCTCGAGTCTAGGAGCCTCAGGCTCCTAGGGCGCGGGCGGTTGCTGCCCCGGCGCGCCGGGCGTCTGACCGGGCGATTCGGCCGGCTGCTGTCCCGGCAGCGGTGGCGGCATCTGGTCGGCAGGGGGCGGCGGCAGTTCCTGTCCCGGCAGCGCCTCGGCCTCCTCGCGCCAGATCTCGTTCAGCGAGACCTGGATGTATGCCCAGAATCCGGGCGACAGCAGCAGGTAGAGGATCAGCGCAATCCAGCCGTTGAGCGGCTCCCTGCCGGCAAGGCGAGATGCACCCTGGACGCGCTTCGTCCCGCGCCAGTAGCTGATCAGCGCCGGGACCACGATGATCCCGCCCGGGAACAGGGCAAGCACGGAATTGGTCGGGTTCTGACCGAGGTCGTAGCCCTTGGCCCGGCCGTAGTCGCGCAGCTCGCGGTTGATCCGGTACCACCAGACCAGGTGATAGATACCGAGCGTGACGATCGGCAGGAGCGCCGCCGCCCACGGGCTGCGGATCTTGACCTGGTCCTGCGTCCCGCGGATGTTCATCTCGTAGGCCATGGATCCCTCCGTTGTCTGAGCGCTCGGTAATGACGACCCTAGCCCACTTGACGGCCGCTTTCCAATAACTCGGCCATCACCCGCTCGCCCGCCTGCAGGGCGCCCTCCATGTAGCCGCTCCATACGGTGGCGGTCTCGGTACCGGCCCAGTGGATCGCGCCGACGGGCTCGCGCAGAGCCGGACCGCAGGTGCTCCAGCCACCCAGGCCGAAGTTCGAGGTCGGTCCGCCGCCCGACCACTCCTGCGCGAACCACTCCCCTTCGACGTAGTCGAGCGGCTGCTCGGCGCGGGGACCGAAGAGCCGCGCGAAGCTGGCCAGCACGGCGGCGCGGCGCTCCGCCTCCCCCATGCCCTCCATCTCGCCCACCTCGGGGCCGCCGACGAAGCCGAGCAGGACGCCGGTCGAGCCGTCCCGCGGGGAGCTGTCGAAGGTGAGGGTCACCAGGCCGGCGTCGGTGACGGCCTCGCCGCTGAGCCCGTCGGCACGCCAGAACGGTCGCTCGTAGAGCGCCATGCACTTGGTCAGGCGGCCAGGTCGCAGCCGTTCGGCGAGCCTGCGGCGGCCCTCGGGCAGCGGCGGGTCGAACTCGATCTTCGAGACGAGGGCCGGCGGCAGGGCGACTATCACGCGCTCCGCCTCAACCTCGACGCCGCTCGCCACGACGGTCGCTGATTCGCCCTTCCGTGCGATCGCGGTGACCGGCGCGCCAAGGCGGACCCGGTCGCCGAGCGCATCGGCAAGTCCCAGCGGCAGCGACTGGGCGCCACCGTCGAGGCGATCCTGCTGGGCGCCCCCCTCGGTGTCGATCAGCTTGTCGAAGCCGCCGGCCGAGCTGACGTAGAAGAGGACGTGGAGCATCGAGAGCTCGTCCGGCCCGGCTCCCCAGACGGTGCGACAGGCGAGACCGATCAGCTCGCGCGCCATCTCGGTCCGCACGTTGTCCGCGCACCAACCGGCGAGGGTCTGACGATCCAGCTCAGTAGCTGTCTTCGCGGCCCATGGGTCCTCCGCCGAGACTCCCCTTGCCAGCCGGTCGAGCCGGCGCCGGGCGAGGAAGACGTCCCAGAGGACGTAGACCCCGACGCGCGGGATCGTCCCCCGGTAGAGCCGGCGCGTGCCGCCGACGTCGAGCAGGTTCTTCCCCTCCCCGAACTGGGGGAAGATCCCGATCCCCAGCTCGGCGGCGAGCCGCTGCACCCGTACGTGGTCGGAGCCGACCCACTGGCCGCCGACGTCGACCGTCGTCGCAGCGCCGAGCGTCGCGTTGAACAGCCGCCCACCCACCCGGTCGCGCGCCTCGAGCACGACGACCTCGCGCCCGGCGTCTACCAGCTCCTTCGCCGCCGACAGGCCGGAGAGACCGGCGCCGACCACGACCACGTCGGCGTTCAGCTTCGTTGTGCTTGGTCTATCTCCCACCTCAGCCTCCATACGAGGTCATTGTCGTCGCTTTCGACGGGCGAGCTAATCTCGCCTAAAGACCGGTTCGACCGAAGGAGGACGGCATGGCTGCTGAGAGCACGGCGACGACGGTGTGGGAGGGAGAGCTCGCCAGCGGACGCGGGACGACCAGCGTCGGAAGCGGCGCCCTGCCGGAGGTCGAGGTGACCTGGCCGGCACGCACCGAGCGCGTCGCCGGCACGACGAGCCCCGAGGAGCTGCTCGCCGCCGCTCACACCTCCTGCTTCTGCATGGCCCTCTCCCACGAGCTGACGGAGGGGGGAAACCCGCCGGAGCTGCTCGAGGCGAGCGCAACGATTGCCTTCGTGCCGGGTGAGGGAGTCAAGTCGTCCCGCTTTCGCGTCAGCGGACGCGTCCCCGGAATTGATCAGGCGGGTTTCGAAGAGGCAGCGACGGGAGCAAGCGAGAATTGCCCGATCTCCCAGGCCCTAAAGGGCAACATCGAGATCTCGGTCGAAGCGACGCTGGAGGAAGCGTGAGCGAGCGCGATGGCATCGAGGCGCTGACCGAGGCGATCGACCGCTACAACAGGGCATGGAACGCTCACGACGTCGACGCGATCGTCGTCATGCACGCTTCCGACATGGTCTTCGCCAACCACACCGCCGGCGAGTCGGCGACCGGCGAGGACGTGCGGGCCCACATCGCGGCGATCTTCAAGAGCTGGCCCGACCTGGCGTTCGAAACGCAGCGGCTCTACGTGCGCGAGGGGCTCGTCGTGCAGGAGTGGACGGCGACCGCCACGCACGTCAACACGATGCGGCGCGGCGACCTCGAGGCGGCGCCGACCGGTCGCGCGGTGAGCTGGGACGGGATCGACTCGATCCCGTTCGAGGACGGCCTGGTCAAACGCAAGGACGTCTACTCGGACTCGGTCTCGATCCTGCGTCAGGTCGGGCTGCTGGACTGAATCGAGGCGGGGTCGAAGTAGGAGACGCGTTCGGTCGCCAGGCCGTCCTCGCCGAGGACGAATCGGTCGACGGCAGTCCACGAGACCCGGTTCTCGCCGGCCATCCCGCTCAGCGTGAACTCGATCAGGACGCCGTCGGCGGTCGCCCCCCAGCGATGAACCTCGGCGGTCAGGTCGGGGATCTGCTCGAGCAGCGTTGCGAAGGTGCGTTTGCCGTCAACGAGGGTGTCGGTGACCGGCGTCATCGGGGCGACGAGCCGGACCCGCTCGGCGAGGACCATGTCGAGGCGCTCTGGCGTCGGCGCGGACCAGTACTCGGCGAAGCGGTGGGCGAAATCGGCCACCATCTCGGCGCGGGCGTCGCCAGGGCCGCCCGGACTCACTTCTGCACTCCCGCCAGCAGCCGCTCGGTCGTCTTGCGGGCGTAGTCGAAGACGCGGCGATCGCCGGAGAGCCGGTAGCGCGAGTTCGCTCCCATCACGACCGCGTAGAGCTCGAAGGCGACGCGATCGGGGTCCTCCAGGCCGGCGATCGCGGCCTGACGCTCCAGCTCTCCGAGCCAGGCGTCCAGGGCGGCGACGATCGCGTCTCGCACCGGGCCGGGCCGGTCGTCGTACTCGGCCGAGGTGGAAGCCCAGAAGCAGCCGCCGGAGTAAGCACCGGAGTCGACGTGGGCAAGGTAGGCGTCCGCAATCGCCCGCAGGCGACGGGCACCGTCGGGGACGTCGGCGGCGGGGTCGATCACGGCGCGGCGGAAGCGGATCGCGGCGGCCTCGACGGTGGCCAACTGTAGCTCCTGCTTGGAGCCAAAGTGGGCGAAGAGGCCGCTCTTGCTCATCTCCAGCTCCCTTGCGAGACGGCCAATCGTCAGTCCCTCCAGGCCCTCGGCGGAGGCGAGGTCGATGGCGCGATCGAGGATCGCCGCCCTCGTTCCCGCGCCCTTGCCCACCTCGGTGCCCGCAGGCGCGTGCGTCACGGTTGCGTCCATGGCGACAGACTACAGAAAAGCACGAACGTTCGTACGATTCAGGTACGATCGTCCCGACTGCCCGCCGGGCAGAGCGAGCCCAACTCTCGAAGGAGAAGACGATGAGCGACTACACGGTGAAGAAGATCGACGAGATGGAGGCGGTGTACCGCGGGGCGTTCAAGCGCGCCCGGGCGGAGCTGGGCGTCGAGTCGTTCGGCATGCAGATCCTCGACCTGCCGCCCAACTTCGAGAACTATCCCGAGCACGATCACGAGCACGACGGCCAGGAGGAGGTCTTCATCGCGCTGCGCGGCGCGGGAGAGATAGAGATCGCCGGCGAGCGCTTTCCGCTCGACTCCGATCACGTCGCCCGTGTCTCTTCCGGCACCAAGCGCAAGGTCTGGCCTGGTCCAGACTGGCTCCGGCTGCTCATTCTCGGCGGCATTCCCGGGCAGGCGTACCAGCCGCCGGACATCTCGAAGCTCGGCGAGCCGGACCCGATGGCGAGCTAGGCTAGAGGGCGGTGCGACGCCCCTCGCTCTTCGCCATTGAGCTCCTCGCGCTCCTCGCGCTTCTCGTACTCGCTGCTCCCGTCGGCGCGGCGGAGGCTCGCAGCGAGGCCGGTGACGCGATCGTCGTCGTCAACGGCGACGTCGCGGTCGAGCGCGGCGAGATCGTCGAGGGCGTCTTCGTAGTCAACGGCGACGCCCGCATCGACGGCAGGGTCGACGGCGACGTCGCGGTCCTCGCCGGCGACGTGCGGCTCGCGGGCCGCATCGACGGCAACCTGGTGACGATCAGCGGCCGAGCCCGCCTGCTTCCGAAATCGAGCGTCGGCGGCGACCTGACCTACGGGGACGAGGCGCCGCGAATCGCCCCCGCGGCGACGGTTTCCGGCACCGTCGAGGAGGAGGACTGGAGCGGATCGATCGATTTTCTCCCGTTCATCGGCGCCCTGGTCTTCTGGCTGGCCGTCACCGTCTCCTCCGCGGTGCTCGGCATCCTGCTGCTGCTGCTCGCGCCGCGCGCGGCCGCGGCCGTCTTCGAGCGGGCTCGGGAGCGGATCGGCACGACGATCGCGATCGGCATCGCGATCTTCATCGTCTTGCCGCTGGCCGTCTTCCTCGCCGCGATCACCCTCGTTGGTCTGCCACTCGCGATCGCGATTGGGCTGGCCCTGCTGCCATTGGCGGCGATCGCCTACGTCACCGCGGCCTGGGCGCTCGGCCGGAGGATCGTGAAGCCGCCGCGGGGGCGGATCCTCGCCTTCCTCGCCGGGCTGGCGATTCTCCGCGTTGCCGCCCTGGTGCCGATCCTCGGCTTACTCGTCTGGCTGGGGGCAGTGGTTGTCGGGCTGGGTCTGCTGGCCACTGCTATCTGGGCGGCGCGGGAGCCGAGCGCCGCTCATGCCCCGGGCAGCTGAGGACGGGGACTCGCGGGTAGCGGGGATAACGGCGATCGGTCCGCGAACGAAGGCAGAGAGAGAACACCGACCCGCGCGTATTGGGGACGAGCTTCTGGTGCACGCAGCTGTCGCAGAGACCGTTGACCGAGCCGACGGCGCGATCGTCCACCGCTACAGGGGAGCGCCGACGATCTTGAGCCGGCGGGACAGCCCGCTGAGGGCGAAGTCGCGGATCTCCTCGCCGGAGGCGCCGAGAGCGTCCCAGTCGGTGCCGTCCCGCTCGGGCGGGGCAAGCGCGGAGGAAACCGCCGGTAGGAGGTCGCGCAGGGTTTCGCGAACGCGATCCGCCAGGGCCGGGTCTCGCTCGACCGCCTGCTGCAGGTACCAGGTGCCGTAGCCGATGTGGCGCTGCTCGTCGTGGTGGATGCGCTCGTAGCCGTCGACGAAGCCGGGCAGCATTTCCTCCTCGCGTAGATAACGAGCGATGAAGTTGAAGGCGGTCAGGCCGAGCGTGCCCTCGATCACCATGTGATAGGTCGTGACGAAGTCGATCTTCGCCGCGACGTCGCGAGGATCGGACGCGAGCCGCTCGTGGGCGCCGACCAGGGCCTCGTCGAAGATCGCCCGGAAGTCGTCGCTCAACTCCCCCCTTGCCCGCTCGACGTGGACGGCGATCGTCTGCGGATCGGCGATCACCTCGTCCTGGAAGCGCTTGTAGAACTGCATGTGACGGACCTCGTCGACCTGCTGCGTCGCCAGGAAGCTCTCCTCCTCCTCGGAGTCGTAGGCCATCACGAGCCCGGAGAACTTCGTCGCGATCCGCTCCTCGGCGACCATCAGCGAGGACAGCGCCCAGTGGACGAGGCCCCTGTCCTCCTCGCTCATCTTCCCCTGCCAGTGCTCGCTGTCGGTCGACAGGTCCACGTCCCACGGATTCCACTGCTCCTCCTCCCAGTGGCGGTACAGGGTCTGGGGGTCGTGGAGGTGGGCGTGGGCAGTCGGCATGTTCGATCAGCTCCTTTCGGCGCGCTGCCGGATGGCACCGAGCAGGCGGCGCGTAACGAGGACATGGACGCGGCTGCCGATCACCATCGCCCGGTAGAGCTTGCCCTCGAGGCCGGGAACTCGGCTCGCGTCTCGGCCCGGAGGCGGGTTCGCCCCCCGCCAAGGTCCTCGAGCCGGAAGATCAACGCGTAGTCGGAGAAGCGATGGCTCCCCAGCAGCGCCAACTCGTCGGGGCGCTCTGCCGTCGCGACGTGGAATCCCGGAACGGCGGAGCCGACGGCAAGCGGTCGCGGGCCGGCGGGCGCGGCATCGGCGCAGCCGAGCATCGTGGCGAAACGGGCAGTTGGCGCCGAGGAGAACGAGCCCTCGAGGACGCGGAGGAGCCCATCCCAGGTCGCATCGGGGCTAGCCTCGACCGCGGTCGAGTGCTCGTCGACGTGTGGGAGGCGGTCTCCGGCGGCGGACATCGTGTCGATCCTACGGCGGCCGGCGAACGTTCGTCAGGCTGCCGAGGCCAGGAAGGAGAGGAGGAAGCCGAGCGCCGTCGCGTAGGCGACCGGCGGTCCGCCACGATCGCCTCGCCCATGCCGCCATTGTTGCCGCTAGCTTTGACGCATGGACGGCGCAGCCACCCTCTTCGATGCCGACGCGGCCGCGTTCACCGGCACCGTTGAAGTCCTGGGAGTGATCTTCAGCGCCGAGGACGACGGTTACGCGGTGCTCGAGGTGCAGGAGGTCGAGTCAGGTGAGGGATTCGCGCTGATCGGGCCTGTCGCCCACCTGAACGCCGGTGATCGGGCGGAAGTGAGCGGCGACTGGGAGACGCACTCGCGGTACGGCAGACAGCTGAAGGCCCGCGGCGCCCTGCCACTCGACCCGGCCGACCGAAAAGGGCGGGTCGCCTACCTGACCACGCTGCGGCACATCGGCCCGACCCGTGCCGAGCGACTGGTCGACGAGCATGGCGAGGGCGTACTGGGCGCGATCGCTGCCGACCCGGTCGGCGTCTTCAGCTCGCTGCGAGGGGTCAGCGCCAACCAGGCGGAGGCGGCGGCTCAATCGTGGCACGCCTCGCGGGCCATTCGCGACCTCCACGTCCAGCTCGCCCCGCACGGGCTGGCCCATCTGGCGGCGCCGATCCACAGACGCTTCGGCGATCGCTCGATGGCGATCCTGCATGAGGATCCCTACCGCCTCACCGAGGTCGAGGGGGTCGGCTTCGCCCGCGCCGACCGCATTGCCCTGGCGGCCGACGTGCCGCCCGAGTCGTCGCGGCGCGCCCAGGCTGCCGCGGTCTTCGCCATCGCCGAAGCCGAGCAGGAAGGCCATTCCTTCCTGCCGGTCGACGAGCTGGCCCGCCGCACCGCGAGGCTGATCGGGCTGGTGCCCGATACCGGCGTCCTGGTCTGCGCCCGCGGCCTGCTGCTCGACGAGGGGCGCGCGTATCGAGAGCTGACGCACGCCTCGGAGCTGGCCGTCGCCGAGACCCTGCGTTCGCGCGCCGCCGCCGAGCCGCACCTCGGTCACGAGCCGCCCGAATCGCCACCGCCGGGCGAGGGTCATCAGGAGGGGCTCACGCCCGAGCAGTGGGCGGCGGTGCAGGGTGCCTTCAGTTCGCGCATCTCGGTCCTGACCGGCGGCCCCGGCGTCGGCAAGACCGCCTGCACCAGGGCGATCGTCGCCGAGGCGAAGCGAGCCGACGCCTCGATCGCCCTCTGCGCGCCGACCGGTCGCGCCGCCCGGCGGCTGGAGGAGGCGACGGGACATGAGGCGCAGACGATCCACCGCATGCTGGAGTGGATCCCGGGTGGCGAGCCGGCCTTCAAGCCGGGCCATCCCGTTCCCGTCGACCTCGTGGTCGTCGACGAGTCCTCGATGCTCAACCTGCGGACGATGGAGGTGCTGCTGGGCGGGCTCGCCGAGTCGACCCACGTCGTCTTCGTCGGCGACGCCGACCAGCTGCCACCGATCGGCGCCGGCAAGCCGCTCGAGGACCTGATCGCCTCGGGCGTGGCACCGGTCGTACGCCTAACCCAGATCTTCCGCCAGGCGGCGCGCTCGATGATCACCACGGCCGCCCACGCGATCAACCGGGGCTTGGCGCCGCGGCTCGAGCCGGAGCCCGACCAGGAACGCGACTTCTTCCTGATCGACCGGCCCAGCCCAGAGCGAGCGCTCGACACGGTCGTCGAGGTGGTCGCCGAGCGGGCGCCGAAAAGCTTCGAGGTCGACCCGATCCGCGACGTGCAGGTGCTGGCGCCGATGTACCGGGGAACGATCGGCATCGACGCGCTCAACGAGCGGCTGCAGGCGCGCCTCAACCCGGACGGGAAGCCGGCGCTGAGCGAGCGCTTCCGGATCGGCGACCGCCTGATCCAAACCCGCAACTCGCACGAGCTAGGCCTGATGAACGGCTCGATCGTCTTCCTGCGCGACGACGATCCCGAGGAGGAGTCGATCGTCGTCGACACCGACGAGGGCGGCTCGCTCGTCATTCCCTATGGCGAGACCGCCACCCTGCGCCTCGCCTACGCGATCTCGGTACACAAGGCGCAGGGCTGCGAGGTCCCGGTCGTAGTCGCCGTCTGCCACCGCTCGCAGGCGCGGATGCTCACCCGCCCACTCCTCTACACGGCGATCACCAGGGCGCGCCGCAACTGCGTCCTGGTCGGCGATCCGAGCGCGGTGGAAATGGCCGTCCGCCGCCGCGACGGCGGCGATCGCCACTCGGCCCTCGCCGAGCGGCTGCGCGGCTAGTTGTCCTGCCCACAGACGTTGTGAACACGGCTGATCGGCGGCCGGTCTCCCAGTGAGCTGTGCGGGCGACGCCGGTTGTAGTAGCGAAGGAAGGATGGCAGGGCCTTCGTCCGCTC